>Ga0181592_10000465_pt1 | contig 31332 bp, 46 predicted proteins | sample 071ome_20_FD_133755 | JGI IMG/M metagenome (GOLD analysis project Ga0181592, IMG submission 133755) | Coastal salt marsh microbial communities from the Groves Creek Marsh, Skidaway Island, Georgia - 071412BT metaG (megahit assembly) | ecosystem: Environmental > Aquatic > Marine > Intertidal...
GATCTGATCGCGTATGTCACCGAGGCGGTAATGTCGGACACCTACGCATCGCTCGGCGTGCCTGACCGTGCGACGCGCTCGGCGGTTTCCGTTAGTTACAACGACGGATGGCTTGGGCTGCGTCTTGAGAAACTAAAGGGACGTTGAAGTCCGGCGCGCGTGGGCGCATAATGGGCAGGCGCGGCAAGCGCAGCAGGAGGACAGCATGAGCGAACAGACGCCACCGGACACGGACGCGCAGACGCCGGGCACGGGCGATCAACGGCAGACCGAGACGACACAGGCCAAGCCGGACGCCGGGCCGGACCTGTCTCGGCAGGTCGAGGAGCTGACGGCGAAGCTCGCCGCGCTTGAAGCCGAAAAGCAGGCGCAGGCGCAAGCCGCTGCGGATGCTGCCAAGGCCGCTGAGGCGGAGAAGATGAGCGCCGAAGAGAAGGCGCAGGCCGCGCTCGCGGAGCAGGCCAGCGCGCTTGAGGCGGAGCGCGGGCGGCTGCGTGCGGATCGGCTACGGCTTGAGCTCGACGCCCGCGGCGTCAAGCCTCGGCTGCGTCAGTTCGTGCCGAACGGGATCGACCCGTTCACCGACGAGGGCCGGGCCGCGCTGGACGAGTTCGTGCGCGCCAACCCGGAGTTCGTGGAGGACAAGCGCGACGTGCGCCCGCCCCGCCCAGAGGCAAGCGACGCAACGGCGAAGGCGCTCGGCACATCGACCGAGGCGCTGCGGCGCGCGATTGAGAACGCGCGCGCGGTGGGTGAGTCTGAGGAATGGATCGCGCAGAAGTTTGGCACGAGGGGGTAACGATGGCGACGGCAAAGAAACTGACCAAGGAACAGATCGCAGCGCGCGCACGGCAGGCGGCGCAAGCGCACGTCAACCGGGCGAAAGAGTTCCCCGGCGCGGTCGTGTGGGCAGGCAGCGGTGCCGATCCTGACGATTGGGTGGCGCGCGTCCTCATGTCGGACCTGCCCGCAGACGCCCGCGCGCGGGTCGAGCGCAAGCTGTCGAGCCTCGGCTTTGCGCCGGCTGCTGAATGCGGTGTTGACGGGCTGACCGTGTCCGGCGACAATAAGGCCGCGGTGTGGCTCATGCCCGCCGATGTGTACCGAGAGATCCACGCGGAGCGGAAGGCACAACGGGCGCGCGAGATGATGACCAAGGCCGGATCTGGCCGCACTGGCCCCGCGCAGCGGGTCCGCTGATAGGAGAGACGAGCAATGGCCAACGCCCTCACCGCCAAGCGTGATCGGATCACGCTGCAGTTTCACAACGCGCTGTCCGCGCAGGCTCCGCTTGTCGAGCGCGTCGGCTTTGTCCGTCGCGATCAGACGCAGACCCTTCGCATGACCTCGCAGCACCTTGAGCACGCTTGGGGTGACTTCAGCGGCAGTGCTCCGACGGCCACTGACGTGAACTCCTACGCGCTGACGCACACGGCGACGGCTCGCGCCGCTAAGGTGGCCTTCACGCGCGAGGAGATCGAGGACGCGGTGCAGGCCAGCGGCGTGAACGATCTGATCGAGGTCGCGGTGGCGCAGCTCGCGGATCAGGCGCGCAACGACATGGACCGCGCGTTCTTCGCGGGCCTGAACGGCCTGTTCAGCACGGCGCACCCGCTGACTGCGGACCTGACCGGCAACCCCAACTACTTCGAGACGAACCTGACGATCACCGGCATCGGCCCCGGTGGCGCGGACGTGGTGGTGAACAACCTGCTGTCCTCCCCGCTGTCGGAGTCCTCGTTCTTCGCGGCGCGTCAGCGGCTCATGGAGCAGACCAACTGGGCCGGCGACCCGCTCAACATCATGGGTCCGTACTGCCTCGTGGTCAGCCCGAAGAACGAGCGCCTCGCGCGTCAGCTCGTCAGCACCCCCAGCGTCGATCAGTCGGCGTCGAACCCGCAGGGTTACAGCAACCTCGCGGGCCCGGAGGTTACGGATGTGGTGGTCACGTCGCTCCTGAGCGATGATGACGACTGGTTCCTTGTCTACAAGGGTCTGAACGACAAGGGCCTTGGCTCCCCGGTCGGCCTGTGGGAGCGCACCGCTCCGATGATCAACGTCCGCGAGGACGACATGTACACCACGTTCATTGAGGCTTACAGCCGCCGGTCGTTCGTCTACACGCCTGACGGCCTCGGCATCATCGGCTCGAACGTGGCGTAAGCCAAGCGGGGTGCGGCATGGCCCTCGCCCTGCTGTTCGGACAGTCTCACACCGTAGAACACACCGACCGGCGCGGGGTTATCCCCGCGTCGGCTTCGGTGCGTTTGGTGAACAAAGACGGATCGGAAATCACCGCGCCCACGGTGTCGATCGATTCGGTGTCCACGACGACGCTTGCCACAAGCACGTCTGAGGCGTTCGACCTACAGGACGCAACCGGCGTTGTTGTGGGCCGCTACTACGCGATCACGCATGAGGGCGTGACGTACCGACGACGGATCGGCGAGATCGACTCGACGCCCACGGTCTACCCAACAGCGGCGCTTCCTGAGGCTCCGGCCACCGGCTCGGCTTTCGTCGGGCTGCGGATGTCGGCGACGGTTCCGGGCTCGGCGCTAACCGAGACGCGGATCGGCGACGGTTACCGGCTTGAGTGGACATACACCGACGCAGCGGGTGAGACGTATCAGGCGGCGCAGGAAGTCGCGATCGTTCGGTGGACGTGGGAGGATCCCGTCACACCGGACGAGGTGGCGGAGTACGTCGCACAAGCGCACCCAAGCCAGTACGAGGAGAGCCGGCAGGTGTGGGCGCAGGTGGCGGAGCAGGTGGCGCGGCGCGTGGCCAACGAGGTTGAGGCGACCAACCGACGCCCCTATTTGTTCGGCGACTCGGCGGCGTTCCGTGAGCCGGGCTACCACGCAATGCGCTTGGCGTTGGCTGAACGCGGCTACCTCCCGCCCGGCGTTGATGCGTCGCTGTTTTCGCGCGACATCGCGCGGGAGTACCACGCTGAGATGCGGAAGGTGATCGGCGGTCTGCGGACCTATGACGCCGACAGCGACGGCAAGCCCGATCAGAACCCGCGCGGCTTCTGGTCCTCGCGGATCGTGCTGTAGTGGCGGCGGCTCGACCATCCACGATCGCCGCGGCGCTGATCTCGTGCATCGAGGGGATCAGCCTCAGCGGACGGCGCGCAAATCGGCAGGATCGGTTTCGCGGCCACGTCGGGCTTGATCCGCCGTCGCAGGCCGGCGATCGCGTGTTCACGGTGTCGATCGCAGGATCCAACCGGTTCGAGGCGCTGTGCCAATCGCACTATGAGATGGATCTTGAACTCGTGGTCTACTACCGCGGGACAATGAAACCGGAGACGATCAACCGGATCGCGGACGATCAGCACGAGATCACGAAAGCGATCCTGACCGCTGGATCGTTCCACGGCGCGAGCAATCCGGCTATACTGAACGTCGAGCTCTCGGACCCGACGCCCGCCGCTGAGGTTGGCGAGGGTCTGCTGGCCGCAAGCCGAGGCGTGACCGTGCGCTTTGACGACACGATGACCGTAGGAGACTAGATCATGGCATACGCACGCACCCGCTACGTTGACATTGGAATGTCGGTCGAAGCGTCCTATGGCACTGAGAAAACAACGGGGTTCACCTATTTCCCCTGCGAGGTCACGCAGCCGCAGCTTGCGCGAAACACGGTGGACAACCCGGCGCGCACGGCGACCTTTGGCGGGCGGGGCCCGGCTATCGCGGGCGGCAAGCACGGCGGCACCATCGAGCTCTCGTTCCCGCTCCGCGGCGCGCAGTCGGGATATGACGAGTCAAGCGACGCGGAAACGGCGTTCCCGGTCGAGCGCGATCTGATCCTGAGCGCCCTTGGCAGCGGGACGGCCAACGCGCCCGACGCCAACGCCTACGCGGCGACGGGGATGGGCACGAGCTCGAACGCCTACACTTGGGAGCTGGACACGGGCGCAGACGACGCGGGCAAGTTCCTCGCGGCGGACGGCCTGTCCTTCGGCTTCTGCTCGGCGTCGGCCTCGGGCGCAACTGCGACCTACACGATCGCGCAAGCGGGCACGGACAACACGCCGTCGAGCAACGGCGACCTGCTCCCGTCCTACACTGGCTTTGTGTCGGGCGAGGAAATGAACTCCTACACCCTGCGCGTGGTCGGCGAGGAGACGGAGCACGGGATGGTGCTGATCGGCTGCGTCCCGCAGTCGGTGACATTCAGCTTTGAGGCTGGGCAGGTTCCGACGTGCAGCGTCACGATGGAGTTCACCGACCACAAGATCGACGACTCGATCGGCGGGCTCCAGACCCAGCAAGCGCGGCAGAACCTCCCGCCCGTCCTGAGCGGCGCGAACGGTCGGATCGTGGTCGGCACGTCCTCGGGCGGCACCAAGCGATGCGGCATGATTGCCGGGTCGATCACCATCGCCAACGAGATCAGCGCGCAGCCCTGCTTTGACAAGCCGGGCGGCATGATCGCCAAGCGCACGGACACGACGATCACGATGGACCTGAGCGCGGCGTGGAACAGCGGCGACACCGTGACCAGCAACGAGCATGAGTGGGAGTACCTGCTCGACTCGGGCGGCTCGGAGGCGTTCGGCGTCTACGTCGGCGACGCAGCGGGGCGGATCATGGGTTGGTTCATGCCAGCCGCCAACGTCAACGAGCAGCCGACGCTGACCGACCGGGACGGGATCCTTGCGTGGGAGTTCGTGGCGACGGCGGGCGGCCCGTTTGAGGCGACCCACGACGCAGGCGCTTCAAGCAACGGCTCGGCGTCCTCGATCTTCCTGTGGGGCTTCGCGTAGACAACAACTGAGGAGGGGCAATGGCAATCGCATACACCCGCACGTCCGATCGCGTGCGGGTCATCCACACGGACGATCCGGCGTACACGGGCGAGGGTGACGGAATCATTCCCGCTCCGGCGAACGTCGAGGGGCTGACGGTCTTTGAGATCCGTCCGCTGAACAACACGGAGCGCCAACGCGGCTATGTCCTGACGAGCGAGGGACAGATCGGCGAGGCGTTGGCCCTTGGCGTCGTGGCGGCGCTCGAGGACGGGACGCGGACGGACGGTGACGCGCTGCGGGAGTACCTTGAGGGGATCCCGCACGGCATCGCGGCGGACCTGTTCCGCGCAATCGCGGCGGTCAGCAATGGCCCTTTCCCCCTGCACCGGCTGTCGAGCTCGAAGGCGAGCCCTGCGACGATTTGATCGGGTGGCTGGCGCGGATCTGGTCACAACGTGGCCGGGTCGTGGCGCAGCACTTCGGCTGCGGGTGCAAGCCGGGGCAGTGTGACGGAAGGCCGCAAGACTCTCCGGCGTGGGGCGGGCGGTGGTCGCGGTGCCCGGTCGGGCTGCTCGACACGGATCCGATGTGGTCGGAGATCGTGCGCCTGCATGCGTGCGCTCGGATCTCGCCGTTGGTAGAATGGCCGGGCGGGTACTCTGCGGGCACGGTTTCCGGCCTGCTGACACTGCGCGCTGAACAGGACGCCGAAGAAGCGCGCCAACTGCGTAAGGCGTCCAAGGGCTAGCCGATGGCGATCCGGGCCGAAAAAGTCACCACAACGATCGTCGTCAAGGGGCAGGACCGCGCGTCGAAAGAGGTGCGGAAGGCGGGTAAGTCCGTTGATGGTCTGAGCAAGCAGGCCGATCGCGCCAAGCGCAAGTTCAGCGACCTTCGCAGCGGGATGCAGCAGGCGTTCAGCGGCGACGTGCTCGGCGCGGTGCAATCGTTCAAGGGCGCGCTCGGCGGCATTGGCGGCGCGGGCGGCGTGGCAACGCTTGCGGCGGGCGGCGTCGCGGCGTTGGGCGTCGCTGCGGCGGCCTCAGCGGTCAAGCTGACCCGCGCGCTTGAGGAGGTCGAGCGATTCCGTGTGCAGGCGCGCGCGGCGTTCGCGGGTGGCGAGCAGGAGGCGCTGCGGTTCGCCGACACGATCGGCGGCGTGACGGTGCGCTCGGTGGTCGAGTTCCGATCGCAGCTCGCGGCGTCCGGCGTCGAGGCCAATCTGACCGCGCAGCAGTTGCAGAACCTGACGGCGATCGCGGCAAACGTGGGCAAGACGGGCGACGATGCGCTGACCGCGCTCGCGCAGGCGATCCGCACCGGCAACACGCGCGCGCTCAACTCGGTCGGCGTGTTTATCAACGCGAGCCGCGTCCAAGACGAGTATGCAAAGCGGCTTGGCAAGACGACAACTGAGCTCACGGCGCAAGAGAAGCAAACCGCGGTTGTCGCAGAACTGCAAGCCAAGCTGTCCAAGAATGTTGAGGCCGCAAACACGGTATGGGCGCGACAGGACAAGGCGCTTGCGGAGCTCGATAACCGTTTTGAAGCGGTAAAGCTGGCGTTTTCAGATTTCTCCTCAGGCGCGGGCGTCCGCATTGTTGAGGTGCTAACGAAGGAGGCGAAAGGTTTTGAATGGGCAACACGCGCCATCGGTGAGTTTTACGGAATCATTGACGAGAACGCGCGCAGCGTTCCAATCCTAACGCAGCGATTGAACGACGGCTCTATCTCGATCGAGCAGTACGCCAAACAGTTGTTCCGCGCACGTCAAGGAGCAACGCAGTTCAGCAAGGCGCTGTTGGCCGTGCAACTCGCCAGCGAAGGCAAGACGGCTGATCTGGTGCAGTTCCTTGAGCGCCGCGGGCGCACACGCACGATCGAAGGCTTCGCGGGCACGATCGAGGGGCGGCGCGAGGATCGCCCGCCTCCGGTCCGACGACGACGGCGCACACCGACGCGCACCACATCGGCGCGGAGCGCGGCGGCGCAGACGGCGGCAGACATCGGCGGCGACGCAGCCAACGACGCTGTGGGATTTGGCGATGCCGAAGATCTGGCGTTTGTGATGGCGCAGGCCAAACGCGCGCAGGAGCAAGCTGCGGCTTTGCGCGAGAAAGAGACGGAAGCCCGCCGCGCCGCAACCGAAGCCCGGCTGGAGCAGGAGCGCCAACTAGCTGAGGCGCAGCAGCGCGCAATCGAGCTTGAGCGCACGCGGCGCATGGAAGCGATCGACACAGCCAGCGCGATCACGTCCGCCGCGCTGAACCTTGGCACGTCCACGGCGCAGCTCGCGAAGAATGACAAGCTGCAACGCGCCCTCCTCGCGGGCCGAAGCCTTGCAGACGCAGCGCGCGAGGCGGCGCTCGCGGCTTCTGCCGGCGCGGCGGGCAACGCTCCCAAAGCGATTGCCCACGGCCTTGCAGCGGCAGCCCACGGCGTCGCTGCGGCTCGTTACCGCTCGGCGGGCACGGGCGGAGGCGGCGCGGGTGCAAACGCGGCGCGGCCCTCGGCGGGCGCGGTAGATCAGGTCGCACGCGGCGCGGACAATCGCGGCGGCGGCAACGTCACGATCAACGCCCCGCCCGGTTTCTTGATCGGCACCCCGGCGCAACTCGCCGCTGAACTCCGCCGCCTGCAACTCGCGGGCGCGGGTACGGGGCTCTAATGTCGGCCACGGCTGCGATCGATTGGCGCACGCGGGACAGCCTGTGGGGCTCGTCCGCAGCGGCGCGCACCGTCACGATGGACGATGGCGGCGGCGCGCAGAGCCTTGAGATCGACGAGCGATCCGTTTCTGAGGCGTTGGACGCGATCGCGGTGTGGGGTGCTGCGACCTTCGGCGGCTCGTGGTTCTGGACGTGGAACGCGGCGGGCGTTGTTGAGGTAGCCTCTAGCGTGTCCGTTAGTGCTGCATGGGGCAGCGCGCTACAGTCGCGCCTCGGTATGCCTGCTTCCCATGCATCGGGGCGAGGCAAAACGGGGTCAACCCGCCCGCCCGCGTTTGTGGTCGCAACGGCCCCGCTCGCGCTCGGCGTGCGCGGGGTTGGGCGCGCGCCCTTGTCCGGCGACGCATCGGGGGATGGGGCGGTCATGCCCGGGATCTACGCCACGCAAGCGCGCGAGGTGGACGTGTTGGCCGTGGTGGACGCGGCGACGTGGGCGACCATCGAGAACGAGGCGAGACAGGCGCAGCCGGTGCGCGTCGCGCACGTCTACGATCCGATCGACGAGGCGTGGCTAACCGGCGTCCTCGGGTCGGTGGAGCAGGACCGGGCCGGGCCGCTGCTCGCGACGGTGCGCTTTGAGTTCATCGCGGACGGCTAACTGCGCTTGTCCGTGCTAGACTACGCGCGGAGGAGCGCCCCCTATGCCGTCACGCGGAGACATCTACGCCACCGCCCACACGGGGATCAACGCCGTGAATCGTCTATCCGTAGACGAGGGCGGCGGGGCCGTGGTCGTCTCGCTGCCGTCAGACGTGACCTATGACGGCGTGGCAACGGCGTGGCAGTCAGCGTTGAATGGCGCGGGCGGCTTGGCGAATACCTACACGGTCGCGTATGACTCGGCGCTCGGGCTGCAACTGACCAGCGATGTGGCGGTCGATTGGGAATGGCTCGACGACGCGGCGGCGTTCTACGGGTTCACGTCGGCGACGCAGGCGAGCTCGACCACGTTCAACGCGGACACGGTGCCAGAGGGCGCGATCGCGGGCGTGTCGATGCACTGCGAGCCGCTGAAGACGGGCGAGCAAACGCGCGTGCAGACGTACCGACACGGACGGACGATCGCGGTCGGCTATGGTCGCCATTCGCTTTGGCGGGTGGACGCGATCATGAGCGCGGCGCAGGCCGACACGCTGCAAGGCGGCTATCTGTCGGCGGGGGTGCTTCGCGTCTATCAGTCCGACGACGCGAGCCAATACAGCCCGACCAACCCGGACGGCTATGTCGAGGGCTCGGTGTACGCGATCAGCAAGCCCGAGCCGCGGGACTACGCCGAGACGTGGTTGGATGTAACGATCGATCTGGCGGTGCCTCATGGCTAACGCAATCTGGGCAGCGATGCGCGACGCCGGGTGGGGCGTCGTCTACTACGCCACGATCGAGGGCTTGCCGATCGTGTTCGCGGAGCGCGCCACGGGCCTGTCGTTGCCCTCGGGTTACACGACGGAGCTAGCGGATCTGATCATCGACGACTCGGGCGCGGTGGGTCAGGAGATCGACCGGCGCACCGGGCTGGGTAAGGGCCTGCCTCTGTCCTTCGGGCTGCGGGACTCCGCGACCTTGCGCGGTTATCTCGTCAAGGGCCACACCACTTTTCTGACAGCGGACATCGACGGATCGAGCACTTCGGCGATCAGCGTGTCGGATGACTCGGCGTTCGATTCCTCGGGCTCAATCTATGTCGGGCTTGAGCGAATCACCTACACGAGCACGTCGGGCACGTCGTTCGGCGGTTCGGTGGCGCGCGGCCTCACGGGTTACGGCTACCCGCACCGCGCGGGAACGGTGGTTAGCAGCGCCCCGCACAGGTGGCAGGGTCGCGAGGTCCGGTTGTACGCGCGCCCGATCACGCCCTCGGGGTATCTGCCCGGGACGGCGATCAGCGACAACGCGGTCGAGGTCTGGCGAGGGCGGATCCGTAACGGACCCCGCCGCGACGGCAACATGTGGTCGATCGACGCTCTCGCGCTTGATCGCGTCCTCGCCAACAAGCTGCCGGACCCGATCTCGGGCGAGGTCCAGCACGCGCCGGATCCGGGGCAGGCGTTGGTTGAGATGACCAACGAGCTCAAGGCGTGGTCCTACTACCTGAGTCTTGAGCTGTTCCAGTCAAACGGGAATAGCATCGGCAGCGACGAAGCGGCGATCCAGCCGTTCAGCAACCTGACGGCGGGAGCGTTCTACAGCGCGCGGGAGTTGCAGGAGGAGATCGCGACCGACTTTGAGACGGCCTTGTCCGGCGCAACCTACATCACGTCGGTTGATTTCGCGCAGGCCACGCCGTACGAGCACCCGGGGGTGAGCGGGTCGCAGATTTACCGCACGCGGCTTCAGGTCTTGTTCTCGGGCACGACCAACGCAAAGCGCGCGGTGGTCCGGGTCGCGCACACCGATCAGCCGCTGGGCGATCCGTTCGTTCCGGTCGATCAAGACCAAAGCTCATACCCGTTTGAATGGATTGAAACCAAGGATTACACAGGCAGCGGCACGACGTACGAGATTGAGCCGCCACACCCGGTCCTCGGCTTCGGCGTGTTCGTGAAGGTCGGCACCGAACCCAAGGCCGACGCAGTGTTTGCGGCGTCAACGCTGCGGGTCGTGTCGGACGATCTCGCGCTTGCGCTTCCTGCGGCGTCGGGGCTGATCGCCCCTGAGTTCATGCTAGACGGCGCGCTGTACGAGTACGAAACGGCGGAGCAGGTCGGCCCCGCCTATTACCTGTCAGGCGTGCGGAAGGCGGGCGGCACGGCGGGCCTTGATGCGCTCGCGATCCCGAACGGTGCGACGGTCGAGATCGGCGTGTATGCGTTTGGGTCGAGCATGTCGCAGCTTATGCGGCGCGTGCTGCAATCGACCGGCGACACTATCCTGCGAGGTTCATTCGACGTTCTGCCATCGGGCGCAGGCTACGGCTTACCGACAAACGCGATCGACGCGGACGCATTTAGCGGTTTCAGCTTGCCGGTGGAGTCCGTAGCGGCGAACCCGATCGGGCGTAGCTTCGCGGATCTGTTCTGTGGCTGGCTGGCCCTCAACGATCGCGCCGTGGTGCTGCGGGACGTGGACGGCTCGCAGAAGCTGTCGATCGTCAGCACGGCGAACGCTTGGCCGGATGGCGAGATCACCGACTCGGACTTGATGACACGCGAGGGATTCGGGCTTGAGCTCGACGAGCCGGAGCCGACGCCAACCGAGATCCGGGTGTCCTACCGCACGCAAGCCGGAGGACAGGGCAAGGTGACGCTGCGCGACACGGATCGCGCGCTGTACCAGCGACCTGAGATCGCGGAGTACGAGGCGCAGGGCGTTGCGCGGGAGGCGGTGGTTGCACAAGTCGTGCAACAGACGGGACCGGCTGTGTTCGCGCGCGGCCTCGGCCAGATGGTCGCGCGTTTGCACGTCGGCCCGTGGCACGAGGCACAGCCCGGCGACACGATCGGACTAACGATCGAACACCCTGACGTGTACGACGTAGCCGGCGCGGATCTGACGTACAATGACACGGCGCTTGTGCTTGGGCGCAAGATGCGGCTCGCTGATTCGCGCGTGACGCTGACCGTGCTGCTACAGGGCTACCACCGCACGGCGGCGCTTTGTCCTGCGATGGCGGTCAGCGCCAAGGCAGGCGGCACGGGCGCGGTGCCCTCGACGGTGGACGTTCCGCAGCGGTACGTTCAGGTCTGCGAGCGTGCGCTAGCCGAGGCGGGCGGGTCATCGTTTGTCGTGCTGCACTACATTCGCGGCGACTCGTCGGACGAGACGACGGGCAACGAGCTGACGATCGACGGCGTGACGGACACGGGCAGCGTGTGCCGCCTGTCGGTGGCGTCGGGATCTAACACGGTCACGATCGCGACGGACGGAACCTCGATCCTGACGTGGCCGGACGAGGGCGGCAACGGCGACGCATGGCAGGACGCATGGTTCGTTCACGTTGATGACGGCGAGGATTGGGGGTAGCGATGGGGCTGTATTCTGCCGCGTGGGGCTTGCTGAAACCGGGCGATGCGGTCCCGCGCCCGGTGTCGTCGGCCCCGCTGTCTACGGCTTATGGGATGCTCGCCAACCTGTACGAGCAGCATTGCCCGCCGATTGTGAACGTCCCGATCACGGAGGTCAGCGGGTCAGGTGCGCGCGAGGTTGTGATCCCGTGCGCCCCAAGCGCAGACGATCTCGATTACGTCTTTCGGCTCGTGGGAACCAAAGCAAGCGGCGCGCTGTCGGTCACGGTGACGATCTCCGAGTACGTCTCGAGCTCGTGGTCCGCGATCGTGTCGTCGGCCTCAACGGCGCTTGGCGCGGGCACTGATTTCGACGTGGAGATCGCGCTGGCCCCGATTGACGGCGACGCCACCGCGCTCAAGCTGGAGATCGACGCAGCCGGCGCGAACTACCAGATGCAGGCGTGCGCGGTGTACCCGGACAGCGCGAGCATCACTGCGCCCGAAGGCACCACGGCGGCGGGCTACGTTGGCGCAGCGGATGGGCTGATCGGGTCGGCGAATGCCCCGATCACCACGGAGCACCTTGATCGGCTCGCGGAGTCCACGCGGGCGGTCTACCGGGATCGCAAGCAAGCCGTCGTCGGTTTCGCGCAGCCCGTGGATCGCAACTCTCGGTTAATCTCCGCGTCCTCGTGGTCCTACGGGAGCACGCCGCAGACCATCGGAACGTCGCGCCTGTACGTCCCGGGCGGAAAGGGCGAGGCCGACATTTCGTGCGCCTCCTACGGCGAGGAGACGGCGACGGGCGCGAAATACGCGCGGCTCCGGTTCAGCGCGCCCGGGTTTGAGCCGGTGGCGGTTGAACTCGAGATGGGCGCGGGCACGCCGGCTTTCGACTCGACGACAGCGACGATCCCGCTATCGGAGACGGGATTCTGTGACGTGCGCCTAGAGCTCGACGCGGCGAGCTCGGGGCGTGTGTACCCCTACGCCGTTGTGGCATGGTGGACGCCATGACGACGCTTGCAGGCCAGTACGATCCGGCGATCGAATCCGTTACGGGTGGCGATCAGGTCGCGCCCGCCGCAACGGTGAACCTGTTGGCGACGGCGTGCAGTCTGCCGCAACGGGCGATGACGCAGCCCTATGCAGGTGTGGCGCTGTTCCATGAGGCGAACACGGCGACGATCGGCGAGCGTTACCTGATCAACGTGGCAGCACCGGGCGCAGAGGTCGTTACGCTTGCGCTCGATTCGCTCGGTCCCTACGCGGGATCGACCCTTGTTGAACAATCGGTGACGTTCGACGCGGCATCGCAGGCGGGAGCGTACGTCAAACAGGCGAGCCCGATGCCGACAACGGCCCCCAACGCTCCGACGCAGCGCACCGCCTACGACTTTGAGATCGCCAGCCCATCACGCGCGGCGACCACGGACCGTTATCAGGTCGAGGCGTGCTGCGGCACAATGGCGATGGCGATCCCGGTGGCCGACATCGAGACGTTATAGACCCGCGCCAAGCGGGCGCGTATAATCGGCCCGAACGCGCGCGGCCTGTTGCCGTGCATCGCACGCAGGAGATCAGATCATGGCCGGACTCGTTCAGCAGTCGCGCGGCACCGTTGCCGCAGGCGATACCACCGTCACCTTTTCCCCGGAGCGCCCCGCTTCGATCGCCATCCACAACCGCGGCAACCGCGACGTGACCGCGACCTGCGCGCCCGGCTCGATCGTGGTCGATGTGCCTGCAAGCGACATGGTGGTCATCAACGGCGGGTCGTTTGACTCGTGCGTCCTGTCGGACGGCGGGAACGGCGACACCACCTACACCCTGTACTACGGCGACGCCGAGCAGGTGGCGGCCCTGAGCAAGTCGGCGGTCGCGGGCTCGATCAGCACCGCGGAGATCGCGGACGGCGCGGTCAGCGCGGCGAAGCTCGCCTCGGGCGCGGTCACGGCGGCCAAGCTCGGCGCGGACGCCATCGGCCTCGCGGCCATCGGCACGATCAGCGACGAGGGCGGTGGCGCGCTCGTGGCCTACGTCTCGCAGATTGCGGGCAGCGCCAACGACAGCAACACGCCGATCGAGCTCGACGACGGCTTTGAGGTGCTGCTGTGGGGCGCGCGCCTCGCGGCGGATGGCACGGCGGGCAGCGTGATCACCCTGAGCGACGGGGCCAACACGATCGGCACCGTGGACAGCAGCGCGGGCAGCAACGCCCACACGTTCGTTTTCGGCACCGTTGACGACGCGCACGCGGGCCTGTCCGATTCCGAGTCGCTCGATCTGTCGTTCGCCTCGGACGGTGGGGACCACCCCGCCGCCGTGGTCGTGATCGTGGGCCGCAAGCCGGGCGCGTAGTCCAACGGATCCACTGAGGCGGGCGGGCTGCTCGGCGATACTGGCAGCCCGCCCGCCCGGGACCGAACCGGAGGCGCGCGTGGCGACTGACAGCCTGATCGCGTTGGTTGGAGCGTTCGCGACGGTCGAGGCAACAATCGTTGCCGGCGTGTGGATGCTGTCGAGTAAGATCGGCGATCTACGATCCGACATCTCCGAACTAAAGGCGCACCGCGACGCGCACGCAGACGGGATCGCTGCGGTTACGTCGCGCGTGGATACACTCGGGGTTGATGTTCGCTCGCTCTCGGAGCGCGTGGCGATCGTCGAGGATCGGACCCGTGGATGACCTCAGCGCGCTGCTCCCTTGGGTGGTGCCGTACGGCGTTGGGATGGTCGTGGGCTATCCGCTTGCCCTTGCATTCGCCCACTATCAACGCATGGCCGACCCAGATCAGAATGATTCGCCGCGTGAACGCAAATGGCGGGCCGGCGCGTACATGTTGGCGCTCGTCTTTGGTGGAGCCGTGGGCGTCGAGGCGGCGCACCTTGTCGGCCTCTCGCGGCTCATTGGCTTCGGTCTCGGCGTTGGCGGAGGCGCTTCCGCCCGGTGGGTACTCCCGGCGTTTGAGGCAGACGTTTGGCCGGTCGTCGTTGGTGCGCTTCGGCGGATGCTAGGAGGGGGGAACAATGACATTGGTCCAAAGGGCAATCCGTAGGGCTGTCGCGTGGCCTTACGTCGGGCGCGCGGTCGGTCTGCTTCTGCTTGCCGTCGCGGCCCTGCTTGTGTGGCGTAAGCGCCAGCGCGCGGCGAAGGGCTATGTTCGCGCCGTGCAAGACGTGGCGAAGGCGCGCGAGCGACAGGCCGACGCAGTGACGCGGGCCGATGACGCGCGGCGCGAGGGCGACATGTTCGTTCGACAGCGCGCGCTTGAGGACCGCGAGATCGCGGAGCACAAGGCACGCGAGGCCATGCGCGAGCGCGAGCGGCTGCACGCTGAGATCGACCGGGCGGAGACCCCGCAAGCCGTGGCCGACGAGCTCAACCGGCTGCTTGGGCTGTGATGCGTCGGATCGTTGCCGCGCTCGTGCTCGTGTGTGCCGGCCCTGCGTGGGCCGCGCCATGCGTGCGGGCTGTACCCACGTCGATCCCATGCGACGGCGTGGCGCTCCCCGTCTCCGCCGCCAAGGCGTGCGCTCGCGCGGTCGTGGACGCGGCGGCGTGCAGCGAGACGATCGCAGCTTGCCGGGATGGTCGCGCTATCGACAGGCGCGAGGCGGCGGGGCTGCTCAAGGCGTGCGACGATCACCGCCGCGCGGTGGTTGCAGCGCAGGAACGACGGATCCGCGAGCTCGAGCGGATCGCGTTGACTCCGCCCGATGGCCCCGCGTGGTACGAGTCCCCGTGGCTATGGGCCGGCGTCGGGGCTATAATCGGCGGGGCTGCCGGATGGCACGCCCGCGCCCTTGTGAGGTAGACGATGGACAAGCGATCAGTGATTGGGATTAACCTCGCAGACGGCGGGCACGCGACCACAACGGCGCTCCTCGATGGCGTCGATGCGGTGAACGGCGAGCCGTCCGCGGCCACCGATGGCGTGGACACGCGCGGGGCCGGGTGGGTCATGCTGTCGGCCAACTCGGCGGCGGGTACAAGCACGCTGAAGTTGTGGGAGTACGATCCAAGCTCGGCGCTGTGGATCCAGAACACCGATCTCGGATCGTGGTCGTTCGCGAGCGGGCAGAAGCGGCGGGCGCGTGTGCGGATCGCCGGGGCCTCGCGGATCTACGTCGAGGTTGACGCTGAGTCCGGCGCGACGATTGACTGCCACGCGATCGGCCTGTTCGGGGTGGACGGCTAGCCGTGTTTGTCGATTTCGCTACGACTCGCGCGACCTATGAGACGTTTGTCGATGAGTCGCACGATTTCGATCTGACCGGCCCTGAGTCGGTGCTGCGCGGTCTAACTGCGGACGATCTCGTCCTCGACTTCTGCGCCGAAGACATCACGGGGCTTGCGGACGGCGACACCGTGGGTGATTGGGTCGCCCGTCGCGGCGGGCTGACCGCCAGCGCGACAGGTGCCCCCACCTACACCGCGCCCGACTCCGATCTAGGCGTCCCGTCCGTCGCCTATGCGGCATCGGGCGACGTCCACGAGACGCCCGCCACGATTGACTGGTCGGCCTACGCTGAGGCGACGATCCTCGGCGTCCACTACACCGAGTCGGCCTCCGGCGTCTCGCGCGGCATGAGCCTTGCCGCAGGCGCTTTGTCGATTGGCGACGCAAACGCGCGCGGCCTCGGCACCTACCGAGTTGACGCCAAGATCACCGGCTTGCACTTCACCGACGAGGCAGAGACGAGCATCTGGCGTTTTGAGCGAGACAACATCGTTGATCCTGCGCTCGCCGTCACCGTGGTTACGCATGACCTGCTTGCAGTGACGGAAGCGGATTTGATCGAGGTCTACGTCAACGGCGAGGAGCAGGAGGGGACAGGCCAAGGCGATACGACGCAGGGGAGCGCGTGGCAGTCTGACCTGCGTGTGCGCCTCGGTGGTGCGGACGCAACCGCCTCCTCCGAGGGCCTCGACGGTCGCCTGCATCGCTTCGTCGCCCTGCCCCGCGCCCTTTCGGCTGACAACGCCGTGCAAGCCTGCGACCTGCTCACACGGCTAGCCAAGGCGGTCTAGCATGACAGCGGAACAGTTGCAGATGGCCCTCGACCGGGCCGGCGTGCGCTACTTCACCGCGGTGGAGTTCCTGCGCCTGCGACGGACGCATGAGATCGCAGACCTGCCGGACGAGTACGCGGACGCGGCGGTGCGGGTGCTGCTCGTGGCCGACAGGGTGCGCGAGGCGTACGGCGCACCCGTCCGCATTGGCAACGGCTACCGCCCGCCCGGGTACAATCGAGCCGTGGGCGGGGCGTCGAACTCGGCGCACCTTCGCGGGGCGGCGGTGGACCTCGACCCGCTCGACGGTCGGCGCGCGGAGTTCCAGCGGCTCGCGGCGGCGCTGTGGCTTGAGTACGAGGACGCAACGGCGGGCCTCGGCGTCTACTCAGGCGGGCGCGTGCATCTCGACGTGCCGCACAAGGGCGGCAAAGGCCGTCGATTCTGGGGCGGCACGCCGGGCAAGTGGCGAGCGCGGCAGGTGCTTAGGGCTGCGCGTCGCGTCGCGTAGCATCGAGCACAGCGCGGCGGAGCTCGCGGCACTGGCGCTCCTGCATCTCGGCGTCGATGCGGTCATGCACTTCTTGTTCGACCTTCTGAAACGCCGGATCTTCTTCGCGCCACTTCGCCACGGTCGCGCTGCTGACCTTGGCGGCGGCCTGTGATTCGCGCACGGTCCCTCCGCTGGCGAGGGTCGCGAGGTAGGCTTTTTGCTTCGCTAGCCGGTTGCGTAGTCGTTTAGGCAGGCTCATTGCTTGGCCTCCCGCTTGGCGAGGCTTTCAAGCGCCTTCGGGTCGAGATCCTTGGAGCCCTCCCGCAGCGCGGCAAGGTGCAGCGCGTGCAGGATGGCGCGGGCGTGGTGGCTTGAGCCTTCCGCCGCGCAGAGGGCGCAGTGGCGCTCGATGGCGGTTAGCCGCGCCCAATCGCGGGCGGCTTCCTGTAGCGTTTTCATGGTTCCTCCTCAGCGCGTTGTGCAGCCGCGCCCCCGGTTGGTGTTAGATCAAGTGCCCCTGCCGACCGCCGAGCCAGATCGCCTCACGAGACTGCTTGCGCGCGCCCTTGGTTTGCCGCCACGGGGCGAACGGTAGCCAATCGGCCCCGACGTTTTCGCAGACGATGACCTGCCCCGGACGTGACTTGCACCACGCGCCAAGGTCGGCGTAGTCGATCGCGTCCGACCCGTGTACATACTGCTTGCCGGCGCGCCCTTGGTAGGGCGGGTCAATAACCCACGTCGCCTCGATGTCGGTTGCGTCGCGGTAGTCGCCTTGCGTGATGGTCCAATGACGGATCGCGTGAAGTTGCGAGGCGATGCGTTCGCGCGCGCCAGTGCCCCACACGTTGGATTGTGACAACGTGTCGCGTCGCATCCATGCGGACATCTTGCTGCGCGGCGACACCGTGGCGCGGTTTGCCCACCATCCGATCAGCCACTTCGCCTCTTGCGGGATCGGCAAGCCGTCGATCAGCGTCTCGGGGCCGATGTCAGGCAGCGCGCGGATCTCGGCCTCGCTCGCGCCGATGAGATAGCGCCATGTCCCGACGACGTGCTCAGACTTGTCGAACAGGCGCACGCGGCGCTCCGGGTAGGTCAGCGAGTAGCACGCCGAGCCGGCGAACGGCTCAATGATCGTGTCATGCACGGGCTTCGGGTAGCGCGGGGCAAGACGCCACTTGCTGCCGTAGTACGAGAAAAACGGTCGGAGGCGTTTGGGCATCGTGTCCTCTACGCGTGCTTCACGCACTGCGGGTTGCACGAGTCGATCTCGAGGCCGTCGCGGAGGGTGACGCCGACGAAGCGCAGCGAGCCGGGGCGCTGCTCGTCGAAACGCACGGTCGCGCTGTACCAGCCGCGCCGCTGCTTGCCGTCGATCATGATGCCGTTGCAGTAGACCTTAACCTTGTCGCCCTTGTTGAACTTGCTCATGGCTCTCTCCTCAGTTGCGGGGCTTGCCGTCCCCGTTGATAGCTACACCTTACACCCTGTGCACACGGTGTCAACACCTTGCGGACACTTTTTTTCAGGGACAGCGAAAAAAATCTTACCTTAGCTGAGGCCAACCGGTTTCCTCAGCGATTTCGGCGCTGTGCGTCTCGCCCGTTAGAACGTCGCCACGCCAGCAGGCCACGCCGTCGCGGATCGGGACAAGCTGACAGTGCGTCGCGCCGTCCACGCTCGACAGCCACGCGAGCCCCTGCTGCCAGTCCACGCGCCCCGACACAGCCGGCACCACGCCGTCAACGCGGGCGATGGTGCCGGGCGACGCTGCCCACACAACCCGCCGCCCGTCCGGGCCGTGCAACGTGCGCTCGGCGTACTCAAGCCGGTGGATGTGGCCGAAAACCTGCGAGACGTGGGCCGTCCGCACCACACGCGCCGCGGTCGCCCCGCCGCCCGCCGCCACCTTGTGCCCGTGCCGCGCCTCGGTGTGCGGGTCGAGGACGTGGGCCGCGTCGGCGGAGTACGGGCCGACGTACTCGATCCCGAGATCGGACAGGGCGAGCAGGCGACGCCACGAGATCAACGGCTCGTCTTCCCCCGCCGCGCGCAGGCCGTGGAGCTCGGGCGTTAGGTTGGACAACGCCCTGTCGATCCTGTCCTCGTGGTTGCCCTCAAGGTAGACGATCGCCGCATTCGGGCACGCGGCGCGAAGCCGGGCCAGCCACCAATGCAGTTCCTCGATCGTCGGCTGCGTCGTCGCGCGGAGATCCTGCGACACTGGCCACCGCTTCGACCCCTCGGCGAAGTCCACCATGTCACCGAGTAGCACGATCCGATCGGGCTGCGCTCGCTTAGCGATCTGCACGGCGAGATCCCACGCGCGGCGGTCGTGCAGCGGCTCAAGGCGTCGCATGTCTTCGACCCACCGGTAGCCGTTTTGCGAATCGGGGATCACAAGCGTGGTGCGCGGGTCGGACACGTCCGGCGCGGGGTAGGTCTTGGCGGGCTCGATGGGCTGCCACAGCCACGCCGCGCGCTCTCGCAGCGTCGCTTTGACCTGCCACAGTTGCAGGACGCCACCGCCCGCGGCCTGCGCCTCGTAGGTGTTGACCCGGAACGACTCGACGGCCCATCGCTCCGCGTCCACGTCGGCGGCGGACAACAGGCCGTCGAGGGTGCGGATTCGGTACCCGGTCAGCGTGCGGGTGCCGTCCGCCTCGGGGGTGTCCTCGACGCGCACGCCCTCGTCGGCGATGACCGCGCGAACCTCGTCAGCCGACAGGCGATGACGTGGGTAGGGCGAGATCCCGTGCTCGCGACAGATGGCGACAGCGGCTTGTCGCGCAGCCTCGACGCGCTCGGGGCTCCACTTGCTCGGCACGATTCGATCTCGTCCCCACCGCTGCACATACCACCCAGCCCAAGGCGGCAGGCGACCGGGCGCGGCGGGGGTGCGTAGCCATTGATCGAGGTCGTGCATAGTGCTCCGGGGTGTTGCGGTCTGTTGCCACGTCGCGAGGTTGTGGCGACAGATCGTAACGCCTGACGGGGCTTGGCGCGATCAAAGCAGGTCGGGCTGCTCGGCCCTCACGCGCTCGCACGCGGCCCAGAGGTCCGATTGGGCGAGCTTGCGCTCGAGCCGCTCGACGGCCTTGGCGTGCGTCTCCGGGTCCATCTCTGAACCGACCGCGCGGCGGCCCTCTTGCACGGCGGCAAGCAGGGTGGTCCCGCCTCCCGCGCATGGGTCGCAGACGAGATCGCCGGGGCGGGTGTAGTCGCGGATCAACGCGCGCATGAGGGCGGCGGGCTTGCCTCCGATGTGGTTGCCCTGTCCTCGCCCGATGACGTACGCGCCGGGCAGCGCGCCCCAACGCTGAAACGCTCGTGAGCGTGGGCGCGCTACTAGGATGTAGCACGTCCAGTTGGCGGGGCCGTCGCCTCCTAGCCGCACCGTCCCCCCCGGCGATACCCACGCCACGGGCGCAAAGGCGTACAGCCCCGCGCTCTCGTAAGCGTTTTGCCACGCGCCGATCAGGTCGTGCGACGTCATGGCGACAAACCAGCCCCGCACGCGCGGAGCCCATGCGGTGACAAACTCGGCCACGTCCTCGGCGCTCCAATGCGAATAGTCGATCGTTCGGCGGCGCGAGATGCCTACGCTGTAGACCGCGCCCGTCCGCTTGTCGATCCGCATCCGCTTTTCCTCGCCTTCAAGGCGCGCAGTGTCTACACCGTTGTTGTGCCCCTTGTGCGTCTTCGCTCCGTAGGGTGGATCGCAGATCAGCGCATCGCACTCAACGCCCGCGAGCGTGTCCTGCCACCTTCCGCAGCGTAGATCCCAGCTCACGCCTGATCCTCCTCGTGCGCCCATCCGTGCTCGTGCGCGGTGATCGCGATGCCGCCGCCTCGCTTGGTCTGCACGTACGCATCAAGGCCGCAGTAAACAGCCCCGCGCAGGGTGTCGGCGTCGTCGCCCTCAAACACAAGCACTTCGGGCTCGCCCGTCTCGTGGTCCGACGCGCGGACGACGATCCAGCCGTTGTCCGTGCGGTGAAGTGTCATGACGTGATCGATCATGGCCGCCCCCGTCGAGCGATCGCGTCGCGGCGGTCCGTCGCCGCGCGGATCGCGTCCGTCAGATCCCACCGCAGCACACGGCACCACGCGATCAGCGCGTCGATCCGGGGGTATCGGTGGCCCGTCTCCCACGCCATCACGGCGGCGGGCGTCTCGTGGCCCATGTACTTCGCCACGCGCTCGCGGGTCAGCGACAGGTCGCGCCGTCGCTGGGTCAGCACGCGGATCAGATCCTCGGCGAGCAGTCCGTCGCGCGCGTCACTGGGTCGATTCAGAATGGCGGTGATCATCTGATCCTCCGCAGAACGGCGACCGCGTAGGGCCGCCCGTGTTGCGGGTCGCGCAGCGCCCGATTGCCTGTCGCGTAGGCCCGCAGCGCGCAGGTCAGGTCGCCGCCGCATCGCCGACGCCAGCGGCGCAGGATGCGGACGCCCTCGATCCTGTTGATGGCCGGGATGTGCAGCGCCCACGCGGGGAAACGCGAGAAGCGCCGCGCCACCTGCATAAGCCCAGAGCAGCAAGCATTGCGCGCCATCGTGTTGCCTCGGCTCTCGACGTGGACGATGGCCTCGACCAGCCCAGCAGGCAGGTCCGGGGTCGGCGGCGTCCAGTGCCACGCGAGGGCGGCGAGTAGGAGGGCGGCGCTCATCGCAGCCACCTCCGCAGGACCACGGCGGCGACGTAGACGAGGCCCGACACGAGTCCGACGCCGCCGAGAACCCACGCCCCGGCGACGAGCCACGAGGCGGCGTCCTCCGATGCGATCGAGACGGCGGCGGCGATGCAGCCGAGAATAGTGGCGGCGACGATGGCCGCTGCGGGCAGGTCTTCGCGCTTCATCTTAGCCCTCCTCATCGAGCCGACGCCACGACGGAACGCCCATCATCCCGCCCGCGTCGTACTGGTACGCCGGCCACACGTCCGACGCCTCGCAATCGCGCAGCTTGCTCCACGCCTCGTGGCACTGCGACTCGGCGAGCGCGATCGCCTCGGGACCGAACGGGAGCGCCACCGCCAACGGCGCGCCGCTCGTCTGCATCACCACGAGCCCGCCCGGTTTGACCGGCGCGTCGAGCGCGGAGCCCAGCAGCCGCGCGTTACTCGCGATCTGCCCGTACCACGCCATGCTCTCCGCCTGCTTGTACAGCAGCGCGGGCTTGATCGAGTGGGTGAACTTGAGATCCCACACCATGCCCGTCTTTGGGTCAAACAGGTCGGGCAGGCAGCGCGCATCGCCGCCGTACATTTGGCCGAACACGGCGAACTCGCACCACTCGCGTTCGATGGTGATCCCCGCCTCCTGCATGGCCTGTCGTGCTGCCGTCCCGCGCTCGGCGGCGGTGACGAGCTCCGCGCGCTTGACGAGCGCGGCCCCCTTGGGCGCTTTGGCCTCGGCCTCTTTCCATGCCTTCGTACCGCGTCGAACGTCCGGCATCGCGTAGAAGCGATCGGCCACCGTCTCGGGCTCGAGCGCGCAGGCGTGCGCCATCTGACCCGCGAGCATGGCGGGGGTCTGCTCAGGCGGGTTGTCGCGGCGGTAGACGTAGGCGGCTGGGCAGTCAAGCATCGCCTTGACGCTCGACCACGACGGCGCGGGGTGGTTGTGGTACTCTGCGGGGTCCATCCCGCGAACGATCGCTGTTTTCATTGTCTCCTCCTCCCTGCTTTGCCGCAGGTGCCTCCTTCCTACCCCGTGCGCGCGAGGTGGTCAAGCGCCTTACCAAAGGGGATAAAGAAAAGGGCCGGACACGCGGGAGAGGAGGGAAGTGGGCAAGGATCCCGCGTGCCGGCCACGCGCGAAGTCTATCACACGGGGCGGCGTGCGAGGTAGATCAGCACGTCAATCAAGCGCGCCGCGTCCCCGCGTTGCAGATCGACCGACAACGCGCGACGGATCCCAACGCGCCAAGGCCCGTCCGGTATGCGCTCAACGACCCACGCGAGACGCCGGATCATCGCCGCCTGCTTCGCTGTCGCCTCGCGCCTGTGCCACGGTCGCGCCGGGCGTTTCTCCACGTCCCCGCGACGGACTAGAACCCTGTGCGCGTGACGCAGGATCGCGATCGACCCGTCCACCGTCTCGGGCCGCAGTCGCTCCGGGTCGGCCTCCGCCCTTTCGCCGCTGCCTGTCGCCGTCTGCCCCTCCGCTGCGCGCAGGAGTTCGCCCAGCTTGGCGACGCCCGCGAGGTCGTGCGCGCCGAACAGGTCGTGAGGATCGAGGAAGACAGCCGAAGTCTTGCCGGAGTGCGCGCGCAAGATCCGCCCGGCCTCCTGAGCAAATCGCACCTTGCTGGCGATCTTGCGGCGTCCGAGGTGCCAACGCAGCCACGGCAGATCGACCCCCTCGACGAGCAACGCGACATGCACGAGGCAGCGGAGCTCGCCGCGCTCAAGCCGCGCGATCCGCTCGGCGCGGTCGGTGTGTCCGCTGTGGATCGCTTCCGCAGGCCACCCGATCGCAGTCAGCCACCGCGCGACGGATTCGGCCTCCGCCTTGCTCGATGCGTTGACGATCCCCGGCCCCTCGGGGTCGTGCCGCTCCAGCATATGCCGGCACACGATGTCGAGTGCGACATCCCCCGTCGCATCGTCGGGGATCTCTGCCCCGCCCGTGTACGGGTAGACGCGGGGCGGAACGATCACCCGATCGCGGATCGCGTCGTCGGCGTCGTAGCGCACGATCTCCGCGTCGAACGCGGACAGGCTGCCGCGCCCGTCGCCTGTGTACGGGGTGGCGCTAAACCCAAGGCGCACGGCGGGCAGGTTGGCGGCGGGCAGGCTCGCGCATTCGGTGCGGTGCATCTCGTCCGCGATCCACACGTCCCACGCCGGATCGCGCGTCAGCAGGCGGCGGACGGACGGCACGCACGCGATCGTTACGCGGCGGCGCTCGTTGCGGAGCGTGTAGACCCGCCCGACAGGCTCGCCAAGACGCGCGGAGACGGTGGCGTGCAGTTGGTCCACGAGGGCGATCGACGGTGCGGTGATCAGCACGCGCGGGCGGTCAGGCAAGCGGGCCACGACTTCCGCAAGCAGCAGCGACTTTCCCGCCCCCATCACCGCGTGGACCACGCCGCGCTTGCCCGTCGCCAACGCATCGAGGCACACCGGCAAGGCGTCCCGTTGCCACGGGCGCGGGGTACGTCCTGACCACTCGGCAAGCATCGCGGCGTTAGTCGGTCGCTGCGCGCTCGTGCGCTTCGATGAGCGAAACGAAAGCCTGCGCTGCCCAACGCGCCGCGATGCCCCGTGCCGCGACGTGCTCTTTGAGTTGGGTGCAGATAGACATCGCTGAAATCAGCCGTTCAGCCGCAACGCAGGCGACGCGCAACGGCACGTTCTCAAAGTCCATCGCCCATTGGCTAAAAAGGAAAAGTTCAAAGATCCGTTCGTCAGCCTCATACGCGCTCGCGGGCTCCACGATCCACGCCTCGATCTGCTTTCGCCTGTCCATGCCCTTGCCCCTCGTTTGGTGCAGCGGCGGCCCCTGCCTCGCCCCGCTGCTGGCCCCACGGTGCATCCGAATGGGGCCTAGCCTTTACGCCGCCCGACACCGTGCCGGGCAGTCAATCAGAACGGGATGTCTCCCGCGGCGTCGATGCCGCCCGAACTCGCGGCGGGCATGTCATGGGGCTTACGCACGGCGACGATCGCCTCGCGCTTGCCGCCGGAGTAGTCGTCCGGCTTGTGCTTGATCTTGCCGCCGAACTCCTGCCGCTCGAGGTCCGCCGTGTCACCGGGCGGACGCTCAAACCCGCAGGCCCAGCACAGTTCGCCGTACCGCTGCCGCCCGATCTCGACGGCGCGCGCGCTCGTGGCGTGCTTGAGCGTGAACATCTCCCACGCCCACAGGCCCGTCTCGCGGTCCTTGCAGCCGATCTTGATCGCAGCCCATCCCCGATCGTTTGTCGCGATCTCCGCCCGCTCGATCGTCAGGTGCCGCCACCCCTCGGGCACAAGCCCGTCTCCGCCCTTCGGCTCCTCGGGCTTCGGCGCGTCGTTGCCGTACAGGTCGTTCAAGTTCCCCATTGCTACTTCTCCTCCTCGCTCGCCACCTTGGCGAGCAGCTTGCTGAAATCGGCGGGCTCCCACGGGTCAAGCAACCCGCGCGGATCCCGCACCTTGGCGTCCACACTCGGATCCGCCGTCTTGGTGGTCTGGAACAGTCGCGCCGTTTTCTCGCCGCGTCGCTTCGCCGTCAGGGACAGCACGAAGTCGAAATCGTGCGCGATCGGCTGGCGCAGGGCCAGCAACTTGCCCGGCATCGACGGATAACGGCGCGTAATCTGCCCAGACTGCGAGTCGATGTCGCAATCCTGCCGCGCGATCCACAGGGTGTTGCGCCCAAGCGCGAGGAAGCCAGCCACGATCGTTCGCACGCGCGACGCCATCGCTCCGTATGCTAGCCGCCCGTCCTTGTTCGCTTCCTGCTCCTCACGCAACACGATCCGCGCGAGTTCCGACAAGCTGTCGATCACGATCCACGCGAAGCGATCGGACTCGCGGAGCTCGAGCAGCACGGCGCGCAGGTCGGCCACGCTGCCGATCGGGAGCACCGGGATCTCCGTGTCCGACAGGCTCCGCGCGCCCGGCTCGCAGGCCAACACGAGGATCTGATCGTGCGCGGCGGGCAGGGTGCGGATCGTGTACGTCTTGCCCGCGCCCGCTTCGCCGTGGACTAGGATGTGCGCTGGCCCTTCGGCGCGCGCGGGCTTGGCTCGGTCTAGGATGCTCATCGGTTTTCCTCCTCTCCGCGGTTGCGTCGCGGCCCGTGGTCAGGCTATAGACCACACCCACCGACGGGGCGTCAACCCCTCCGGTGACACAGCCCGACACAGGGCAGGGAGGCGACGGCGATGGACGGGATCGAACTGCGGGACGGTGAAACACTCTCCGAGGAGGCGGTGATTTGCCCTCATTGCGGGGCGTTCGACGCGGAGGCAGCGCGGACAATCCTTGCTGAGCGTGTGGACGGGCACGACGAGGCGCACCACGTCGCTTGCCATGCCTGCGGCGGTCGGATCAGCGTCGTTGTGTTGTTTCACGCGGAGGCGGTCGGATGAGCAGTCTGGCGGAGATCATTGAACACAACGGTGGGCCGCGAGCGGTCGCGCGCGATCTGCGCGTGTCGCACTCCGCCGTGATCGGCTGGCGCGACAAGGGCGACGCGCCCGCGCATGCCGTCGCGGCGCTATGCGAGCTCTACGGTTGCACCGTCGAGGAGGTCGCGCCGGCCACGGCTGCCGCTGCTCGGCGCGCGGGCGTTGAGCCGGCTCGCTACGCTGCGATCATCGCGGACAGCGGCGCAATCGTGAATCGTTACGAGGACAACGGGAACTGATAGGGGGGAGACGTGGCAACACGATCGTGGGCTGAACTGTACGCGGGCCTTGAGTGGCCCTGCTTCCTTATGAGGCCCGGCAGGCGGCAGCCCGCCGCGCCGTGGAAAACGATGGCGACGGACGATCTAGACGTGCTTTCCGGGTGGGAGGCGCGCAACCCGGACGCCAACGTTGCGGTCGTGGTGCCGGATGGTTGGGTGGTCGTGGACATTGACCCCGGCGCGGATATGGACGCAGTGCGCGCGACCCTCCCGCACGACGCCCCGACCTCACGCACACCGCGCGGCGGTTTCCACGTCTGGTTGACCGTGCCGGACGGGTGCGGCGAGCTCGTGCAGCGCCCGATCGCGGACGGCGTGGATAGCAAGGTCGCGGGCAAAGGCTGGCTCTTTGAGTGGCCCAGCCGCTCGCCAAAGCCGGACGTGTCCGGGCGCTACCGCTGGGAGGTTTGGCCCGATCAGGCTGCGACCCCCGAGGCTCCGCAGTGGGTGCTCGACGCCCTCGCCCCGCGCGAGGAGCCGAACGCGCCGACCGTCGAGCTTGACCCCGCAACGCCGGACGAGATCGCGCGTGGTCGGCACTACGCAGCCGCGGCGATGGCGGACGAGGTGCGGACGGTGGCAGAGGCGCGCGAAGGCAATCGGCAAAACGCGCTCTATCGCGCCGCCTGCGCTGTCGGGCGCTACGTCGCGGGCGGCTACATCGACCGGGACGACGCGATCCGCGAGCTCGTGACCGCTGCGCGTGCGTGCGGCCTGTACGAGGACGACGGCGCGGAGATGATCGGACGGCAGATCGCGCGAGGGTTCGCCGAAGGGGCTCGCGAGCCGGCGCGGGTCGATGTGCCGCCCGCCGTCGAGATCCCGAACGCGACCGAGGACAGCAAGACACGCGCGATCAACGTGTGGCCCGCCGATGAGCTCCACGACGACAACGCCCCGCGCGAGGTTCCGCTCATCGAGCCGGGCCTGTTGTACGCGGGCGATCTGGCGGTGGTCGCGGGTCCGCCGAAGTCTCAGAAGTCGCTTTTCGTTCTCGATCTCGCACTGAAAACGGCGCGCGGTGAGGCGTGGTGCGATGCGTTCAAGCCCACGCGTGAGTTGCGCTGGCTGATCGTGAACTACGAGATGCGGCGGGACGCGCTCCGCGGACGGCTGCACGCCTTCGGCGGCGGTCATCCGGGCGTGCTGATCACCGATAAGGGGCTCGGCCCGGCGCGCTCGGAGCTCTGGTCATCGCTCGCGGGCGTGTGCGAGGACCGCGGCCACCCTGCGCCGGACGTGGTTGTCCTCGACACCCTCGCCTATGCCTACGCGCAGGACGAGACGGACAACGCGGCGATGCACAGGTGGCTCGAGGCGACGCGCGAGGACGTGGCGATCCAGTGGCCGGACGCGGCGATCGTGCTGGTTCACCACTCACGCAAGGCGACACACAAGGAGCTAAAGGAGGATCCGTTCTCCTCGCTGCGCGGCGCTACGTCGCTGCGTGGTGCGTACGATCTCGGCGTGATCTTGTCGAAGACAAGCGAGGAGTCGGCCACGCGCCGGATGTGGATCGAAGCGCGGAACAGTCCCGACACGCCCGGCCCACTTGACGTGCGGTTCTCGGCGGGCGGCTTCGATCTCGTCCCGCTCGGGGATCTGCCCAACAAGACACAGGCGGAGAAGTGGGACGCGGAGGCGCAGCGCCGGGCGGAGGCGATTCTGAACCTGTTGATCATCGAGGGCGCGGAGGGCAACGCTTACACGGCGAAGACGTTTTCCGAGCGGTTCGCGAACCGGGACGGCCTGCCCGCCGCCCGGTCGATCCGCGCTATGCTCTCGCAGATGGGAACGCGGGGGCTCGTGGCCTACTCGCGCAACGTACCCACCGGCTCGCCTCTGTCGGAGCGTTCGCACGGGCACCTTGTGTGCGAGGGGTGGACGTATGGCGAGACACCGATCACGCCTACGCACTATCGCAGCGCGGAGGCGGATCAGGTGCTTCCGTTGGGCGAGCCGATGACGTGGGGCGAGCTCTAGCGCGTTGTCCGGTCGCGCCCCCGGTTGGTGGTCTAGCGATCCCAGCGGTTCATGATCTCGAAGCCGCTCAACCATGTGTTGACGAGCAGCCGATCTACATCCCACGACAACGCGCCGTCGTCGTGCGGGTTGTTGCCGCCGAACGTGGGCAGGCCCTCAAGGTCGTCGGGCTGGTAGTCGCGCAGGACGGCCAGCAGGTCGTCGAGGTCGTCGATCGGGCCGCTGTCGTCGCCGCAGCGGTAGGCGATCCCGACGTTGGTCGGGTCGCTCTCGTCGCGGTAGATCGTGAGGGTCGCGCCGGTCTTCGTGGTGTAGGTGCTGCTCATTGGTGTCTCCTCAGTGGTTGCGCGGCTTGCCCGCCGCTTGATGACCACACCATAGGGGCTTGCAAACAAGGTGTCAACACTTTGGGGACAGTTTTTTTCAAATAGTTGGAAGGGCTATCGTTTTGCGTACTTGGCGCTCAAACGCTCGAGCCAGTCCGCGCGCCATCGCCTCGCGTAGCCCTCCGCCGCCCGGTGCGCTGCGTCGAAGTCGGGATCTCGGGCGCGCCACTTGGCGATGGTGCTGCGGGAGATCTTGAGGACCGATGCCGTTTCGGCGACGGACAGGCCGTACTCGGCAAGCTGGATCGCGGCTTCCTTGCGGGTCATGGGCAACCCTCCGGGATCTCCGGTAGGTTCGGGGCGAAGGTCCAGCGCCAGCCGGGATCGCCCGGATGGTGCAGGCTGTGCCGCGTCTCGGCGACCGAGCCCTTGCCCTCGTCGTACGTCACCACGCCGGCCTCGATCCCGTACTGCCACGGGACAAGATCGGGCGCGGCGTGGGCTAGGTCCGGGTGGTAGACGAGGATCCGCGTGCCGACAGGCGGTAGCGGGGTGGTCTTTGGGTCGTGCCATTGGGTGATCATGCTGCCTGCTCCTCGCACGAGGCCCTGAAATAGCCGTCCGCCCATGCCTTGATCTGGTCGTCGTCAGCGCCCGTCGAAGCCACCGCGGCGACGATAGCGGACGCGAACTCAACCGCGCGCTGTTGCGTCATCGTCAGGGCGAACCGTGCGCCGTTCGGAGCGCAGAACGACAGGTAAACGCTTTGCGCTTCCTCTGGGTCGCCCGGTGCCCGCGACATTGCGAGCGCCACGGGCTCGCCGTCTATGAGGGCGATCACGGTTGTTCCGGGGTCGTTGGGGTGTCGGTCGTGGTCGATCATTGTTTACTCCCTACGGCTCGTTGGCGATGGCGTCCGGGTGCTGCTCCCACGGCCTGCGCCCGAGGCCGTCGCGCTCCCACCGCTCGCCTAGCGTCTCGACGGGGACGCAAACACCCCACGTCCACTCGGCCATAGTCACCGGGTCGTCGCAGCCCGCGTCGTCTTCGCAGCGGCTGGTCATGTCCTGCGCCTCTTCCTCTGCCTCGCGTGCGGTGTCGGTCTCGAGGAAACCATGCACCGGGCAGTCGGTGAAACCGCGCGGGAGCGGGTTGCGGAAGTCCAACACGCGGGTGGCGGCGGTGCGAAGCGCGGACGCGATCGCGTGTCTTAGTTCGTGGTCTGTCATGATGCCTCCTCGTGCGCGTTGTCCGGTCGCGCCCCCGGTGTGTGGTGTGTCAGATCAGGCGGGCAACCGCAGCGCCGAACGCTGCCGTCAGCATCCCGCGATCCTCGCCCGTGGTCCGGGCCACGTCGTCAACCACGTCGCCCATCACGTCCTGCATGAGGGTGCGGAACGCCGGGTGCTGCGCGACCTCGTGCGCCGGGATGCCGTAGCGCGCGGCGACGGTGCGGGCGAGGCTCTCGGCGATGTCGGTTGCCGCGTCGTGGATGGCGCGCGCGGCCTGCTTGCTGCCGGTGGTCATCTCGTTGGTGGTGTAGCCGGTTGCGTTCATGGTTTGTCTCCTCGTTGGTGCGGCTTGCCCGCCGCGTTGTGAAAAGCATCTAGCCACACCCCGACAAGGCTGTCAACACTTTGTAGACAGAAAGTGAAAAGCCCAATGGTTATGCCTAGGCTATGGCGCGCGCTGCCTAGGGCGCTGCCTAGGGCTGGCGGGTTGTTTGACGGGTGGTTGACGGGTGCTTGATGGCGCGTGCCTTCGCCAAGCGGGTCAGGTGTGCGCCTGTGGCCGCTCTCAGGGTGAACGCCATAAACGCCCGCTGTGGGCCGTTTCTTGGTTCAGGTGGGTATGGACTAGGGGTCGACCCTTTGCGGGCCTTCTACCCCCCTTAGCGTGCGTCTGGTGGCGTGTTGCTCGTTTGGTCGTCGCCAGCGGATAGGGCGGGCGCGCTGTGGTGCAGTGTCTCCTCATTTGGGCAGGAGGGAGGGAGGGCGGTAACCGTGGGAGGACGTCCCCCCTATCTACCCCCCGCAAGGCAGGGGGGGAGGCCCCCCTTTAGGGGGGGCCCCCTCCCCTGCCTAGGGGGGTAGGGGGGACGCCCGCGGTTAGTGACCGCCCCCCTACCCCTTGCCCAAGGGACACGAGGGGGAAACAATGGAAAGGGGGGGAAACCCCAAACCGAGGAGACAGCGTGGGCAAGGCGTCGAGAAGAAAGGGACAGGTGGCCGAACGCGCGCTGGCTAAGTGGCTGCGGGGGCGAGGGTATGCGGATGCAAGGCGCGGGCTGCCGCAGTCGAGCGGGGCCATCGAATGCGACGTGGAGGGCTCGCCGTGGTGGATCGAGCTCAAGGCCGGGGTTGGCGTCGAGGGCCGGGTGCTCGCGGCCTGTCGCCAAGCTGCGCGGGACACGGACGGGCGGCCCTGCCTCGTGGTCTGGCGCGGGCAGGAGCGCATCGGGGCGAGGTATGGGCCGTGGATGTGCGCGGAGGCCGTCGGCACGTCGGACAAGCCGACGACACGCGGGGTTGCGACGATCGCGCGCGATGGCTACGGTGCGTTCTACGCAGCCGGGCGGCGGTGGCTTGTGACGCGGCTTGAGTGCGTCGCGACAAGGCCGACCCCCTGATTTTATTCGGGGGGTGGGGGTCGCGCGGTTTCCTTCC
>Ga0181592_10000483_pt1 | contig 30747 bp, 28 predicted proteins | sample 071ome_20_FD_133755 | JGI IMG/M metagenome (GOLD analysis project Ga0181592, IMG submission 133755) | Coastal salt marsh microbial communities from the Groves Creek Marsh, Skidaway Island, Georgia - 071412BT metaG (megahit assembly) | ecosystem: Environmental > Aquatic > Marine > Intertidal...
CCTGGCACGAAACGTAAAATTGCGTGTGGGCAATGTCCCCGTGGTGTATCTACCGGCGCTTACTTTTCCCATCAATGACGAACGCGCCACCGGGTTCCTGGCCCCCACCTTCGGAACGACCCGTGATGGCGGCCTGGATATCGCCACCCCCTATTACCTGAACCTGGCGCCCAACTACGATGCCACGCTGACACCGCGTGTGATGACGGATCGGGGCGTGATGCTCGGTGTCGAGGGCCGCTATCGCAGCCGCCTTTCCGACAATGTACTGCAAATGAATTACCTGCCCGGTGACGACCAGTACGATGAAGCGGAATTGTTACTGCCCGATCCGGTATCCCCGCCAGTCGAAGACCGCTGGCAGGTATCGCTGGATCATATCGCCCGGCTCGGGCGCAACCTGCGCAGCCAGGTGGACTATGCGGCTGTCAGTGACATTGATTATTTCCAGGACCTGGGCAACACGGGCCTGTATACCACCACGCAGAGCTACCTGAACCGCACCGGTGGCGTGCAATATCGCAACCGGGACTGGCGCTTTCGTTTCCAGGCCCTGAGCTACCAGTTGCTGGACCCCACCATTTCCGAATTCAACGAACCCTACAAACGCCTGCCACGCATTAACGTGGACGGCGAGTTCGAGCATCCCCTGGGCTTTGAGTACGGCGTGAGTACCGAGTACGTCAATTTTGACCGCGACACCGACCCCGACAAGCTGACCGCTGCACAATTGGCCGGTGGCGCCATGGTGACCGGTCAACGCCTGACCATCGAACCTGAAATCAGTTATCCCTGGTCCAGCCCCGGGGCCTTCGTCAATCCCACCGTGAAATACAAGTACGCCTCCTACCAGCTGGAGGACCCGACCGATGTCTACACCGACGATCCCACGCGTGGCGTCTTTGTCGGCACCCTGGACAGCGGCCTGATCTTTGAACGGGACCTGGCGTTCAACGAAGAGAACATGATCCAGACCCTGGAACCGCGCCTGTACTATGTCTACAGCGATTACGAGGACCAGAGTGATATTCCGGTTTTTGACAGCAGCAACATGACCTTCAGTTTCAACCAGCTGTTTCGCGAAGACCGTTTCAGCGGCAAGGACCGTGTGGGTGACACCAACCAGTTGACCCTGGCCGTCACCACCCGCTTCCTCAATGAACGTGGCCGTGAAAGAGCCAGCGCCAGCATTGGCCAGATCCAGTATTTTGAAGACCGCCGGGTTACCCTGCGCAATGCGCCGGGTCTGTCGAACCGGCGCAGCAGCTCGGCCATTGCCTCGGAATTTAATGTCAGGCTCACCGATAACTGGCGCATCAATTCCTACCTGGAATGGGATTCCACCGAGAACAATATCGAGGTGGGTAATTTTCAATTCCGCTATCAATCTGATATAAATCACATCCTCAATTTCAGCTACCGATATCGCGATGTTGCGGGCAATCCCATCAACAATTCAGGGTTTGACCGGCGTATCAGGCAGACCGATGTCTCAGGCATCTGGCCCGTCTCGCAGAACTGGAGCCTGATCGGACGCTGGAATTATGACCATGCCAACAGCCGCGACCTGGAAACCATCGCCGGGCTTGAGTACAGCAACTGCTGCTACAGCGTGCGGATCATCGCCAGGCAGTGGATTGACAACGACGCCCTGTTCTATGGCAACGTGGATGACAACACCGGCGTTTTCCTGCAATTTGAACTAAAAGGCTTTGGCAGCGTCTTAGGTGGTAATGTCAGCGGAATTCTCAATAATGGCATCAATGGATACAGAGAACGTGAATATGCGCAGCAATAGCAGCAATAACAGGCAGGTACGATTTTCCGGGAGCTGGCCGGTTCTCACCCTGTTGCTGGCTGTCCTGTGGCCTGCCTGCGCCCTGCCCCAGGAAGTCATCTCCCTGGACAAGGTCATCGCCATCGTGGATGACGACGTCATCCTGAAAAGTGAATTCGACATGCGCTGGGAACAGATCCAGGCGCAGCTCGCCAGTATCCAGGGCCCTCGCCCGGATGAGGCCGAACTGAAGCAGCAATTGCTCGACCAGCTCATCATTGAAAACCTGCAAATGCAGATGGCATCCCGTGCCGGTGTCCGCGTGGATGACAACCAGCTGAACGCGGCCATGAATAACGTGGCCCAACAGAACAACATGACCTTCGAACAATTCCGCGAGATTCTTGAACGTGAAGGGGTTTACAACGTCACGCGTGACCAGTTGCGCAAGGACATCATGTTGCAGCAACTGCAAAACGGCGCCGTGAACAACCGTATTAACATCACGCGCCAGGAAGTCGAGAATTACCTGCGTTCAGAGACCGGCCAGCAACGCATTGCACCGGAGTACCGAATCTCTCAGTTACTCATCGAGCACAGCGACGGGGCTGACGATGCCCGCCGCGAGGAACTGGCCAATTTTCTTTACGAACAGATCAGGCAGGGTGCGGAGATTGACCAGTTCATTGCCGCCGGCCAGGTCAGCGGCATTCCCGTTCGGGGCAGCGACATGGGCTTTCGCAAGACAGAAAACCTGCCCACTATTTTCAGGGACGTGGTACCACAGCTGACCCTGGGTGAGATCACCGCGCCTTTTGAAAGTGAAAGCGGCTGGCACATCGTGCAGCTCAAGGACCAGCGTGGTGGCGCCAACCTGGAAATCCAGCAGTTCCATGTCCGTCATATCCAGCTAGAACCCAATGAAATCCGCACGGAAAGCCAGACAGAAGCCCTCATCAATGAACTCTACCAGCGCATCCAGGATGGCGAGGACCTGGGCGACCTGGCGCGCCAGAACACCGATGATGAAAGCTCCATGGTGTCAGGCGGCGACCTGGACTGGATCACCTTTGGCCAGTTGCCCCCGGATTTCCTGGCCGCCGTGCAGGAACTTGAGGTCGGTGAAATGACAGAACCGGTACGCCTGCAAAGCGGCTGGCACATAATCGAGTTGCTGGACAAACGTCTGGAGGATGTCACCCAGGACAACATGCGCTACCAGGCTGAACAGATCCTGCGCCAGCGCAAGTTCGAAAACGAACTGGAAAACTGGCTGACCGAAATGCGCGATACCGCTTACGTGGATATCAAGATCGACTTCGAAGAACCTTGAGCAACCCCGCACCCCTGGCCATCACACCGGGCGAACCTGCCGGTATCGGCCCCGACCTTTGTATCCAGTATATTGCTGCCAACCCCCATGTGGGTGAACAGCTTGTACTGATTGCCGATCCGGAATTGCTGGCCTCGCGATGCAGCGAACTGGGCTATTCACTGCCGGTGCATGATGCCAGCCAGTCCCCCCCGCAAGCAGCCAGCCTGAATGTCATTCCCGTTGCCATGAAATCACCGGCCAGGCCGGGAGAGCTCAACCGTGCCAACAGCACCTATGTCCTGGAAACCCTGGATCGTGCCACTGACGGATGTCTTGACGGTGAGTTTTCCGCCCTGGTCACAGGACCCGTCCAGAAAAGCATCATCAATGATGCCGGCATCGTTTTCTCCGGCCATACGGAATATCTTGCCGAGCGCTGTCATTGCGAACACGTGGTGATGATGCTTGCCACCGAAGGTCTGCGTGTTGCCCTGGCCACCACCCACCTGCCCCTGACTGCTGTACCCGGGGCCATCACCCAATCCCTGCTGAAGCAGATCATCACTATCCTGGAGAAGGACCTGCGGGATAAATTCGGTATTGCCACACCGCGTATTGTCGTTGCCGGGCTCAATCCCCATGCCGGGGAAAACGGTCACCTGGGAAAAGAAGAACAGGACACCATCATTCCCGTACTGGAGGCCTGTCGCCACCAGGGCATGGATCTCATCGGTCCCCTGCCGGCAGACACCCTGTTTACCCCCAAGCATCTTGATACGGCCGATGCCGTGCTGGCCATGTACCACGACCAGGGCCTGCCCGTGCTGAAATTCAAGGGTTTCGGCCATGCCGTGAATATCACGCTGGGGCTGCCCATCATCCGTACTTCCGTGGACCACGGCACCGCCCTGGACCTGGCAGGCACTGGCAAGGCGGAAACCGGCAGCCTTCACTATGCCATCCAGACGGCATTGGAAATGGTAAAACACTGGAACCCGGATCATGTCTGAACACCGGGCCAGGAAACGCTTCGGGCAAAACTTCCTGCAGGATGCCAACATCATTGAACGCATCATTACTGCCATCAACCCGAAAGCAGATGACTGCATTATCGAAATCGGTCCCGGCCAGGGAGCACTGACCGACCGGCTCGTTGACCAGTGCCGGCACCTGGATGTCATCGAAATCGACCGCGACCTGGCTGCCGAATTCCAGTGGCGTTACGACAACCGGCCCAATTTTTCCCTGCATGTTGCCGATGTCCTGAAATTTGATTTCACCGCATTGCCGACACGCGAGGCGGGCTACCGGGTGATTGGCAACCTGCCCTACAATATTTCCACGCCACTGTTGTTCCGGCTCTTTCAACACCGGCACCTGTTCAGTGACATGGTATTCATGCTGCAGCTCGAAGTGGTCGACAGGATGAGTGCAGCCCCGGGCAACAAGAATTACGGCCGCCTTGGCATCATGACGCAGTATTTTTGCCAGGTGGAAAAACTGTTCCGTGTGCCACCCACTGCCTTTCATCCCCAACCCAAAGTCGACTCTGCCATCGTCAGGCTCACACCCTGGCAAGATCTGCCCTTTCCTGCCGCCAACACGGACAACCTGGAAACCGTGGTAAGAACCGCCTTTTCCCAACGGCGTAAAACCCTGCAAAACAGCCTGAAAACACTCATCGACAAACAGGCACTTTCAAACCTGGGTATTGACGGCAGTCGCCGTCCGGAAACACTTTCGCTTGCTGAATATGTTACTATCAGCGATACGCTGAACCGGTAACGTCGTCGACGCCATTCCCGACAGCATTTACTCCAGACAGGTAATCAACCCAACGTGAGCAGTACTCCCGAGAATGACTGTGGCATAGAAATCAGTACCAGGACCCGTTTCCTGGAAATGCAGTCTGATCCCGCAAAAAACTCCTATGCATTTTCCTACACGATTACCATCGTCAATCATCGTGATGAACCCGTGCGCCTGCTCAGCCGTCACTGGATCATTACGGACCAGAACAACAAGGTCGACGAGGTCACCGGCAAAGGCGTGGTTGGCCAGCAACCACTAATCCAGCCCGGTGATTCCTTTGAGTATTCCAGTGGCACACTGATTGCCACGGAAATTGGCGACATGCGAGGCTCCTACACCATGGAATCTGCCAGCGGTGACCAGTTTGAAGCCCCCATACCCCTGTTTGTGCTGGCCATACCGAACATGATTCACTAGTGCGACCAGGACCTGTTAACACTATTTCGGCAATATCCTCATTTTTACATTCACAACAATTCTAGACGGGCAGGAATAGTCAAATGGCATCGTATGTTGTCGGTGATATCCAGGGATGCCATGACCAGCTCATGCGACTGCTGGAGAAAATCAAATTTGACCCGGCACAGGACCGCCTCTGGAGCGTCGGCGATGTCATCAATCGCGGTCCGAAATCCCTGAAGACCCTGCGTTTTCTCAAGAGCCTGGGCGACAGCCTGACCATGGTACTGGGCAATCATGACCTGCACTTTATAGCCATGGCCACCGGTGCCCAGCGCCACGGCAAAAAAGACACCCTGAAAGACGTTCTCGATGACAAGGACTGCCTGACCTACTGTGACTGGTTGCGCCAGCAGCCCATGATTCATCATGAAAAACTCGACACCGAAGACGGCCGACAGTCCTTCCTGATGGTGCATGCCGGGATCGCCCCGGGCTGGAGCTTCAAGCAGGCACGCAGTTACGGTAAAGAAGTGGAGAAGGTACTGCAAAGCGACAAGTACCTGAAATTTCTCAATCGCATGTACGGCGATGAACCGGACATCTGGCATGAAGGACTCAAAGGTATGGAACGCCTGCGTGTGATTACCAACTACCTGACACGTGTGCGCTTCTGTAATGGTGAAACGCAGCTCAACCTGGCCATCAAAACCGGCCCGAAAACCGCCCCGGCAGGTTTTCGGCCCTGGTATGAATACCAGGACCTGAAACCCAGCAAGGTTATCCTGTTTGGTCACTGGGCAACCCTGGAAGGGGAAACCAACTGGCCCAACGTCTACGCCCTGGATACCGGTTGCGTCTGGGGCAGAACGCTCACCGCCTTGCGCCTGGAAGACAAGCGACGCTACAGTGTGCCCTGCAAGGAAAAATGACTATTAACACGTAGGTCGGATAAGGCACGTAGTGCCGCCATCCGACAGCTCCGTTGAAAATTTCGATAAAACGATAAACCGATAAAACGATAAAGAGATAGGTTGGTAGGTCGGCATTACCCTGAAGGGCATAAAAGGCCCACAGGGCCGTTTGCCGACAAGGCTGGCGAGGCAGCATGCAATAGATCAGTGCTCGTTGCGTTCTACACCTTCAAGTTTCTTATCCTGACAAACTGTCGCCAGACCAACGAATTTATTGTGATAATCCCTGTTATGCATTCCATAAACCCGACCCCATCATGAAAACCTATTTAGTTGGCGGTGCAGTACGCGACGACCTGCTCGGCATTCCGGTCCAGGATTCCGACTGGGTGGTGGTGGGTGCCACGCCGCAGGAAATGCTGGACCAGGGTTACCAGCAGGTGGGCAAGGATTTCCCGGTGTTCCTGCATCCGCAAAGCAAGGAAGAATATGCCCTGGCCCGTACCGAACGTAAGTCCGGTACCGGCTATACCGGCTTCACCGTGCACGCGGCACCTGATGTCACCCTGGAAGAAGACCTGGCCCGTCGGGACCTGACCATCAATGCCATGGCCAGGGACGAAGATGGCAACATCATTGACCCCTTTAACGGCCGCCAGGACCTGGCACAGAAATTACTGCGCCATGTCTCCCCTGCTTTTGTAGAAGACCCATTACGGGTATTGCGCGTTGCCCGTTTTGCCGCCCGCTTTCATCACCTGGGTTTTACCGTAGCCGATGAAACGATGACACTCATGAGTGACATCGTCGCCGCCGGTGAAATCCAGGCACTGGTCCCGGAGCGCATCTGGACCGAATTTGCCAATGCCCTGGGTGAGCGTTCACCCCATGTCTTTATCCAGGTGCTCAAGCATTGCGGTGCACTGGCAATCGTGTTGCCGGAAGTCGACAACCTGTACGGCGTGCCACAGCCACCCAAATACCATCCCGAGATTGATACCGGGCTGCATACCGTCATGTCCCTGGAACAGGCTGCACTGCTCAGTGACGATCCGGTCATTCGCTTTGCCGCCCTCATGCACGACGTCGGCAAGGGTGCCATTCCCCGGGATCGCTGGCCAAACCTGCGCGGTCATGAAGAACTGGGTGTGGACCTGGTGACTGCCGCCTGCAAACGTATCAAGGCACCCAATGAGTTTCGTGACCTGGCCAGGCTCACCAGTGCGCACCATACCCATTGCCATAAAGCGGCCCACGTGGATGCGCAGGCCAGGCTCGAACTGCTTGAAGCCATGGATGCGTTTCGCAAACCGGAACGCTTTGAACAATTCCTGGTAGCCTGTGAAGCCGATGCCCGCGGCCGCCTGGGCCTGGAGCAAAACCCCTATCCACAAGCTGATGTCATGCGCAAGGCACTGGCACTGTGTCACCAGGTTGATACCAGGGCCATCGTGGCGGCCGGTTTCAAGGATGCTGAAATTGGCAATCAACTGCATGCACAACGCCTGGACATCCTGCAAACCCAACAGGAGGCATCATGACCACAGACAGTCACTCACCGGTGGCACTTGTTACCGGTGCCGGCGTTCGCCTTGGAGCAGAAACCGCCAGCCTGCTGCATGCCCACGGCTATAACGTCGTGGTTCACTGTCACCATTCCCTGAAAGCCGCCGATGATCTTTGCCAGTCTCTGAACAGTCAACGCGAGGGATCTGCGCAAACCTGCCAGGCTGATTTATCAGACATGAAAGCCGTCAAGGCACTGGCTGAGACAGCCATTGGTGCATGGGGCAGGCTCGATGTGCTCGTCAATAATGCCTCGGCTTTTTTTCCCACGCCGGTGGAAACGGTTTCCGAGGCGCAATGGGAAGACCTGTTTGCCAGTAATGCCAAAGCCCCCCTATTCCTGGCCAGCCATGTCGCACTGGTCCTGAAAGAGCAGCGCGGCTGTATCATCAACATAACCGACCTTTATGCCCGCCGCGGGCTGATCAACCACAGCATCTATACCATGGCCAAGGCTGCCCTGGAGGCCATGACCCGAACACTGGCCCGGGAACTGGCTCCCGAGGTACGCGTCAACGCCATTGCCCCCGGTGCCATTCTGTGGCCGCCAGGACAGGAACTTGATGAGGACAAGAAACAGGCCATTATCGAGAAAAGCAGTCTGAAGAAAATGGGTTCGCCAAAAGATATCGCCAGCGCCGTGTTATTACTGGTGGAGAAAGGCACCTATATCACCGGGCAGGTGTTGCATGTAGATGGTGGCAGATAGGATTTCTTTGACAAGTAGCGTTCCTTTACGAATTGTATTTACCCCCAAAATACAGCACCATCTAAAAAAATAATAACAGGGTCGCACCATGAACTGGGATGCCATCTCCGCTGTCAGCGAAACCGTTTCCTCCATTGCCGTGATCATTTCCCTGATCTACCTGGCGCAACAAATCCGGCATTCAAACAAACTCTCCCAGAGCCAGACACGTACCGATTTACGTCAGCAAGCCGGCGCAGAAGTGGAAAGCCTGATCCAGCATCCCGATATCTGGCTGATGTTCTGGAAAGAGGAACTGACTGACCTGGAACGCTCACGATTGCATTCGTTTATGCTCAGGGCCTTGCGTTTCAGGGAATATATCTGGCGCCAGCACAAACTGGGTTTACTGGACAAGGACACATTTGAGACCTATATCCTTGTTGTAACCCAGCAACTGTCTTCAAAAAGGACACGGGACTGGTGGAACAGCTACAAACTATCCGGCACTTTTGACCCGTAATTCATCAAGCTGGTGGATCGCCTGGTGGAAGAAACGCCGCCATTCGATCTCAGGCAGCACATCGAGAAATTCTAGGGCTCAGTTCAGCTCCCCGGTCTTGAGCCAGTGCGCGCAGTCCTTACCCAGTTCGCGCTCGGCAATGACATCACAGCGCTCAACTTCCTCCTGGCTCAACACATCCTTCCAGCGCCCGTTGGTGCCCTTGTTGATGAATTTTGCACCACCGCCTTCAAAAATAAGATCCAGCGTATCCAGTTGACTGGCCATTTCCCGCATGTAATCGATACTGCAGTGCTTCACGATACGAGGCCATAGCGCTTCGGCAACCTCTATACCGACAAAATCAGCGACGCGCCTGGCCTCGCCCTCAAAATCAACCTTCAGGTTGTTGTAGTGCAACAGCGTGACATTGGGCTGGTCCCTGGCATCCCACCAGCTCCTGATGCAGGGCCAGAACGGTGAATCCGGAAAACCGTCGAAATAACCGTTTTCAAGTAAATGCAGGTAATACTCGTGCACATCACATTGCAGGGGTTCCAGGGGTGCCCCGGCCAGGTCGGGGGCATTGTTGAAGGCCTCGTAGGCAGCCGGCGTAAACAGCATGTGGTGGTTGTACATGCTCCAGGTCACATCCCTTGCATCCCGCCCAATGAACAGGTATTTCACCTCGGGCCTGAACGGAATGCAGTTCAGGGGTGAGTGGGTTTTGAGAAAACGCCGGTGCTCCTGGGCCTCGGCCATGGCATACATCTCTTCCCTGGGGACAGGCCTGAATTCAATCCAGGGAGAAATGGACTGGCCATAAATAGCCGGGTCGCCCTGGAAAACCAGCTGGGCGACAAGTTGCTGCATCCAGGTGGTACCGCTTTTGGACCAGGTACCGATCATGATGTCATCATCACGAAAGGGAAAATCATTCAGGCGGGTGGAGTCCCATACAGAGCAGCGCTGTTCCGCATTTTTTACAGGGATAGCCATGGTTTTTAAATCTCTTTTTATTATTTTGTTAATAATCGGTGTAGGCCGGAAATTGCGCAGCAATCTCCGGCATCCCGGCCAGATTATGGATAGTATTGCCGGAGATGGCCCCTTGGGCCATTTCCGGCCTACGAGGTATGCAGGTTGTCATTCGGCATACCTTTACCGATGCCTTATTGCGGCGTCAGGCCTCTTCTTTCCAGCAGTGGTGTCACATCCGGTTCGCGGCCTCGGAAATTCTCAAACAGTTGCATCGCTTCGACACTGCCACCTTTTGACAACAGGGTATCGCGAAAGTACTGGCCGTTTTCCATCAGCATGCCGCCATTTTCCTTGAACCACTCCACGGTATCGGCATCCAGCACCTCACTCCAGATATAGGAGTAATAACCGGCCGAGTACCCCCCCATGATGTGGGAGAAGTAGGTCAGGTGGTAACGCGGTGGTATTTCTTCCATCAGGGCACCGGCATCCGCCAGGGCCTGGTTTTCAAAGGCCATGATCTCGTCTGCTGACGGCACGTCATCGGGCGCCAGCTGGTGCAGCGCCATATCGGCAATGGATGACATCAGGTACTCGGACGTGGCAAAGCCTTCATTGAACTTCTGCGCTTCCAGCAAACGGTCCAGCAATTCCCGGGGCATGGGCTCGCCGGTTTCGTAATGCACGGCATAGTTTTCCAGCACATCAGGCCACACCGCCCACATCTCGTTGACCTGCGAGGGGTATTCCACGAAGTCACGCGGCACGCGCGTACCGGCAAAGGAGGGATAAGTCACATCGGAGAACATGCCATGCAGGGCATGACCGAATTCATGGAACATGGTGGTCACGTTATCAAAGGTCATCAGGGCCGGCTCACCGGGAGGTGGCGGGGAAATATTCAGGTGGTTTGCCACTACCGGCTGCGTGCCCATCAGGTCAGACTGCGAGACATAGGCATTCATCCAGGCACCACCGCGTTTACTGGGCCGTGAAAAAGGATCAAGAATGAAAAAGGCCAGGGTGGAGCCGTCGGCGTCAAAGACTTCAAACACGCGTACATCTTCCTGGTACACCGGCAGGTCAAAACGTTCTTCGAAGGTGATGCCGTAAATCTGGCTGGCCGCGTAAAAGACACCGTTTTGCAGGACATTGTCCACTTCAAAATAGGGACGCAGTTGGGAAGCATCAAAGTTGTAACGGGCCTGCCTGACTTTTTCGGTATAAAAGTCCCAGTCCCACGGGGCCAGGTCAAAGTCTTCACCCTCGGCTTCTATCATGGCCTGCAAGTCAGCAGCTTCGGCCTGTGCATTCGCAATAGCCGGCGCCGTGAGTTCGGACAGGCGCTGGTTGACGGCAGCTACCGTCTGGGCAGTCTGGTTTTCCAGCACATAGTCGGCGTGTGAGGCATAACCCAGGAGTTGTGCCCGTTCGGCACGCAGGCGCGCCGTACGGCTGAGTATTTCCCGGTTATCAAATTCGCCACCGCGATGACCGCGGGAGACGGAGGTTTCCTGGATATGCTGGCGCAATGCCCGGTTTTCCAGGCTGGCCAGCGGGGGCTGGCCACTGGTGTTGACCAGGGGCAGGATGAATTTGCCGGGCATGCCATCGGCTTCGGCCCGGTCCGAAGCGGCCTGGATTTGGGCATCACTCAGACCGGCCAGCTCTTCCCGGGAATCCACGACAATGGCCAGTGCGTTGACTTCATCCAGGACATTCTGGCTGAAACTGGTGGACAGCTCGGCAAGCTCCAGGTTGATGGCCTTGAGCTGCTCCTTTTGTTCCACATCAAGCTGTGCACCAGCGCGCACGAAATCCTTGTAGTTCTCCTCGATCAGTCGCATGGCTTCGGCATCCAGTCCCAGACTGTCACGACGTTCATACAACTCACTGATGCGGGCAAACAGGCCGGCATCCAGCAGGATCTGGTCCGTGTGTGCCGATAATTTTGGCGCTATCTCAACTTCAATGTCATTGATCGCATCATTGGTATGGGCTGAAGACATGGCGAAGAACACCGTGGAAACCCGATCCAGTAACTGCCCGGATTGTTCCAGTGGAATCATCGTGTTTTCAAAAGTTGGATCTTCCGCCTGGTTCACGATCGCGGCAATTTCTTCCAGGTGCTCCGCCATGCCGCGCTCAAAGGCCGGCAGGTAATGATCCGTGCTGATCTGGTCAAACGGCGGATACTGCAGGGGCAAGGGGCTTACAGAAAAAAACGGGTTGGGTGTTGCGGTGTCTTCGGTATCGGTCATGGTGGGTGTTTGCGAGGTATCCTGCATGGTGGTTTGCTGGGCGGCCTGATCACTGTTATCAGAGCAGGAAACCAGCAGGGCCGGAAGTATCAGCAGTAAAGCAAGATGGCTGTAGGTTCGGGTGTTCATGATTCACCTGTGTCGTTGTCCGGAATTAAGTATCGAAAGTCTTGCGGGAGAGGTGTTTAAAGTTCCCATTTATCATGGCAGGGGTCAAGGGGGAAAATTTCAGGGAACAACCGGGTGGGTCCAGATTATGTAGGCCGGAAATTGCGCAGCAATCTCCGGCAGGTCCACGGCATCATGCATCTCCATGCCGGAGATGGCCCTTTGGGCCATTTCCGGCCTACTCGGGATTGATCAGCGCGGTCAGTACATGATCCTCCCAACGACCATTGATGCGCAGGTAACGGCGGGCAAAGCCTTCCTTCTCAAAGCCCAGGCGCTCGAGCAACCTGGCAGAACGGGTATTTGACGGCATGTAACTGGCGCATACCCGGTTCAGGCGCAGGGTATTGAACCCGTAATCGACTGCATGCCTGACCAGTTGCGACATCTTACCTGTGCCTTCATGCTGGGCATCAACGGAGTACCCCAGGTGGCAGTAGCAGGCAGGATGGTAAATGATGTTGGTCAGTGAGCAGGACGCGATAACCCTGTCGCCATCCAGGGCAATGAAGTGGACTGCCCTGCCTTCCCTGTAATCACGTTCCCGGTCCTGCAAACGCTGCTGCCAGGCAACCACGCTGTGATGACCGGGACTGACATGGGGTTGCCAGGGCGTGAAACGTTCAGCATTCCTCAGGTAATAGTCCGACAGGGCTGCGGCATGTTTGACCTGGGTAGTGACAATCTCCATGCGTCAGTCGTTGTGTTGTTCGTCGAGGTCTTCCAGTATCTCTGCCGCCCTGGCAGCATCACTGTCCCTGATTACCCAGAGCTCCTGGTCCAGGTTGTAGGGAGGAATGCCGGCGGTGGAAAACTCGTTCTTGAGCATGACCTCGAAACCTTCACTTTCCAGCATGGATTTGGCCAGCCCGACCAGTGCAGGATTGGTATGCGTAAACACCATTTTCATAACGAGCCCCCTTTTATCCTTTTATCCTTTTATCGAAAAGCCCATCGAAGCCGTCGGCAAACGGCTCTACGAGCCTATGCCGACCTACACCTTTATCGCTTTATCGATTTATCGTTTTATCGCCTGGATATCATCCGCCCATGCCACTTGAAATCAACCGGCCACAACTGCTGCTTGTCCTTGTCGTATTCCTCCCACATTGTTGCGAACGATTTCTTCAGTACCGGGTGCTTCTCTTTTCCGCATATCTGCGACAGGGGCCACAGGACAAAGGCGTTGGTTTCAATTTCGGCGCGGGGCAGGCGGATGCCGTTGAATTCCCCGGCCAGGTTGTCATAGGTGAGGATATCGATATCCAGGGTCCTGCCGCTGAATTTGGGCTGTGATCTGTCCCGTCCGTATTTGTCCTCGATATCCTTGAGCGTGGCTGACAGTGCTGCCAGTTCCAGTTCAGTGTCGACACCCACCACCATGTTGAGAAAGTTATCGCCTTCAAAGCCCACGGCTTCGCTTTCAAATACCGAGGACAGGCTGAGGTCATTGAACTGTAACAACAGGGCATCAAGACAACTGGTCAGGTTCATCACCGGATCCAGGTTACTGCCCAGGCTGAGTGTCACCCATGTCACTAGTAACTGACCCCATCCTTTTTCACACCACGCTCAATGATCACACCAACATCACGTGAGCCGGTGACAGCGCCAGGTTTACCAAGCTCCAGGTACAACCAGGTCACACCGAATTCATTCTGCACGATATCGGCTATGCGTGAACCCAGGGTTTCCATTAATTTGAAACTGCTTTCTTCAACGAAGGATGTCAGGCGCTTGGCAACGGCCTTGTAATCCAGGGCATGCTCAATTTCATCTTTTTCGGCTGCCTTGCTGAAATCCGACTTCATCTTCAGGTCGATCGTCACGCGCTGCTTGATCTCCCGCTCCCAGTCATACACGCCAATAACGGTCTTGATTTCGAGGCCGCGGATATAAACGATTTCCATAATTCTCCAACTCTGGTTAAAAAGACTCTAGTACGTGCAAAGTGGTTATCGGGTTCATAGCTGCCCTGATCCTGGCCACCTAGCCGATAGCCGGCAGGCTTTCCAGGTTCCAGCGCGGTTTGGCCTGGATAGCCAGGTCGTCTGATTGCCCTGCCATCAGGCGCATGCAACCGGCATAGGCAATCATGGCGCCATTGTCCGTGCAGTAGGCAAAGCCGGGATAAAACAGTTCACCGCCTTCGGCGCGGGCCATCTCGCCAAGTTTTTCTCGCAACCGGGTATTGGCACTGACACCGCCGGCAATCACCAGGCGCTTCATGCCGCTGTGCTGAAAGGCACGGCGGCACTTGATGACCATGGTATCCACCACCGCTTCCTGGAATGCCCAGGCGATATCGGCCCGGGTCTGCTCATCCAGGCTGCCGTCCTGTGTGTGGTCATTGACGGTATTCAGGGTAAAGGTTTTCAGCCCGCTGAAACTGAAATCCAGTCCGGGACGATTGGTCATGGGGCGTGGAAAATCAAAACGGTTGGGAGTGCCCTGCTCGGCCAGTTTCGCCACATGGGGACCGCCCGGATACGGCAGGCCAAGCATCTTGGCCACCTTGTCGAAGGCTTCACCGGCGGCATCATCCACGGACTCACCGATAAGCTTGTAGGTGCCTATCTCGGGGACTTCCACCAGCTGGGTATGACCGCCGGAAACCAGCAAGGCCACAAAGGGAAACTGCGGTCCGTTTTCTTCCAGCAGGGGCGCCAGCAAATGACCTTCCATGTGATGTACACCGATCGTAGGTATGCCCAGAGTCATTCCCAGGGACCGACCCACCGAGGCGCCCACCAGCAGGGCACCGGCAAGACCGGGACCGGCCGTATAGGCCAGCCCGTCCATATCGGCCAGCGTGCAGTCGGATTTTTCCAGGACTTCACGAATCAGGGGGAGCGTACGGCGAATATGGTCGCGGGAGGCGAGCTCGGGCACGACACCGCCGTATTTCTGGTGCAATTTCACCTGGCTGTAGAGGGCGTCACCCAGCAAACCCTTGTCGCTGTCGTACACCGCAATGCCGGTTTCATCACAGGAGGTTTCTATACCAAGTACTTTCATAGGATCACTTTTTTCCGGGGTGGCGCATAATAACACAGGCAATCAGCGCAGTTGGTCTGCCATGTCCACGATTGCGTAAAACACCGTGTTATCATAGGCCAAAAATTCTGTAGGGAAATATCATGAAAGCATTTGTATTGAAATCCGGTGGCACTTCCTTTGACGATATCCAACAGGTGGAACAGGACAAGCCCGAGGCGGGCCCCGGTGAAATCCTGGTCAAGATGAAAGCCGCTTCACTGAACTTTCGTGACCTGGGCATTATTGTCGGCAAATACTTTGGTGGCCCGGTCCAGCGCGATACCGTGCTGCTTTCAGACGGTGCCGGAAAGGTCGAGGCAGTAGGTGAAGGCGTGACCCGCTTCAAGCCAGGTGATCGCATTGCCGGTACTTTTTTCCAGGACCTGGCTGACGGCCCGGCCAATCCCATGGTCAATCCCGCACTGGGCCATTCCGCTGACGGTGTACTGTGTGAATACAAGGTATTCAAGGAAGGCGATGCCGTCGCTATTCCGCAAAACCTGAGCTACGAGGAAGGTGCCTGCCTGCCATGTGCCGCATTGACGGCCTGGCATGCCATGATGGAAGCCGGCAAACCGGTTCAGGAAAGTGACATCGTGCTGCTGCTGGGCACAGGTGGCGTCTCCATGTTCGGCCTGCAATTTGCCAGGGCCGTTGGCGCCAAAGTCATTATTACCTCCTCCAGCGATGACAAGCTGGCCAAGGCCGAGGCCATGGGTGCCACCGGACTGGTCAATTACAAGGACCACCCCGACTGGGAGCAGGAAGTCAGGAAACTGACTGACGGCAAGGGTGTCGACTGCGTTGTCGAGGTCGGCGGTGTCGGTACGATCAACAAATCCATGGAATGCCTGGCCCTGGGCGGCAAGATTGGCATGATCGGCGTGCTGGCCGGACCGGATGGCGAATGCAATCCCCGCAACCTGATGATGACCGGCAGTGCCATTCACGGCATTTTCGTGGGCAACCGCCGCATGTTCGAGGAAATGAACAAGGCCATCGAGGTCAACGACATCCATCCGGTGATCGACAAAGTGTTTGATTTTGACGACACCCTGGAAGCCATCAAGCACTTCAAGAGCCAGGCCCATCTTGGCAAGGTCGTCATCAATATCGGCTAAAACCAGTTTCTGACAACGTTGTTCCTGTTACCTTGAACTATCGGGAACAACGTCTGTCAAAACTGCGACCTGCCGCACTGAATCTTGTTCAGTCTTCGCAGAATATTCTTAAGTAGCAATCGTTTTGCCGTTAGGAAAACTTTTGCCTGTTTTCTTTAATAAGTTCATCTAAGCGTTTGTAAAAAAATCACAATTTTTATTTATATATCATCTGAAATTTGTGGATAATGCTTGCTGACCTTTCAATGGTGAGATTTGGCTGTGCCAACCCGAAAACGTACCAGACGTCATTTTGATTCCAGCAACAAAAGCCTGAACATCTTCAGGGTAATTTTCAAATCACTGCTCTCCGCACTGGCCCTGGCCACGCTTGCCGGCTGTAGCATGATCCAGCCGGAACCGGTTACCGATCCCGTTGCACTCGAGCCCGAACAGGCAAGTTCACAAAGCACTGCCAGCCAGCCACAGATCGTCGAATCCCTGGTCACCGAAGCAGGCGAACTGGGCGATGTGGATATCGACAGCCTGCCTGCCCCGCTCACCGAAGAAAACACTGAGCCACAACCCTTCGAACCCACGATCAACATGACCGCCAACCGGGTGGTGGAAAGAGCGATCAACGATTACCTGCAAAACCGCCAGACCCAGTTGCGCATCTGGACAGAACGCAGCCAGACCTACTTCCCCATGATTGAAAAAATCTTTGCCGAGGAAGAAGTGCCTGATGAGTTGAAATACCTGGCACTGGGTGAAAGTGGTTTGCGCCCCACTGTCAGAAGTTCTGCCGGTGCCGTGGGCATGTGGCAATTCATGTATGGCACCGCCCGCTCCGCCGGTCTTGAAATCAATACCTGGGTGGACGAACGTCGTGACCCGCAATTGTCCACACGTGCAGCCGCCCGTCACTTCAAGGAACTTTATGAAAGTTATAACGGCAACTGGGAACTGGTCCTGGCCGGTTACAACTGCAGCTATCGCTGCATCTCCCGTGCCGCGCGCCGTGCCGGCAAGCCCATTGAAGAAAATCCCACCTACTGGGAAATCTATCCCTTCCTGCCGCGGGAAACCCGTGACTTTGTGCCCAAGTTCATCGCCCTGGCACTGCTGGTGTCCAACCATGAAATGTATGGTATCGAAGTGGATGACCTGGGCCAGGAAATTACCTATGACATTGTTGAGGTCAACGGCATGCTGTCACTGGAAGCCGCTGCCATGCTCGCAGGTACGGACCTGGCGACCATTCGCAACCTGAACCCCTCCCTGATCAAGGCCACCCTGCCCGACCAGCCGGAACCCTACGCCCTGAAAATTCCCCTGGGCACATTCAACCGTTTCGTGCGTGCTTTTGACAACATGCCTGTCGAGGACAAAATCGCACCAAGCGAGTACACCGTGAAACGGGGAGATACGCTGGCAGCCATCGCCCGCTCGGTGGACACCACCATTGATGAGCTGAAATCGGTCAATGGCATTAGCGGCCACCTGATTTATCCCGGCCAGGAACTGTTGATCCCCGGCTCCGGATTTACCTCCAACTTTGCCCTGGCCAGCCGCGAACGACAGTTTGTCACCTACGGTGAAAGCCAGACCCGGCCTATTGAACTGCGTGAGGAGTTCCAGCTGGTGGAACTCAATGGTTCAACCGAGGAAAAACCGCTGATGGGCGTGACGCTCAGTGCGGATGTCGCCGATGACATGATGGTGCCAACCATTCACCAGGTGCGCCGGGGTGAAACCCTGGGCCAGATTGCCGAACGTTATGACGTGTCAGTCAGAGACCTGCAGCAATGGAACAATATTCGCGGGACCACGATCTATATCAACCAGGAACTGTCCATTCACTCCGTGCCAGCAAAGGCAGTTACTACCTACCGTGTGAAACGGGGCGACAACCTGAGCATTATCGCCCGCCGTTTCGGTGTCTCCGTGGACAACATCAAGCGCTGGAACAACCTGCGCAGCAACCTGATCTTTCCGGGACAGGACCTGTCCATCAATTGATATTAGCTGGATGATTTGATGCCGGAGGATGCCGGAGATTGCTGCGCAATTTCCGGCCTACGCATCGGCCAGGTTATTTGCAGGCCGGAAATGGCTGAAGGCCATCTCCGGCACAATCAGGACCAGGTTCCGTTAACAAAGTGAATTTCTTATCCCGGTAACCGCCTGCACGATCTTCCCGCCTGCCCTGATATCTTCCGTAATGGCAGCAATGTAAGCATCCATCGCCTGCTCGTAGTCATTCCAGATCAACGCCTTGTCGCCATCGAATTCCCGGCCAATCACGTCATAAATCGCGGTATATAAAGGCAAGGTCGCCGGGGAGACGGCCTGGCTGGCATCGTAATGCCCGCAGACGATTTTGGTGCGCAGCTCCGCGGCCTGGATGCCAAACAACAGGCTCACCGCCATGTACTGTTGGAATATTTCCACCGAACGTCGTGCCAGGTTGGCCGAGCCAAATCCCTGGGAGTTGATGTTCTGGTTAAAGCCTTCGGCGTGGGTCGGGTAGTGCGTGGTCAGCGAGTTCCCGTAGAACTGCAACTGCGGCATGATGCAGTTGCCGCACAGCTGCAGGCTTTGCAGGCCGCCATTGATGGTCCGTTCCGTATTGCCCACCAGCATGGCTGACAGGCCGTTGCTGAATGCCGGCATCACCGCCATGGCAATCTGCACATCCAGGTGCTTGGCCAGCATCCCGACATGGAAACGCAGCTGGTCCATGCTCACACCAATGTACTGGCCCAGGAAATTACCGCCATGGTAGGTATTGCCATTGGCTTCATCCACCAGCGGATTGTCAGTGGCGGAATTGATTTCCACTTCCACCTGCTCGCCAATCAAACGCAGGCCATCGATGATGGGCCCCATGTACTGTGGCAGGCAGCGCAGGGAATAGCGATCCTGGATCGGCTCATCACCACCACGGAAATCGTGCTGCCCCTGCAGTTCATCAGCAATCAGCTGTGAACCGGTGAGCAAATCGAGCATGGCGGCCGCCGAAGCCACCTGGCCGGGCAAGGGTTTGTGTTCATGGATAAACGGATGGAAAGACTGGTTGGTGGCATTAAGCCCCTGGAACAACAAGGCGTGGGCACCGAATGACAGCGCCAGCAGGTTGCGGGTGTCATGGACCACGTTCGCCGCAATACCCGTCATCACCGACGTGCCGTTGACCATGGCCAGGCCTTCCTTGGGCCCCAGTTCTTCCCGCTCCAGGCCCAGCTTTTTCAGGGCTGTCTGTGCACCGAGTACTTCACCATCCAGATCCACTTTCCAGGATTCATCCAGCCCGATCAGGCAGGCGGTGATATAGGACAGCGGCGACAGGTCCCCGCTGGCACCGATGGATGCAAACTCCCGCACCTGGGGTGTTGCACCCTTGTTCAGGAAGGTCCCCATGCGTTCGACCATGGACATGCGAATGCCGGAAGCACCCTGCAGGTGCGAGTTCATGCGCACCAGGATGGCGGCGCGGACATCTTCCTGCGGCAGGAGGTTGCCGGTACCGACCTTGTGAAACCAGGGAATATTGTTCTGCAGTTCGATGGCCTGGTCCTTGGAAATGGCCTTGTAGGCCATGGCCCCAAAACCACTGGTGACCCCGTAGATGGGCTGGTTGTTTTCCACGGCATTGAGGATGAATTCGTTGGATTTGCGGACCCGCTCCTGCACCTTTTCATCATCGGTGATGGCAACCCGGGCCCTGTTGCGGGCGACGCTGACCACCTCGTCAATGCTCAGGCCTTCACCGGATACTGTGACTTGTTCGTTACTCATGACATTCCTCTGGCAAACTATATTGCTAACTTATTAATATTAATGAATTTAAAATGAAGCAGGCTGACCGAAGCACTATCGGTTAGCAGCTAAAACAGGAGGAATAGCGGGGTCAGGACCAGTCCAGCAGGGAGAAATACCCTGCCAGGTACGATGCCTTGATTTTCTTGCGTGGATTCATGGGGTTCCCGGTCATTCAGGGGTGTTTTTCAGGGGCCTTAGTCTACCCAAAAACCAGCCTGAAGAAACCCGAAAATAGACACTTTTAACCGTCGAAAACTTTGCATTTCAACCACTTTGCCATTACAATTCTGCGCCCTTGAACCCGGGGAACCGATGAATAAACCTGGGAATAACCAGAAAACAGGTCTTTATTGATGCCAATTGTAAAGCTGAAAGAAAACGAGCCTTTTGACGTCGCACTGCGTCGCTTCAAGCGTTCCTGCGAAAAAGCAGGCATTCTCGCTGAAGTCCGTCGCCGCGAGTTTTATGAAAAGCCGACTTCTGTGCGCAAGCGCAAAGCTGCTGCTGCCGTAAAACGTCATGCGAAAAAAGTATCTCGCGAAAATCGTCGCACCCAGCGTCTCTACTAAAACTCCTATCCAATAAATCCATGGCGGATAATCCCCTCAAAGTCAGCATCACTGATGCCATGAAGGATGCCCTGCGGGCCAAGGACAAGGCTCGCCTGTCCACACTCCGCCTGATGCTTGCCGAAATGAAGAAGATCGAGGTCGATGAACGCATCGACCTGCCCGAAGATCGCATCATTTCCATCCTCGACAAGATGATCAAGCAGCGTCGCGACTCGGTGAAGCAATACACCGATGGCAACCGCCCCGAGCTGGCTGCTGCCGAAGCCCAGGAAATCGAAGTCATCCAGGAATTCATGCCCGCTGCCATGAGCGAAGACGAAATCACCGCTATCGTCGACAAGGCCATTGCCGATGAAGGCGCAGCCTCCATGCAGGACATGGGCAAGGTCATGAACGCGGTACGCCCGCAACTGGCCGGTCGGGCCGACATGGCTGTTGTCAGTCAGCTGGTCAAAAAGCAGCTGTCCTGACTCCGCTCCAGACTACCTTCCGGTCAACGCACATCACATAGACATTGAGACCCAACCTTTTCTCTTGTTCTATTGGGAGAGTGTGCTGGGAAATGACTATCCCGCAGATTTCAGAGAATTCATGGATACACGTGTGTTTATCCGCACAGAGTAAGGCAGATAAATTTATGCCGCTCGTTTAACGCGTGAATGAGGGATATTGGGACTGGCCGGATTAACGGTGACTTCCTGGCGCGCAGGGTTCAATACCAGGTCCATGTCTTCCATCGGCACCGCTCCCAGCAAGACTTCATCGCCCAGGACCAGGGCACCAACATAGCAATAGCGTTTCCCAAAATTCACCATGATTGGCCCTACATAGGGAACACTTTTACTTTGACCATCAGCTAGTGTTACCTCCCTGGTCACTTCAAAATCAAGCTTTAACTGCATGGCCAGATGTTCGGGAATGCAAAGCATCATGGCACCTGTATCAGCCAAAGCCTTCACAGCGACTTGTTCCAGATCCCGATCCCTTGGGTTGCTTAATGAAATTTCTGCCCAGATATGTCCCATTGGTTTATGAGTCATGGTTTGATGCCTGCTTTTACAATAGTTGAAATAACGCTATAAGCAAATCCTGGTTTGAATTGGCATTTACAGTTTCTTCAGGGTTCCTCTGAACTTCCCCCTACGTGACATTATCAAGGTCCACACCACAATTCTTGCAGAAGCTGGCATCTTCATCATGCCCCATGTGGTTGCAGTTATTGCAGATACGCTGGTCCCTGCGCTTGGTGGCCTGCAACTTCTGGTTTTCGCTGATAATCTCCGCACCGACAATACCGAAGGGTACCGCAATGATGGCGTAGCCCAGGATCATGGCGGTGGCGGCTATCATTTGTCCCGCCACCGTTTGCGGCACGATGTCGCCGTAGCCGACTGTTGTGATGGTGACAATGGCCCAGTAGATACTCTGGGGAATGCTGGTGAAACCGTGCTCTGTGCCTTCCACCAGATACATCAGTGATCCGAAAATCACGATCAGGGTCATCAGGGAATACAGGAAGACAAAAATTTTCCGACGCGCCTGCAACAGAGCCCGCATCAGCAGGGTTGCCTCACCCATGTATCGCATCAGTCGCAGAATACGGAAAATGCGCAGCACCCTGAGAATACGGATGACAATCAGGTAGACACCGCCCGGCCAGAGAAAGGCAATGTAGGTGGGCAGGATGGAGAAAAGGTCGATGAGCCCGTAAAAACTGAAGGCATAGCCCTTGGTGGATTTCGAGCTGTACAGGCGCAAGCCGTATTCCACGGTAAACAGCAGGGTAAAAATCCATTCCAGGAAATAGAGCTGGGGGTGGTAAACGATATTTATAGATGGCACGGAATCCAGCATCACTGCCAGGACACTGGCAAAGATGGCCAGGATCAGGACCAGGTCAAAGACTTTGCCGGCGCGTGATTCATAGCCGAAAATAACTTCATAGATGGCTTCCTGGGTGGGCGTCTGGTTGTTGCCGTTATTTTCCATGTAATGCATCCACGTCTTCATGCCGGATAGACCGGAGTATTGTAACAGCTCACAGTAATCTGAACGCATACCCAAATTCAGGCGGACTGTGTCCGCCATGTCGGATGGCGGCCAGGGCCTTATCCGACCTACCTTCGTATCCAGCCACTCCCCCTTGTCCCTTGTCCCTTGTCCCTTGTCCCTTGTCCCTTGCCTCTTGCCTCTTGCCTCAATTTATCCAATCTCACCCCGACGCCAACAGTCATTAACGCTATAATGGAAGTTCACCCATTCTCCCGACCAGGCGCCGCCGGTGTATTCCAGAGAAAAAATCTACACCCTGCTGTCCCGTGATGAAGCCAAGGTGCCCATGGCCATCCTGGGCATCCTGGTGGGCATTAGCTCCGGCATGCTGGTCAACCTGTTCCGATTTGCCCTGGAAAAACCTTTCCCGGTGTTTCTCGATGGCCTGCATCACGATGACTTTGAAGCACTGCCCACCTGGGCCCACTTTGCCATGCCTGTTGTCGGCTGCCTGGTCATTGGCCTGCTCCTGCACACACTGAAACCCGACCAGCAGCGACTGGGCGTTGCCCATGTCATCGACAAGGTGCAGAACTTTCGCTCCAAGATGCCGGTTCGCAATGCAGTCATGCAGTTTCTCACTGCCGGCATCGCCCTGCTCAGTGGCGGCTCCTGCGGCCGCGAGGGCCCGTCTATTCACCTGGGTGCCACAACAGGCGGCGCCATTGGCAGCGCCCTGGTCCTACCTAACAATAGTATCCGGACACTAATAGCAGCTGGCAGTGCCGCGGCCATAGCTGCCGCCTTCAATACCCCCATCGCGGGCGTCATCTTTGCCATGGAAGTCATCATGATGGAATACGCCATCACCGGCATCATCCCGATTATCGTGGCTGCGGTGAGTGGCACTGTGGTGACCCAGGTGTTTTACGGTGATGAACCGGTGTTTGCGATCAATTCTGTGGCCCTGGAAAGCCTGTCCCAGTTGCCCTGGGTAGTCTTGATGGGACTGGTCATTGGCGCACTGGCCAGCGGTTTCGTCAGGCTGCATAAAGCCGCTTACAGTTTCAGTCACGTGGATCTCAGGCTGCGCCTGCTTTTTATTGGCCTGATGACAGGCTCGGCCGCCATCTTTATACCGGAAGTCATGGGTACCGGTTACGATACGCTCAACGATGCCATGCAGGGCAACCTGGCCCTGAAATTCCTTTTCACCCTGCTGCTTGCAAAACTGGTTGTCACGGCAATCAGCCTGGGACTCGGACTCCCCGGCGGGGCCATTGGCTCCAGCCTGATGATAGGAGGTATCGCCGGTGCCTTCATGGGTACCATCGGTGAACAGCTGGCACCCGGTTCGCATTCATCCACTGCCTTTTATGTTCTGATCGGTATGTGCGCCATGATGGGCGCTACCCTGCAGGCGCCGCTGGCGGCGCTGATGGCCCTGCTGGAACTCAGTGACAATCCGGCCATCATCCTGCCTGCCATGCTCATTATCGTGGTATCCAACCTGACCAGTTCCGAAATTTTTCGCACCCGCTCGGTATTCCAGAACACCCTCAGCGCAAAACAGTCCAGCCTGTCACCGGAGTTGTCGCGTTTTCTCAATCGCTATGGTGTGAGCACCGTTACCAGTTTCAAGTTCATCCAGCTGGATCCGGATGCCGACCGGGAAACTGTCACCAAGCGCCTGGATACCAACCCCGAGTGGGCCGTCATCAATTACCCCGAAGACAACAAGGCCCTGGTCAGCCGTTCCTCCCTGTTGATTGCCCTGGAAAAAGAAGACTTCAGCCTGCAGGACATGGACCAGGCCACGCAGATTATTCCCGTATCCATGCATGCCACCTTGCTGGAAGCCTTTGAAACCCTGTCAGAATCCAAGTCGGTTTACGGATACGTCACCCTGCAGGACGGTGGCGATGGCAAGTCCATCTCCGGGATTATTTCGCAGGATGCTATTATGGATTTTTATCGGGGAAGTTGATGAAATCGATAAAGCGATAAAGCGATAAAGCGATAAAGAATACGATTTCAGATTTAATCCAATATGCAACATACACACCTAAATAACTTACCCATTCAGGATTTGATCCAGGAACCGCTTGCCCTGTCTCCCTTCCTCCCTGCCTCCCTGTCTCGAAATGCCTGTCGAAGCCGTCGGCAAACGGCTCTACGAGCCTATGCCGACCTACCCCTGCATTGTTCCCAAACAGTAAGATCAATCTGACCTCATGGCCGGCAGAATCCCCCAATCCTTCATCGATGACCTCCTGGCACGTGTCGACATTGTCGATGTCATCAATGCCTATACGACCCTGAAAAAAACGGGCAAGAACTATTCCGGACTGTGTCCCTTTCATAATGAAAAGACACCGTCGTTCAGTGTCGAACCGGACAAGCAGTTTTACTATTGTTTTGGCTGCGGCGCCGGTGGCAATGCCATCGGGTTTGTCATGAATTACGACAATATCGAGTTCCCCGAGGCCATTGAAAAAATTGCTTCCCAGATGGGCATGGAAGTGCCGCGGGAAGAGTCGTCCGTGGCACAGAAGTCACGGGAGAAAAACCAGGTCCTTTATGACGTCCTTGCCGAAAGTGCGCGCTACTACCAGGCCCAGCTGCGCCGCCACCCTGACAAGGCACGCGCGGTGGATTACCTGAAAAGCCGGGGATTGTCCGGCGAGATCGCACGGGACTTCCTGCTCGGTTATGCCCCGCCAGGCTGGAACAACCTGATGGATGCGGTGGGTACTGACGAAAACCGCAAAAAAGCCCTGCTCAACGCCGGCATGCTGATCGAGAATACCGATAACAAGAAGTATTCCCTGTATGACCGCTTTCGGGACCGCATCATCTACCCCATTCGTGACAACCGGGGACGCATCATCGCCTTTGGCGGTCGCGTCCTGGGCGACGAAAAGCCCAAGTACCTGAACTCCCCGGAGACCCCGGTGTTTCACAAGGGCGAGGAACTTTACGGTTTGTATGAAGCCCGCAAAAACACCCGCAAGCTGGAGAAATTCCTGATCGTGGAAGGCTACATGGATGTCATTGCCCTGGCCCAGAACAACATCACCTACAGTGTCGCCACCCTGGGCACCGCCACCTCCACCAGCCACTTGCGCCGGCTGTTCAAGCTGGTGCCGGAAGTGGTGTTTTGCTTTGATGGCGATGATGCCGGCCGGGAAGCGGCCTGGCGCGCCCTCGAACAGGTGCTGCCACTCATGGAAGATGGTCGCACCGCCCGCTTCCTGTTCCTGCCCGAGGGTGAAGACCCTGATACACAGGTACGCCGGATAGGGAATGAAGCCTTCGTGAAAAACATCAACAGCGCCACCCAGATGGCGGAGTTTTTCTTCCAGGCCCTAGGTGAAAAGGTCGACATGGATTCACTGGAAGGTCGTGCCCGGTTGGGCAAAATGGCCCTGCCCTATATTGCAAAGATTCCCCAGGGGATTTATCACCAGCTGATCCTGGACCAGCTCGGCTCGATTACCGGCGTTGACCCTGCGCGACTGGGCGCCATGGACAAGAGCACGCCGGCGCCACCACCGACCATGGACAGTGTCCCGGTGCGCAACCGTCCTCCTGCCCGCCACAAGAACAGCCGCTCGGTCTGCATGCGTGCCGTGAACCTGATCCTGTTAAAACCGGATATGGTGGCCGGTATTGATTGTGAAGAAGAGCTCGCCACTATCGAGACACCTGATATTGGCCTGCTGTTGCAGGTCATCGACCTGGCGAAGAAACACCCGGCCAGTTCCACGCCCGAGCTGCTGGGCAGGATCTACGCCACCCCCCTGGGCAGCCAGCTCACCCAGCTGCTCAACCGGGAGCAAATCACCCCTGCCGAGGGCATTGAGCAGGAATTCAAAGAAATCATCGGCCACCTGCTGGAAACCCACCGCCGGCGCCAGAGCCACCACTCCACGCTCGAGGAAGTCCGCCAGAAGCTGCAATCCCGGCGCACAGACGCCGGTAACAGCGAAAATCCTTCCTGAACCCGGGATAAATCCGGAATTTCCCTTGAAAAACGTGGTCTTAACCGCCATATAGAGGATAAATCCGGTTAACGGCCAGCCCAGTAAATAGCTGGTATCACCCTGCCGCTTTCGTTAAAATAGGCGGTTATTTTTCCCCGGGCCCTTCTCCAAACGAGGAATTGCACACCCTATGAGCAACGTCCAAGCGCAACAATCCAGTCTCAAAGCTCTCATCGCCAAAGGTAAGGAACAGAACTACCTCACCTACGCGGAAGTGAACGACCATCTGCCGGAATCCATTTCCGACCCGGACCAGGTCGAAGACATCATCCAGATGATTGACGACATGGGTATCAAGGTGTTTGAGTCAGCACCGGATGCCGATCAGTTATTGATGATCGAGAATGAAACTGACGAGCTGGCTGCCGCAGAAGCTGCCGCAGCCCTGGCGGCTGTGGAAAATGAAGCCGGACGTACCACCGACCCGGTGCGCATGTACATGCGCGAAATGGGTACGGTTGAGCTGCTGACCCGTGAAGGCGAAATCGCCATTGCCAAGCGCATCGAAGAAGGCATCCGTGAATTGATGTCTGCCATGGCTTTTTTCCCGGGTACCGTGGAATTCGTCCTGAGTGAATATGACCTGGTGGAAAAGGAAGAAAAACGCCTGGCTGACATTCTTACCGGCTATCTCGACATCAGTGAAGATGCTGACATACAGCCGCCTGCCGCTGACACATCCAGCACAACAGATGACAGCGCTGATTCCAGCGACGATGATGACGATGACGACAGTGATGACAGCAGCGATGACGATGATGATGAAGTAGCAAGCGGTCCTGATCCCGAAGAAGCCCGCATCCGTTTCGAGGAATTGCGCAAACAGGTTCGCTCCACCCAGCGTGCCCTGAAAAAATATGGCCGTGACCATGAGAAAGGCATCGAGTCCCTGGAAAAACTGGGCGAGGTCTTCAAGTTCTTCAAGCTGGCACCGCGCCAGTTCGACCCGCTGCTGGAACACATCCGCGCTTGCCTGACCCGTATTCGTCGCCATGAGCGCAATATTCGCAACCTGTGCATCAACGCCGGTCAGATGCCACGCAGCACGTTTATCAAGAGCTTCCCCGGCAACGAAGTCAACCTGAAATGGCTGGACAACCACCTGCGTCGCAAGGATTACTCCGAATCACTGGCCAAGGTGAAAGTGGAAATCCTGCGTGCCCAGAAAAAACTGGGACTGATCCAGGAAGAAACCGGCCTGACCATTACCGAAATCAAGGACATCAACCGCCGCATGTCCATTGGTGAGGCCAAATCACGCCGCGCCAAGAAAGACATGGTGGAGGCCAACCTGCGCCTGGTGATCTCTATCGCCAAGAAGTACACCAACCGCGGCCTGCAGTTCCTGGACCTGATCCAGGAAGGCAACATCGGCCTGATGAAAGCCGTCGACAAGTTCGAGTATCGCCGTGGTTACAAATTCTCCACCTATGCCACCTGGTGGATCAGGCAGGCCATCACGCGTTCCATCGCTGACCAGGCACGTACTATCCGTATTCCGGTGCACATGATCGAGACCATCAACAAGCTCAACCGTATCTCACGCCAGATGCTGCACGAGAAAGGCCGCGAGCCGACGCCGGAAGAACTCGGTGAGCGCATGGATCTTTCCGAAGACAAGATTCGCAAGGTACTGAAGATTGCCAAGGAACCGATCTCCATGGAAACTCCCATCGGGGATGATGAAGATTCCCACCTGGGTGATTTCATCGAGGACGCCAATATCGACTCACCCGTGGATTCCTCGCTGGACGAAGGCCTGCGCGAAGCCACCCGCGAAGTCCTGGGCAGCCTGACCGCCCGCGAAGCCAAGGTGCTGCGCATGCGTTTCGGTATCGACATGAATACCGACCATACCCTGGAAGAAGTCGGCAAGCAGTTCGACGTCACCAGGGAGCGTATTCGCCAGATAGAAGCCAAGGCGCTGCGCAAACTGCGTCATCCGACCCGTTCGGATCACCTGAAGAGTTTCCTGGACGAATCGTAGCACCAGGTAAAATTGCAATAAGAAAGGGCGCCATTGGCGCCCTTTTTTGTGTAGGCCATTCATGCCCTGCCCTTACCACTCACCCTGCAAGTAAAATTTTTTCGGGACAAAAATAATTCCCCTGGCAAACCCGCTGTTTCTAGATGCTTATCTGGCCGGCCAGGGCGATGATCTTTTCCCGTAACCACTGATGCACCGGCGATGCAGCCACCCGATCATGACTGACCAGGCAATAGTCAATTCGCACATCCAGGCCTGGACTCAGAGGCAAGGCAGCGAAGACAAGGTCCTTGGTTGAAAAGTGATTGATCAGGCCCGGGCCGGGTAACAGGTAGTCGGTCCTGCTGGCCACTGACAAGGCCGTAATCAGGTTTTCTGTTTCAAAGCCGCTTGGCCATGGGCTGCTTCTGCCAGCGCGGACCCGCCCGGTAAATATACTGAGCTTGTCCATATCCGGCATATTCAGGCCAACCCGTGGATACTCAAGTACATCGGCAAAGGACAACTTTTTCTTCTTCATCAGGGGGTGGTTTTTGCGGCCAAAAATACTGGGCTCGTCCCGAAGCAGCAAATCCGAGTGAAAACCCGGCGGGATGTCAGAGAACTTCAGGTTGAGCACGAAATCCAGGTCACCTTTTTCAAGGCCGTCCAGCTGGTCATCTACCTGGGTGTAGGTTTCCAGGTGAATCCCCGGCGCGGAAACGGCAAGATCCTGGACCAGCAGGGGCAGTAACACCATGTACATGAATTCATTGACTGCCAGACTGAATTGCCCCTGGTATGCCGCCGGATCAAAGCGCTCCGGGACAAACAGGTTTTCCATATTACCGAGGATGTCAGACAGGGGTTGTTGCAGGGAGCGGGCAAACGGGGTCGCCACAAGGCCCCGGCCACTGCGGGTAAACAGGGGATCATCAAAAATCTCACGTAGCCGGGACAAAGACTTGCTGATGGCAGGCTGGGTCAGGAACAACTTCTCGGCTGTCTTCGAGACACTCCCCTCTTCCAGGAGCACCTGCAGGGTCAGCAAGAGGTTCAGGTCAACACGGGCCAGGTGACGAATATCCATTCATCTAATATAACTTATATTCATGCATTGGTTAACTATATTTCATTATTATTTATACCAAGACATGGCTAAAGTGTCCCCCAAGTTAATAGGAAACAGGCAAATAAAGGAGGACAAGATGGCTGCTTTTACCGCTTTTGCGATTTGTGTAGCGTTGGCCGGTATCCTGGGCGATTTCCAGACTGGCAACTAGGCAAGACGAAGTAATCCCCTGAAAAACCACTAGTAGCAAGCATGCGATTATCCCACTATAATTCGTGCTTGCTTTTTTTTGCCCCTCATTGGCACATCAAAGCATACCGTCAATCGGCAAGTAGCTTGCTTTTAGGCAAGTAGTTTGTTCGTAATCGAGGCGTAGTATTTTTTTGACGAAGGAGTGTGTTAACAACACATGACTGAGGAGAAATAAATGCTACAACGAAGAGTACGAACAAAAGACGCCGGCTAAAAGGGCCTATAACTCAGTTGGTTAGAGTAGCGGACTCATAATCCGTTTGTCCCAGGTTCGAGTCCTGGTGGGCCCACCAAATTTTTCAATAACTTACGTCATTTTAGCCACTCTAGAGACACGCCCATGGGACAACTATGGGACACTGGGTTATAGATTTGTTTTTCAAACCTATTGTTTCTCCCCTATAACCTGGTAAAGTCTCAGTCACTAGTACGTGTTCGGCCCACGTTAAAACAGCCTGCAAAAGCTAAAACTCTAGATATTAATCAGCGGTACCCGCTGA
>Ga0181592_10000485_pt1 | contig 30726 bp, 32 predicted proteins | sample 071ome_20_FD_133755 | JGI IMG/M metagenome (GOLD analysis project Ga0181592, IMG submission 133755) | Coastal salt marsh microbial communities from the Groves Creek Marsh, Skidaway Island, Georgia - 071412BT metaG (megahit assembly) | ecosystem: Environmental > Aquatic > Marine > Intertidal...
CAACACCAACAACACCAACACAAACTTCTAAACCAACACCAACAACACCAACACAAACTTCTAAACCAACACCAACAACACCAACAACACCAACACAAACTTCTAAACCAACACCAACAACACCAACACAAACTTCTACGCCAACTCCAACTCCTCCAAAACCAAAACCAGAAAAGACTGCAAGGCAAAGAGAACTTGATGCAATTAATGCAGACAAGAATTTAACTCCTATGCAGAAGTGGGCGAAAGCAAATCCAAATCTTGCTACCGCTCAAAGAGAAAAGGAAAGAATTCGTGGTACTGCTCAGAGCGATAATCCTTTACTTGATAGAATGAAACTTAGATCTGGTATGCGAGCAGGGTCTCCTACTGTTCAGGATCCAAAGGTTCAAAAATTGGGTAAGGGTAATCAGAGTCTGGTAAACAATCCTAATGCTGCAAGGGCAGCAAACCCAAGTCTTTTAACACGATCAATGCAAAGTGCTAAGACTGGATACGCGAGGAACAATACCAAACCACTATCCGTAAACGTGGCATAATTGACAAATCACAATCCCTGGTCTATAATACAACCAGGGATTTTTTATTACCCATGGATCAAGAAAAACTTAAACTTATTATCAAAAACCTTGAATTGCTCGTCAGTAGTTTAAAATCTGAAGTATATTCAAATACAGAATCGTACTTGAACTACGATGAGATTATAAAGTCTATGAAATCTTATGACGATGATGATGGATACGCAGACTGATTGGCGCTACAGTGATGATAGAATGAAACTTCGTGAGCAGGCACTCACCATTCTCTTGAAAAGGTTTGGAGGAGCACTTAACGAAGATGGTACACCAGTCAATGAAAACAGATCAATTTATGAGTGTGTTCATGACTGGGTGTCCCAAGGAAATGTAAACTGTAACGGAATCATTAAATACTACGAGGCATATTATGCAAGTTAAATTAGTTTCAATCACGCCTGATGCAGAGAAAACCATGGCCTATGTGGCACGAGTTAGCAATCCTGCAAACCAAGAGAATGAGAACTATGCAGGTCTTCTGAGGTATTGTATTAAACACAATCACTGGAGTGTCTTTGAGCAGTCTTTCATGACACTGGAGATTGAAACTACTCGTGCAATCGCGGCCCAGATTTTGCGTCACCGTTCATTTACATATCAAGAATTTTCACAACGCTACGCAGATAGTTCGATGCTATCGAATAGCATTCCTCTTCCTGAACTTCGTCGTCAGGATGAAAAGAATCGTCAGAACTCTATTGATGATCTAGATCCTTTTGAAGTTCAGGTTCTTGAGAAGCAGATGCAAACTCTTTTTGATTCCTCTATGGCACTGTATAAACAAATGTTGGACCGTGGAGTTGCAAAAGAGTGTGCTCGTAATGTATTGCCTCTCTGCACACCGACTCGCATATATATGTCGGGATCATGCAGGTCATGGATCCATTACATCAATCTGAGGTCTGCCAATGGAACTCAGAAAGAGCATATGGATATTGCAAACGATTGCAAAACAATTTTTAAAGAACAATTCCCCACCGTATCAGAAGCACTGGAGTGGTAAGTATGAACAGTCAAGAAGTTATTAACCTTGCAAAAGATTGTGGTTTAGTTTTTAATCGAAACCATGAAATCCTAGACTTCTATCAAAAGGTTAGGTCTTTGATGAAGAAGGAGTTTAAAACTAAATATGATTACCAGGAAACTGGAGTACGTGAGGAAAATTAATGCCATTATACCCTGTAAAAAACTTGAAGACTGGAGAGACCAAAGAACTTTCCCTGACGGTTGATAACTATGTAAAGTGGAGAGAAGAAAATCCTGATTGGGATAAGGACTGGTCTAAGGGTTGTGCATCTGCTCAAGAAGTGGGAGACTGGCACAACAAACTGAAATCAAAATATCCAGGCTGGAATGACGTGCTTCGTAAAGCATCCAAATCTCCTGGATCTAACATCAACACTATCTAAATTTACATGCCAAGAAGAAAAAAGGAACCTCAGGTTGGTATTGGAATGAGTGCCAAACAGTTGAGGAGAAAGAAACCTATCAACTCTGATTTTCTCAGAGACATTGAACCGCTTACAGAAAACCAAGAAAAATTATTTGATGCATACGCTGACGGTAAAATGCTTTTTGCATATGGAGCAGCGGGAACAGGTAAAACTTTCATTACCCTTTATAATGCATTGGCAGATGTTCTAGATGAAACCACGCCATATGAAAAAATCTATATCGTAAGGTCTCTTGTTTCTACTAGAGAAATTGGTTTCCTTCCTGGAGATCATGAAGATAAAGCAGCACTTTATCAAATTCCATATAAGAATATGGTAAAGTTCATGTTTGAGATGCCAGATGATCCTGCATTTGAGATGCTTTACGGCAACCTCAAAGCACAAGAAACAATTAGTTTCTGGTCTACATCTTTTATTCGAGGCACCACTTTTAATAAATCTATCATCTTAGTTGATGAGTGTCAGAATCTAAACTTCCATGAACTTGATTCTATTATCACTCGTGTAGGTGAGGATTGTAAAATTATGTTCTGTGGTGATGTGATGCAAAGTGATTTAGTAAAGAATCATGAGCGAGGTGGAATCGTAGATTTCATGAAAATCATTCAGGCAATGCCTGAGTTTGAGTCTATTGAATTTGGTATTGATGATATCGTTAGATCTGGACTCGTCAAATCTTATCTTGTGAATAAACTTAATCTTGGATACTAATGTTTGAACATGTTAATCACTTAGGTGATCTTGAATTAAAATCTAGAGAAATAGATGGGGTTCGATTCTATGGAATCCCATCTGGTGACTCCTTTCCTTCAATTACTTCAGTTACTTCCCACAAAAACAGAAAGTTCTTTGCTGAGTGGAGGCAAAGAGTTGGTGAGGAAGAAGCAAATAGAATCTGTAAGGCAGCAACAACGCGAGGAACAAAGTTTCATGAAGTCTGCCAAGACTACATTGAAAATAATCTAAAAGAGGAGTATGATGAACTCTCAATGAAGATGTTCAATGCAGCAAAACCTTATCTTGATAAGATTGGTTTGGTACATGCTGTTGAGCGTTCAATGTACAGCAAAGTTCTGGGAATAGCAGGTCGAGTTGATTGTATTGCTGAGTATGATGGGGAACTTGCTATCATCGACTTCAAGACTGCTACAAAAATGAAAAAGGAAGAATGGATTGAGCAGTATTTTGTTCAGGAAGTTGCTTACGCTTGTATGTACTTTGAGTTGACTGAAATCCCCGTCAAGAAACTTATTACAATCATGGTCACTCCTGAAGGTGAAGTAAAAGTATTTGACAAAAGAGACAAAATGTACTATATTGGTTTATTATCGGAGTACATTAAGCAGTTTGTTACAGACAAACTAGAGTCCTATGGAAAATGAAATTGAAAATGCACTAAACACAAAATTTATGAGTCAAGCGAAATTTTCCTCGGACATAGAGGAATTGGTAAAGTCTAGTGATCTGAATTACATTGAGTCTGTAATTCATTACTGCGAAGAGAACTCCATTGATATTGAAACAGTATCTAAACTTATTTCTAAACCACTTAAAGAACGTATCAAGTGTGAGGCAATGGGGTTGAACTATTTAAAGAAAACATCCAGAGCAAAACTACCATTATGACACCATTTGAAGTGTATTGTTGTTATTTGTCCCTGAAAAATCACTTCACCAAAGAAACTTACGATTACTTTAAGTACAGAGGAAAGACTCGCACCACAATTCAGTCTTTCAACAAAAGAAAGGACAAATACTTTTTTGAAAAAACTTCAAGACAAAAAAGTGATGCTGAAGTCTTGGAATACTTTGTCTCCAATTTTGTTGAAGCAGATGACCCTCAAAGATTGTGGATTGGTAGTATAATCCAGAGTGGAGAAACAAATTATTCTAAATGGAAGAAGAGAACTCAAAGTCTGGTTTACACATTCACAAATGAAACACAAGATCTTTTTTCAGAACACACACTTGTAGAAGTTTTTAAGTGTAAGGGTGGTAGTCACCCACTGGTTCTGAAAAAATTCCTGAGCGGGAATATCTCACTAGAAACACTGGTGATTTATGATCAAATATTCCTGCTCGGTAACACATATGACACAAAACTTACAGATCCTGTGTGGCAGTCTGTAAGTTTACGACTTAAGAAGTATTCTCCCTTTCTAAATATAGAGACTAGTCAGTTCAAGAAAATCATCAGGGACAACCTGTTGACAGAGCAGAACTGACCTGTTAGAATACACAAGTCACACGACACACACGAACAAAACACACGACACACACGGAGAACACACATGTCTTTTGCAGATCTTAAAAAGCAATCTCGTCTTGGCAATCTCACTGCCAAACTTGTCAAGGAAGTTGACAAGATGAACAAGGGTACTAGTATGGGTGATGATCGCCTGTGGAAAATTGAACGAGATAAGTCTGGCAATGGTTATGCAGTCATTCGGTTCCTCCCTGCCCCTGAAGGAGAAGAGAATCCTTATGTGCAGGTTTGGAGTCATGCTTTCCAAGGTCCTGGTGGTTGGTACATCGAGAACTCTTTGACCACTCTTGGACAGAAAGATCCTCTTGGGGAACTCAACACTCAGATGTGGGCAACTGGTAATCGATCTGACCAGGAAACTGTTCGTAAGCGCAAGCGTAAACTGTCTTACTACTCCAACATCTATGTTGTGAAGGATCCTGCTAACCCTCAAAACGAAGGTAAAGTTTTCCTGTTCAAGTATGGCAAAAAGATCTTTGAAAAGATCTCCAGTGCTCTGAAACCTGAGTTTGAGGATGAATCTCCCATGGATGCATTCGATCTCTGGACTGGTGGCAACTTCAAACTGAAGGTTCGTATGGCAGATGGTTATCCGAACTATGACAAATCTGAGTTTGAACCCTCTGGTGTCCTTGAGAATTACGATGATGAGGATCTTGAGCGCATCTGGAAGAAGTGCTACTCTCTTCAGGAGTTCGTCAGTCCTGATAACTTCAAGTCCTATGATCAACTGAAGGCACGTCTTGACGCTGTTCTTGGTGCTAAGAAAGTTGAATCTCGTAGGGTTGATGAAGAAGTTGAGAGTGAAGATGAAGATCGTTATGATCCTCGTGAACGAGTTGCTCCACGCCAGGAAAGTGTGACTACTTCTTCACTCAACGAAGATGATGATGATCACCTTGCATTTTTCCAGAAACTTGCTGAAGAGTGATCTGAAAATCACTTCTTAAACTAAAAAAGGCGGGAAAAAAATTCCCGCCAATTTTTTTGTCTATAGGTTTTTCAAGATAATCTTGGATTGTAGGTTTTGATTGTCTTGTTGTCAATATACTCAGATGAGTTTTGATATCGCATAATCCTCTTTAGGTCCTTCTCAACAACTCTAATAAACTCTTGACGAATCAGTACAATATTTCTTTTCTCTTCATTTAATTTCACTTCATGCTCAAAGTTGGTGACTGAGAATATGTCCGAATACGTGTAAGTTACGCCTTTATCACTGTATTTCATCGTAAAACCTAAAGGAACAATAAGACCCTTTTTGATGACAATATCTCCATCAGAATTTCTTACCTCTTGAGTCTCGTAGTGATGAACTTGATTTAGTTCTTCGGGAGTGTACTTTTCAGTCAAATATCTGTTGAAATCCCCTTGAGACATGGGCCAATCATTGCGTACATTTTGAATATTATTGGTAATCAGTATTACCCAATCATATCCAGAATCACCATAAACCTGTTCTGCAACATTATCGGGTCTATCGTCACCGACGATGGAGTATTTTTCAAATGCGCTGTAAACACTTAGAAAGTCATCACGCAGTTTTGCTCTTTTGAAGAGATTCTTTATTTTTGTGTAATCTAAAGAAGAGTTTCTCTCTTTCTTTAAAGTTGGATAGAGTATGTCTGGTAGTTTTTTGAAGTATGCCATTTTTAGTAACCTACGTCGTCGTCTTCTGGGAATGCTGCCTCTATTTCATTTCTGAATAGTGGAGTTAATTCCAAAAATTGCATTGTAATCGCAGTTGCAACTGGATGCGAATCCTCATATGCAGACCATCCAATGTTATCTGGTGTATGATCAATACCAAAGTCAGTCAAGGCGCATATTTTGGGTTGAGGTAATGATTTAATTCTTGAGTTTCCATTCATGTAGCGAATGAAAAACACATTTGGAGAATTTATTAAGTTTGCATTTTGTGAGAGTTCAGGCAAACTTTGTACTTTCAAGAATTTGATGATTTGTCTCAGTCTTTTTGCTTCTTCAGGTGATCTTGATACAAATTTCCAACCAAGATCAAATGCTCTCATATTGGGACCACGGAAAAGGAGTTCCATGTTGGGATTTGCCGCTTTTCCACTGACTCTTGCTAAAATATCACTAGGTTCTAATCCTGCACCTAAACCTATGTTTTTTAGCAGTGCTGTTGATAATGATGCTGCTGCTATTTGGTTGAATCCAAAGGTATCTTCTTCAGTTCCTCCAGCACCAAAAATTCCACCTACGGTTTTAAGAACTGTACTGAAAGCAGTTCCTAATGCACCAATATCACCACCAGCAGCTTTTATTGCTGGCGCTGCAACTAATCCAACACCAGCAGCAGTAATAGGACTTAGTTTACTCATTGCCCAACTAGCAGACGCTCTATCTCTTACTGCTGTTGGTATTGGGAGAATAACTTCCCCTTGATAATCATAATTTCCAGGAGGTAAATCTGCATTAGCAGATTTTAGTCCTTTTTGAACAACAGATTCAAAATTTGCACCAGTTATGGGATTGTTTCCTGCATTTCCCTGAGGTGGTTTATATTTTAATGCTCGGATTCGAATATGATCTTGAGATCCTTCTCCAGAAATCTGCATATCAACAGGAACCATGAATACCTTTCCAGATACGTTAGTTCCTGCCTTATTTGAAAAACTTGCTGGTGGAGCATCAACTGTATTTTGTGGAACTCCTGTAGCAGTTCCCTGTCCACTCTGATTATAAGCTTCCTCGTCTATAACGCCATCAAACTTTTCTACGCCTGGAAACGCTTTCAGGGTATTTTCTATTTTAGTTTTGTTATATGTATCTTCAGCAGCAGTTTTAGCAGAGGTATAATTTAATTTTTCACCTTCTGCAGTTGTAACAGATATAACTTTTCCTATATCAGAACCTTCTTTTGAGACCTTCGCGTTAAGTCCAATATTGCCAGCACTATCTTTCAAACCAGTAACGGTTACTACTTTGTTTTTTTGTTCGGTTTGACTTGCCATTACCTGCCACTTCCTGTCCAGACTTTACTATCGGAGACATATCTACCTTTAGGGTTTCTGAAGTCCTGAACTGGTAGTTTTGATAATCCTTTCCACTCCCTTGCTGGAACTCTGTAAAAAGTGCCACAATTTGCAATAAAATAAGTATGCAAACAAATTTCGGGCACAATGCCACGCCATTCTCCTGCTTTATTTATCAAACTTCCAGCAACTCCTTCTCTAATGGTTGGTGAGAGATAATGTAGGTTCGCTCCAAACATCTTTCCATTCTTTGCATCTATGTTTATGATGTAAGTCATGGGATATCTGTCATAATATGGGTAGTTATATGGATACTCTGCACTGTAGGAGTAAAAGTATATATTGCCATATGGATTTAATCCTGCAGTGTCAATGTCATCATCTTCACTCTTCCAGTCAATTTTACTCAACTTAGACTCTATTTGTTGTCTGTACCAACTCTTTGATTGTTTTTTTCCACCTGCTTCTTTTTCTATTTCGTTGAAGAGTTTCATATTCCTAGATCATCCTCTGTGAGTATTTTGAATTCCAATAATCTATCCGCACAATATTCTTTTGCCGCTTTCCACTTTGCCTGATTTTTTGCGTACTCATGAACTTCATTAATCCAGTTTTTAGTTTTTCTTTTTGGATTTTGTGGCGGACCTAGGACTTGTTTCTTTGGTTTAATTTCAATAAGATACTTTTTTATTTGTCCAGATTTATCACGAACTTTGATGTAAAAGTCTGGAAAATATCTATGCACTTTTCCGTCAAGTGGAGACATGTATGGGACTACAATTTCTTCACTACCAAATTCTAATATGTTTTCATTATCGTCACAATACTTTAAAAATTTCAATTCCCAAGAAGATCTGTAAATTACATTGGTTGGATCACCTTTGTATTTCTGATAGTTCTTTACTTTATATCTTCCTTGGTAATACTGACGCATATCTCTTATACATATTATAGATGCAGTAACTATTTATTTTTAGATGCCGTTCCATACACAAGAAGATCCAAGGAAGTTGACGCGCTCCATTGGTAGTGTGATCAATACTTTCTCAAAGGTATCTACAACAACATTCTTTAAAGTTACTTTTCCAATTAACGGTGGATTAAAAAGTTGGTTGAATAATACTGGTATTTACGACTTTACCGAAACTGATGGTCTTGATGGGATGGAGAAGATAGAATTGCTGTGTTCAGAAGCAATTCTCCCAGGACCTTCATTTAAGAAAACTGAGATACTTGGTAATAGGCAGGGTATGAGAGAAAGTTATCCTGTCTTAAGAGCATTCCCTGAAGTGCAGTTGACTTTTTATGTGGATAAGCAACATGCAGTAATTAGATTCTTTGAGGAGTGGTGTAATTATATTAATCCTTTGTATGATAATAATAGAGTAATACAGTCTAGCAGACGCGGACAAAATGACAGTGGTGCATTCAATAACAATGCTACCTACAAAATGAAATATCCAGATTCATACTGTCAGAATTTTCTAATCACAAAGTTTGAGAAAGATTTAACTAATGTATATGGTGGATCTATTGCAAACTCTGCATATTATACTTACGAATTTTTAAGAGCATATCCATCTAGTGTTCTTGCAGCACCAGTTTCATATCAAGGATCTCAAGTCTTAAAATACACAGTTGTGTTTGATTATATGAGATATATTACAAGAAGAACTCCTCAAGGAGCGACGGCATTTTCATTTCCGATTGGTGCTACAAGCACTCCTCAAAATACTGAAACACAATCTTCTACTCCTGGAACTCCTGGTGGCACCACAAATACTCAAAGACTTGTTCCTGTGAAGGGAAATAGTGGAGTTGTATTTTATGATGCAACAATAGATACTAGAACCAGTGCAGAAGTTAGTGGCAACTTCTTCAATTCTCAGGGATTACCAGTAATCAACTAAATAAAAATAACTGAATTAATTGTATGCCTTTACCAACAGTTGCTACGCCAACTTATGATTTGGTTCTACCATCAAATAATAAAAAAATCAAATACAGACCCTTTCTTGTAAAAGAGGAAAAGATTCTAATTATTGCGATGGAATCTAAAGATCCTCAGCAGATTACCAATGCAGTAAAGCAGGTTATTTCTAACTGTATTCAAACCAAGGGAATCAAGGTTGAGGAACTTCCAATTTTTGACATTGAATATGTGTTCTTGAATATCAGAGCAAAGGCTATTGGAGAAGCAATTGAATTAATTATAACCTGTGGTGATGATGGGGAAACAAAGGTTCCCGTTACAGTATATGTTGATGAGATTAAAGTTGAAAAACCAAAAGGTCATACAAATAAAGTGTCTATTGATGGTGGATATAATATTCAATTGAAGTATCCATCCTTGGAACAATTTATAGGAAATAATTTTGACATCTCGAATAAATCTTCTGAAAATCTTGAGAAGTCTGCAAAATTAGTTTCCATGTGTATTGATATGGTGTATAATGATGAGGATTGTTGGGCAGCATCTGATTGCACTGAAAAAGAAATAATGCAGTGGGTTGATTCTTTGAGTCCTAAAGACTACAAGAAAATTGAAAAGTTCTTTAAGACTATGCCTAAACTATCACATACCATCAAGGTTGTAAATCCAAACACGGAAGTTGAGAATACTATCGTTTTGGAGGGTTTATCCGATTTTTTCGCATAGCCCTGGCAAAGGAGGATTTGGAGACATTCTTCAGAATCAACTTTGCCTTGATGCATCATCATAAATACTCTTTGACTGAAATTGAAAATATGATTCCTTGGGAAAGAGAGATCTACCTTGAATTGTTGAAACAGCACATAGAGGAATTAGAAGAGAAGAACAGAAATGTCGGATGATCAGCAAAAACCAAACATAATAGATATCCGCAAGTTCTTTGGGGGTAAATCTTTATCGTCTGCTGATGTCAAGGTAAATAAAACTCAGGTATTAAAAACCGAACCATCTTTTATTGCTGCTCCAGAATTAGCATCATTATTGGATGTTGTTGCTACTAGTGTAGAAGATAAGAATAATTACGCAGAAAAAATAAAATCTGATGAAAGGCTTAGAGTAACAGAAATTGCTCGCCAAGATCAGTCTGATAGCAGATTTCAATCAATCCTAAACTCTTTAACTCAAGATGTAAAAGGACTTAGAACTTCTTATGATAATATCATAGAGACATTAAACAAGGATAGACAGTTAAGAGAGAAGGAAGCGAGAGAGCGAGAGGATTATATAAAAAGACAGAGTGCAGAATTAAGTAAAGAAAGGGTTGGTGAATCTTTACTTATGCCTTCAAAAGTACAACCAGGGCAGTCTTTTACCGAAGATGTTGATGTGTCTGAAGACACTGGAGAAGTTGGACTGGGTAAACTTTTGGGTGCTGCCAGTGGACTTGGATTGATAAGCATGTCTCAAATATTTGGAGGATCTCCAGAAGATTATGGTGAGGAACCTGAAAGTGATGGAAAAACCTATTCTGCTGGAAATTACGATGCAACTAAATTAACACAACTGGCAAGAAGTGTTGGAATGCCTGAGAATAAAATTCCAACCATGGTTGCTATTGCTCTGGCGGAGTCTGGTGGAGATTCTGGAGCACATAATCCAGATGCATCCACTGGAGACAATTCCTATGGATTGTGGCAAATTAATATGTTGGGGGATTTGGGTCCAGATAGAAGACAGAAATTTGGAATAGAATCTAATGAAGAACTTTTTGATCCAGTAACAAATGCAAAGGCAGCAAAATATGTTTTGGAGAAAGGTGGTGGATTGACTGCTTGGTCAACTTATAAAGGTGAGGGTAAAGGTAGATATGCAGAGTTTTTGGAATCTGCAAATAAAGCATATCAAACCACAAAGGCAGAACCTGCAAAACCAAAACCAGCAGCAGCAACAACTTCTTCAACAAATACTACAGGGTCTCCAGAGACTCAATCTAGTGTTGAACCACAAGAACCTACTATTCCACCTACGGAACCTTCTCAAGAAGTTTCAGAGACTAGTGCAAAATCTAATGAAACTCAAGTTGCAGTAAAGGAGGGGGAAATGGAACCAAAGGTATTGCAGGCAAATAATACCTCAGCAACACCTCCAGTTATTGTAATCCCAGGTCAACAAGGAACTCGAACCGCAGCATCTCAACCATCGAGACAATTGAGTGAGGATCTTGCATTCTTCTCATCTACAAATCCAGAAAATTTATACATGTTCTCTAACCTAAGAGAATTAAATTTAGTATAATATGACAAAAACACTAGTAGAAGTCAATACTGATACTGCAATTGATTTGTCAGAGGAGATAAAAAGTATCACCTCTAGAATGAACTCGTTTTTAAATTATCTACAATCAACAGATAAACGATTTCACGTTAAGCAGTTAGAAAGAGATAGAAAGGTAATTGATGCTCAATTTTCAAATCAATTGAGTGAAAAACGTGAAGATGCTAAATTAAAGTATGAACAACCTAAAGTTGAAAAGAAGGATGATTTAAATCCACCTCAACCAAAACAAAGAGTGGTTGAGGATGGTGGTGAAGGTCTATTTGAATCGATCTTAAACAGAACTACTCAAATGATACCTATGCCAACGGGACTTCCAATGCTCCCCCCAATGATCTCCTATGAGCAATCTGCACCCACTGAGGACTTAGAACTTAGTGAAGTTGGAACAGTAGATTCTTCTGGAAGACCGATAAAATTTACTGGACCTGCTTCTGAGGCATTTAAAGAGATGGCACAGGATGCTGCAAAGCAAGGTCTAGACATTGGTAAAGGTATATCTAGTTCTTATAGAAGCGAAGAAGATCAGATACGAGTTTATAAGGAAAAATATGGTGCAAATTGGAAACAGTATTATGTTGGCAATTCCAACCACATGAGTGGAACTGCATTTGATATAAATTGGAACACCGCAGAGGGTGCTTGGATAAGAAAAAATGCTAGTAGATATGGATTTAAATATAATACGTACAGTGGAGATTCAACTCACTTTGACTATGTTGGTGGGCAAGTGGAAAGTAAGAAGAAAAAACCTTTGGAAACCAGTAGTTTGCAACCACCAGTCAAACCAATTTTTGTTGTACAAGAACCATCTACACAACAGGCATATCAAACTCAGGAAGTTGCAACTTCTTCTCGCAGAAAGTCGTTAAATAATACAGGGATACCATTAGAACAGATTTTATTTTCCATAGTATAATTAAATGGCAGAAAGTAAGTACGGGATAGATGAATTTTTAGTTCAACCATTATCTGGTAGTGGTGGTCCCATTGACCTGTCTTCTGCTATTATTGGATTAGAATACTTTGAGGATATTTTATCTCCAACAATTACCGCAAAGGTTTTGTTTTCTGCAACAGAAATTGCAACAAAAGATGGTTCAAAGGATGTTGAGATATTTGGAGGAGAGTCTGTAACTTTTGATATAAATGTTCCAGATTTCGAAAACTTGGACATGACTGAATATGGTATGGTTGTTAGAAAGGTATCCTCTGAGAAGAATGGTAGGCAGGGAATATATGTTTTGGAATTGGTTAGTAAAGAATCAATATCCAATGAGACTGCCAGGGTAACTAAAAGATACTCCAAACCAATAAGTGAAAGTGTAAAAGAAATTGTATCAGTTCTCAAGACCTCAAAGAGAGTAAAAGTAGATTCTACATCAAACAATTATAATTTTATTGGTAACACTAGAAGACCCTTTGATGTTGTAACTTGGTTGTGTCCTAAATCAGTTCCATCTGGTAATGGGACGCCAGGATTCTTTTTCTATGAAACTAGAGATGGATATAATTTTTTAAGTGCAAATAATTTATTGAAAGGTGGAGGTGGGCAATACCCAAATGTTTATGCTCAATCTGAGACTAGTGATAATCCTGGATCATCAAATAACAATTTTAAAATTTTAACCTCCAGAACTGCAAAAAATAATGATATCCTGACATCATTAAGACTTGGAATGTATTCTAATAATAGTGTATATTACAATCTTTATGAGAACAAATATGAAAATGTGAAATTTACACTAAAACAGCAGTATAATAGTAAATTGAAGACCTCTGCCGAATCAGCATCAGCACCCAAACTTGAAAATGGTTTGGAAGATTATCCTTCCAGACTTATCGTAAAAGCACTAGATGCTGGAAATCTGACAGCAGCGGGTAAATTAGAGAAACCTCAAAACTTACCTAAATATCAATCGATATCAACTGTTAGGTATAGTTTATTATACTCTCAAGTGTTAAATATAATTATACCATGTAACACTGAACTACGAGCAGGGCAATTGATTGAATGCGATATCCCTAAACCGACATCGAATTCAAATAAATCAATGGAATCAACTGCAAGTGGAAAATATGTAATTGCATCACTATGTCATCGATTTGATGAAAATAGAAAAGCATTTACTAGTTTATCATTAATCAAAGACTCTTACGAATACGTAACGGAATAGTATGGAAAACATCGAACAACACATTCAAAAAGATAAGGAGATTCTGGACAATCCTCAGACATCTCCTCAAGCACGTAGACATACGGAAGAAGAACTTGCTGCATTAGAGGCATACGCAGAAAACCATAAAGAAGAAATCGAAGCAGGAGATCATCACGATCCAACAGCACTTGAGTTGTACTGTGATGCAAACCCAAGTGCTCCAGAATGTTTAGTATACGACGACTGATATGCTTTTAAACAACTCATCAACTGATTTAAGACTGCAACTTTCAAAATCCAACTTCATGGGGAAGGATGGATTTACGTGGTGGGTTGGACAAGTTGCTCCGCTACAAACTAGTGGAGCAACTGCTCTACAAATGCGTAGTAGAGAAAAAAAGCAGGAAGGTGATCTTTATTATGGAAGGGTAAAGGTAAGAATTATTGGTTACCACACTTCAAATTGTCAAGAGTTGCCTGATAAAGATTTGCCATGGGCACATATCATGGTTCCTCCAGGCAGAGCAAATGGCACATTAAATTCTGGTGAATCGCATGAATATAAAGGTGGAGAGACTGTATTAGGATTCTTCCTAGATGGTGATGATGGTCAACAACCAGTCATCATGGGATCACTTTATAAGAATACTTCGGCAAAACCTGAAGTTACTTTTACCGAAGTATTGACAAAAAACTGCTCTTCCTTTAAGGTATTTGAACCAAAGAGAGTTGGTAATGGTCAGTTACATAATAGTAAAATTCCCGACAATCTTGATGGGGGAAAAAATGTTCTGACTGGTGTTGAAAGGGCGATAAAAACTGGAGGTGGCACAACACCTGGATTATCTGAAGTTTCAAGGGTAAATCCAACAGAGAGTGATAAGGCTGCTGCAGCTTTGGGTCAAAACTTAGATAATGAGACAAGTTCTATTGTCTTGTGTCAAGAAGATCAAATTTCTAGAATTACAAAGGCATTAAATGATTTTACAAAAAGAATTCAAGGAATTCAAGGATTTTTAGGTGCATTTGTTGCTCCTGTTGTTGGAAAACTTGCAAACCTTGGAGCAGAAATACGTCAAATAGGTCAACTAATTACTTCAATTATTACCGCTTTAATTAAAAAGGGTATGAAGAAGTTGATGGAGGAGATTAGTAGAAAGGCAGAGAAGGCAATAGGTTTACTTTTCTCTAAACCAAAGCAACCTGCAGCAGCACAGACGGTTAGGACAATTATGTCCACCATCTATTGCATTTTTAAGAAAATTATTAAGAGCCTACTGAAGTTTATTGTAGATTCTCTTCTTAGTTTCTTAGGACAGATTTTAAACGCAGCAGCGTGTTTCATCGATAATTTTGTAGGACAACTTTTAAAATCTATTTTTGATAAGATAGCGAGTTTGGTAGAAGGTCCTCTTCAACAACTAAGTTCTTTTCTTGGTGGTGCCTTAGGAAATGTTTCATCGTTCCTATCAAAGGCGATGGCAGTTGCTAATTTCATCAAAATGCTTTTAAATTGTGAAGAAAGAAACTGTCAGGAGAAATCTGAGACCTATGATATGAAGTATGGTCCAAAGCAAGCAGATGTTGATAGGTTTAATAAGATTCTAAACAAGGCAGGACTTGGTGGAGCACAAAGTCTTGCAAATGATCTTGCTAATGATTTAGACTTAGACTTGTCTGGTGGTGGTTATGATTTAGGTGCAGGTGGATGTAATCCAAACATTCTTCGTTGTGGTCCACCACAAATTCAAATTCTTGGTGGTGGCGGATTTGGTGCTATTGCCAAAGCAGTCGTTAATAATGCAGGTCAAGTCATTGGTGCAGACATGAGTGCCCTAGGTTTTGATTACACTGAACCTCCAATGGTTTCTATTATTGATGGTTGTAGAAAGGGTGAATTTGCTAGAGGAAGAGCAATTCTTGGTGGAGATGTTACTGATAGGGGTGGACAGCAAGTTATTGCTATCGTAATTGATGATCCTGGTGAGGGATACTTAAATAATATTACGGTTCAGGAGTATGGTGAAGATCCAGTTTCTGTTCCTAACGATCAGTTGGATGAAGACTCTAAGAGTGTTTATGCAACCCTAGATGATATTGACATCTCTCTTGGTGGAACTGGATATGAGACGGGAGATACGGTATCTACTGCAAATGGGTGCGAATATACAATCACTGCTGGTCCTGGTGGGACTATTATAAAACTAACTAAATCTAATGAATGTGGTGGAGGATTCACTGAACTTCCAGATCTCACAATAAATACAGAAAATGGCGTCGGTGCTGTATTGAGACCTGTTCTTAAGTTTACCGAAGTTGATGCAGGAACTGGAAACAATCCAGATCAGAAGGGAATTATTCAAGTTATTGATTGTGTGCAGAGATGAACGAACCAAAGTTTACTATATTTGACTACTATAGAATAGATGCTGGCAACAAATTACCTGTTGTGGGTGAAGTCGAATATGCTGTAACTACTCATAGTGGTCAGGGATTCGGACTTGCTGCTTCAGGAAAACACTTCTTAGTTTGTAATGATATCTCTCATGAAGCGGTTGGATGTAATCTAAGAAAGAATAATGACGCTGATCAACCATTTACACCAGCAAAGTGGATTCTTGCAAAGAATGGCGACATTAAGATTGAAGCACCAAATGGAACTATTCATCTTGAGGCAAGAAATGTTAGAATAAAAGCCGCTGGAGCAGAAACTGACACTACTCAGGATGGAAATGTTGATATTCAGGCATCAAATGAAATTGTTTTAGATTCTTCTGATACGATTAAATTGTCATCTACAAACTTAAGAATGACCGCATCTTTTGATATGGTTATTGATTCAACTTATATGACAGTAGCGGCATCATTTGCTGGTGGTGGATCTTCTGTTGACTCAGCATTAGGTATACTAGATATACCAAGTACTTTTATTACCAATGTAAAAGGTTTAAATTTATTCTGATATGTATTTTCCTACATTAGGCGCAACAAAAAGTTTACATGTTGGATTAGCAGATCCAACTTTTGTTCCAGGAGCTTCTGCGTTAAACCTTCCTGGACTTGCAACAATCAATGGACCATTAATTGTCGGGGGTACAGCAGTTGATGGGGTCATGGGCCCTATCTTCCCCAAAACAGCAACAGTAAATATTATACCCACAATTAATGCGCCAGGAACAGCATTAAAGATTAGTGCCCTTGGTGATGGTCTCACTCCGTTTCCTGGCATTGGTTTGCAGTGCTCTGCATTGAATCATAACTTAATTGCAAGCACTTTAATATCTTTTACTACTCCACTGTTCACTATTACTGCTCCAGTAACTACAAAGACTGGAATGTCTTCTAAACTTGGAGCAAGTTTTACTTATGGAATGACAACTAAACTGGGGAAGAGTATAAAACTCGGATCAGTTACAAACGTCACACCATCAAAAAAAGATTATAATCTCAATACTAAAATTTTTGGAGCAGTTCCAACTAACATCGATGGATTTTCTATTAGACCTACCCTAATACAATGTTTAGCAAAAAAGAGTTTTGATATCCCCCATCCATCAAAAGAGAATCATAGACTCAGATACGTTTGTACAGAGACTCCAGAAGCAGGAGTTTATATAAGGGGAAAATCTAAATCTGAGGTTATTGAACTTCCAGAGTATTGGAAGGATCTGGTTCATGAAGATAGCATAACAGTGAATCTTACACCTGTGGGATGTTTCCAGCATCTTTATGTGCAAAGCGTCAAAGATAATAAAGTTGTGGTTGGTGGAGGCTTGCCATTTAATGGTGAAATAGTGTATAATTATCATTACACTATTTTTGCAGAAAGAAAGGATTGTGAAAGAAATATTCCCGAATATGAAGGAAATAGTCCAGATGATTATCCAGGAGACAATACTCAATCCTCCGTTGCTGGATGGAACTATGATAGGAGGATCTCATAATGACTAAGGAAAAGGAAACAATCCTAAAAGTTTTAGGACAACGGGTAATTGACAATAACAACCAATTAGATCAAATTAGTAATGATATTGTTTCTCCTGACGGTGAGGTCCTAGTACCTTCATTGAAGCAGGAAAATGCAAAGATTCTAAACGATTTCAATACAGTTATAGAACAACTTGATGTAGCAGTTCTTGATACCATCAAGCAGGCGAATGATTTAATTAATGCAAAGGTCAATTCTTATAGAGACAGAATTAATGCTGGTGTGAGAACTGATCGGGTGTGGAGCACAAAAATAAAATATAGAGGAACTGGAATCAATAAAGTTGCCTTAGCATCAACTGTAACAGACACTTACATTGCAGGTATTCGTACAGAATATTTGTATGCCATTGAATGGCATGACTACTCTTACAATTTAAATTTTCCTTATCAGGCAAGATCTGGACTTACTACAGAAGGTGTATCAAAGGTAGAAACTTTTATTGGTATTACGACAGTTAATGTTGGTTTTGGATCTTTAGGTTCAAACAATCAAACTCATAGTGCTGGAGAAGAAGTTATTCTTTATGATAAAGTTGGCATAACCACGTTAGAGTATACTGGAGGATTAACAGTAACTGGTATTGGATCTACTGGAGCATCTTTTACAAGCGTAGATAACCTTACTTATCCAGACACATATCTTGTAGCAAACAATGAATTAATTGCTGTTGTTGGTGTTGCAGGAACGTTTGTTGGGTTTGGTACTGAGGGTGAATATCGTGGAATGGAAGGCAGTGAAGTAGTTTCTCATTCTGATGGAACTGAATTTGATGTTTTAAAAATTAAAACAGGTATTTCTTCACTTACAACCAATTATCCAGAATCCTTAGATCCAGCAATTTATCTGGATCAGTATACAGGAACCACTGCAATTGGAAACACGTTCCTTTCACTGTTGGATGGTTCTACTGTAGAACCTAAAAAATATCTGAAGATTGAGACAGTTAATACTGAAGTTGGTCTTTCTACGGGAGACTATATTGGTGTTGGAACTGAAATGTTTTATGTGACTGGAATTGGTACAACAGTTGCATCAGTTGAATCAGAAACTGTTGGTGTAGGAACATTTATTAAAATAGTTCGATCTGTACCAGTAATTTACAACATTGGTACAGAATCTTTCCCACAAGAATTTACTGGTTTTTATATCGGCGGAAGCATCAATCAATATGCAACTAATTTAGAAAGAGGAGTGCCTCAATCTACAATTGATACCTACGATGATGCAATTAATGTAGCAGTATCTGCGGCATCAACTGTTGCAGATTTAGCAACTTCTAGGGCAGACTTGATAGATGGTTTAAATGCCTTGCGTAACGAGAGATTGACTTATAGAATAAGAGATGTTGCATTCCAAATTCAAGAGAATGATGTGATTGAAGAAAATTCTAGAGTGAGTGCTGCTGCTACATTCTTAGTAAATCCACGGTACACTTCATACCTCTACTAGGGGGGTTGACAAGAAAGAAAACCCATTGTATAATATACAGGTGTGAAGGAAGTGCAGGGGAGAGATTCTTCTCTCCCCACCACACATGGGACGGTGGCGGAATCGGTAGACGCACCAGACTTAAAATCTGTTGGGCAATTGCCCGTGAGAGTTCAAGTCTCTCTCGTCCTACTTCCTATATACATGTAATATAGGAAACATTTTCTATGGGGTATAAGATACAGTGGGCATACTGTTGGTATGATAATAAGTCTCAGATTGTAAAAATGTATTTCATTGAAGGTATTCCCTTTACCTTTGATGAACTTGCTGATGATGTAACAACAAATCCGAGTTACATTGCTCTAGCAGACAAAGAACGATCTTATGAGGTTGAAGATTTATACCGAACTTCATTTTACTTGATAGATGAAGAAGTTCACCCAATGTTATTTCCTATTGATATTGAGAATCCTGAGGAACTTCCTGAGGATTGTGCTCCAGATTCAATGCCAGATTAGCTCAGTTGGATAGAGCAGTGCTTTTGTAAAGCAAAGGTCGTCAGTTCAAGTCTGTCATCTGGCTTCTTTCGGTGGTAGTTATAAATAAAATGAAGAAGAACTACATAAAATCCGATGCCTTTAAGTCGTCTAGAAAATTTTCTCAAGAACACTGATGGTAATATTATCTATGTAAATCCAAGTGATCTTGATGCCACAGATTCGGTAGAAAATCAGGGTAATTCCTTAACGAGACCCTTTAAAACTATTCAGCGAGCACTTTTAGAGGCAGCAAGATTTTCGTATAATATTGGGTTTAACAATGATAGGTTTGATAGAACCACGATCATGGTGTACCCAGGTACACACTACATTGATAATAGACCTGGACTCTTTGTAGCAAATGCTGGGGACTCGTTTTTAAAACTTGATCCAAATAGATCTGCAGCTCTTGACCCAGAGTTTATTTCTACGGGATTGAGTCAGTTATCATCATCTTCGAATTTTGATATTTTTAGTTCTGATAACGATCTTTATAAATTTAACTCGACAGAAGGCGGTATAATTCTTCCTCGTGGTACTTCCATCACAGGTGTAGATCTTCGTAAAACAAAAATACGTCCACTATTCGTACCAGATCCAGAAAATACTTTAATTAGCAACACTGCTATTTTCCGAGTAACTGGTGGATGCTATTTCTTCGGATTTACATTCTTCGACGGTGACCAAAACGGTGTAGTATATAAGAACTATAGAAACGATAAGTATACTCCATCATTCTCTCACCACAAATTAACAGCATTTGAATATGCTGATGGTGTTAATACACTGAACAAGGTAAGTATTGCTTCTACGGATTCTCCATATACTGACCTTCAGATGTACTACATCAAGGTTCAGAAGGCATTTGGTGACAGTTCTGGAAGATCAATTGGTGATTACCCAGCAACCACGGACTTAGAGGCAACGAGTCCAGAATTTAGAATTGTTGGTGCAGTTAATGCCACTGACATTGGAATCACCAGCATCACTTCAATTGGAACTCTTGCAACGATTGATACTGAGTCTACGCATGGATTGGCCGTAGATGATGCTGTAAGAATTACTGGTGTTTCTTCAGATCTTTACAATGGTTCTTTCCTCGTTTCTGGAATCACTAGTGAAAGAAGATTCTCATATTCATTGAGTGATACTCCTGCTGATGCTGCTCCATCTTTAACAGGATCTCCAAAAGTTGTTGTTGAACCTGATAATGTAAATGGTGCGTCACCTTATATCTTCAACACCTCGCTGAGATCTACCTATGGTATGTGCGGTATGCACGCTGATGGTAGCAAGGCAACTGGATTCAAGTCCATGGTTGTTGCCCAGTTTACTGGTGTTGGACTTCAAAAGGATGATAACGCATTCGTACTTTATGATGAATCTACAGGAACTTATAAGCAAGAAAGTGAAATTACCGATGCATCGAAGAAACCACTTCACCTGAATTCATTTGCAATTTACAAACCAGAGTATGAGAACTTCCACATAAAAGCGTCTAATGATGCGTTTATTCAAGACGTTTCTATTTTCGCAATTGGATATGCACAACACTTTGTATCTGATAATGGTGGAGACCAGTCGGTAACTAACTCCAACTCAAACTTTGGTGCCAAATCATTAATCGCAACTGGATTTAGAAATAGGGCATTCTCTAGGGATGATGTTGGATACATTACTCACATCATTCCTCCAAGGGACATTGATCCAGTTGAATCCACAATTAATTATCAGGCACTGCACGTTGGACTCTCAACGCTCCCAGTTGGTACAGCAACCACAGAAAGGTTGTATCTCTGGGGATATGATGATAAGGATACTCCACCACCAAGTGTAAGTGATGGTTATAAAATTGGTGCAAGAAATGCTGATCTGTTAAAAATTTCTATCAGCAATGTTGAGTATACTGCTCCAATTTTGATGCCTGTTCCAAATACAGTGGCAACAGACACACATCAAGATGGTCCCTCTGCAAGAAAGCAGTTTACTGTATCTAGAACGTCTGGATTAAATGATATCAGTTCAAACGCATTAACATTAACTGAAGATCATACCTTTATTAATGGTGAAAGTGTAAGAGTTAACGCTGATAATGGAGCACTACCTGACGGATTAGTTCATGGATCACTATATTATGTAATCACTGACACTAAAGATGGAACTCTTTCAAGTGATCAGATTAAGTTGGCAAGAAACTTTAATGATGCTACGGTTGGAACAGCAGTTCCAGTAACCATTAATAATCAAACTGGTGGTATCCTTACAGTTGAAAGTAGGGTAACTGATAAGGTTTCTGGTGACATTGGACACCCAATCCAATGGGATGAAACCAACGCTTACTGGTACATCAATACATCTGAAGACCCCGCGAAAAACACTATTAACGGTGCATTTATTGCTAATAGAGCAGTTCTTTCAAACTCTAGTAGTAAGACATTTGTTACCAGAAGAGTTGATAGTAGAATTGCTGACGATAGAATTTATAGATTTAGATATGTAATTCCAAAAGAATTTACAAATGCTAAAGAACCAACTCCAAGTTTTGTACTTCAGGAGAGTTCTACAGTTGGTGTAGGTGGAATTTCGGAGTTCAGTACTGTAGAAGATTTAACTGAACAGAGAAACGTAAAGATCATTGCAAATGCAACATATGCTGCCAATGTTATAACATTTACTACAGAACTTCCTCACGGATTGCACGTGGGTGATGATGTTCTTGTATCTAAGATAATCAGTAGCGACAACCCCACAGGTGTTGGAAATTCTTCCTATAATGATACCTATGCAGTTGTTAGTACACCAACATCCAAAACCTTTACAGTAACAACTGCAAGAACTCCTGGAACATTTGGAAACGCGATTTCTGCTAGAGATGCTAACTTACCAACAGTATCTAGAAATAAGTACAGAAATACTTTTGTTGCATATGATATTGAAAAGATTCAAGATCATGTTCCTAGTCAGAGAGACGGTATTTATCAATTAACATGTATTGACGCAAGCGTATCTCCAATCACTTCGGATGAAACTTTCAACTCTCAAAGATATCTTCAAAATTCAGGAAATATCTATCCAACATTAGATAGGGATAATTATAATTCTGATCCACAACAGGCAGTAAGTTATGCAATCCCATTCAGATTGGGTGATGTAACTGTCAACGATGAAAGATATAGTTCTACAAAAGAAACTGCAATAAATTTCTATAAGGATAGTGCAGTTGGATTTGGAGTAACTAACGCTGTTTCAAGTTCTTCTGGAATTGCTACAGTTTATACTGATATTGAGCATAATTTAAATTCAGTTACCTCACTCAGTGTTACTGCTGCAGGAACTGGATATGGATCTGGAATTGCAACAGTCCTTTATAACGTCGGTTTAACTGGAATTGGACTTACTGGTGATGGTGCAACAGTTAATGTTACAGTAACTGCTGGTGGAGCGATAGCAGGGGTTGAAATTGTTGATGGTGGAAGTGCTTATGGTGTTGGTAACACCATGTCGGTCAACGGTGGCAACAACGGTGTTGTTACAGTAGATACCATCAATAATGCATTTGGTAATATTGTTGAAGTCCTTGGTGTTGGTACAGAAACTAACAGATATGGAAGTGCATATAATGGCACCTTCAGAATAACGGGAATTACTAGCACCAATTCAATAACATATTCTGTCACTGATGGTGCCAACACTGCAGTTAATGCGGGTGTTTATACATCCTTCAATGGATTTACTGGTGTTGCTGCAATTACTGGTAGGTCTGTTGGCGTTAACACATTAAATTATACAAGCACAACTTCTGGCATTGTTACAGTAACCACAAACACTTCTCATGGTTTGCTTGCTGGAAACAAATTTGTAATTGTCGGATCTGCAGCAACAATTTACAATGGTGAGCATGTTGTAGAAGAAAGAGTTGGTCTTACCACGTTTACATTCAATATTGGTGCAGGAACAACAAATCCTGACTTTGAAACTAATGATAGAGTTTATGTACTTAAGAAAACTCTTGGATCTCAAAAGTCTGCATCTAACATTAACAATGAAAGAATTGGTTCTAGATTAACTCCTTTCCATGCAGGATTAACCACATCAATTGCTGGATCTGTCACTGGAACAGCATCAACTATCAAGTTTGCATCTACTACTGGAATTTCAACTGGAGATTACTTCCAGATTAATAATGAGATTGTTCGTGTAAAAGGTAATCTCGATTCTTCTACTGGTGTTGTTGATGTTCTTCGTGGTGTTCTTGGCACTAGAGCAGAGGCACATGATAACGAGACTATTATAAGATCGATTAAACCTATCGCTTCTGAATTGAGAAGATATTCTACAATTCGTGCATCAGGACATACATTCGAATATCTTGGTTTTGGTCATGGTAACTATTCTGCAGCACTTCCTCAAAGACAGAATAGAATTCTCACCAAGAGAGAGCAGTTATTAAGTCAGTCTAAGCAATCTGATGGTGGATCTGTTGTTTACACTGGTATGAATGATGCTGGTGACTTTTATCTTGGTAATAAGAGAATCAGTTCTGTTACTGGTGAAGAAGAAACTATCAACGCACCAGTACAAAACATCCTGGGTGAAGAAATTTCTGATCTCTCCGTAAACTTTGATGATGTAACAATCTCAAATACTCTTAAAGTTGAAGGTGGTCCATCAAATCAGAATGCTAGTGAATTCCAAGGACCAGTAAACTTCACGAACAAAATCACATCAACTTCAGATCAAGGTGGTGAGTTTAAGAAAGTATTGCTTAAGGGAGATTTAAATCAGGCAAGGGCACTATCCTACGCAGACTCTGTACCAACAACACCACCTGATACTGAGGGTGACATTTACTTCAATGCTCTTCCAAACACTGGAATTGGTTCCTTTGTTGGTTGGGTTAACGTTGGAAACTCTGCTTCTGATTGGAGAAGATTTGGTCTTATCAGTGAAAATGAGGGTGAGATGTACATCACTCCAGATAAGGTTGGTATTAATACTAATGGAACATTGAGAGGACTTCCAGAGTCTGGTGTTGCTGAGGCAACTCTTGATGTTCGTGGAGGTATCGTTGCTGATTCTCTTAGAATTATTGGTAATGCTGACTTCAAGAACGGTGCGACATTTGATTCGGTTACATTCGTTGACCTTTATGTAACTGGTATTGCTACGATTGGTCAGTTCAATAACCCATCATTCTCAGGAATATCTACTTTCCTGGATGATGTTCAAATGGATGAAAATCTTTATGTTGTTGGAGTCTCAACTTTTGTAGGTGCTGTAACCTTTGAGGGTGGAACAATCACTTTGGGTGACGGTGATACTGACAACATCGTTCTTGGTGGTGAAATTGATTCTGACATCATCCCAGATGATGATTGCACCTATGACCTCGGATCACTCACAAAGCGTTGGAATGAGGTTTATGCATGTGGTATTTCTTCATTCTCTAACGAAACAGAAGCATCTAATTACACCACTGCTGCTTTGACTGTTACTGGTGGTATTGGTGTTGGTAAAACATCATACTTCCAACAAGATATTATTTGCAATGCTTCTGTAACTGCAAACTCTGATGCAAGATTGAAAGATGATATTGAGACTATTGATAATGGACTTGATAAAGTTCTTCAGTTGCGTGGTGTAAGTTACACTAAGAAAGACTCTGGACGCAGAGAAGTTGGTGTTATTGCACAAGAGGTTGAGGAAGTTATTCCAGAAGTTGTAATTACTAACGTTGATGGTATCAAGTCAGTCTCTTATGGTAATATGGTTTCTGTACTGATTGAGGCAGTCAAGGAACTCACTGAAAAGGTCAAGAGTCTTGAATCTGAGGTTCGTGAATTGAAAGGAGAATAATATGGCACTTGCTCACTCACCACGAATAGTCACTGACGGACTTGTCTTATGTCTTGATGCTGGGAATGCTAAGAGTTATCCTGGTTCTGGAACCAGTTGGAGTGATTTGAGTGGTCAAGGTAATAATGGAACTCTTGAGAATGGTGTTGGGTATAATGGAAGTAATTTAGGTTCTTTGAGTTTTGATGGGGTGAATGATTATATCAATGGAGTACATAATGCCCAAACAAACATAACTGGAGATATTACTATAGAATGTTGGTTTAGAGTTACAAACACAAGAAGTGATTGGGTTAGGGTATTTGGTAAAGGAGATGGTGGTGATAATAGAACAGTAGGATTGTGGTATAATCAACTGACCTCCACATTTTTATATCAAAGATATTCAACACCTTCTAATTTGAATGTCTCATATAGTTCGACGGTTTCTTTGAATACTTGGTATCATATGGTAGGCACAAGTTCAGGTACTAATCATAATTTGTATTTGAATAATGTTGTCAGATCCACGGTCACCCTCAATCCAACAACTTTTAATTCAACTACCGACCCATACAAAGTTGGGTATGGAAATGTTCATACTTATCATATAGGTAACGTTTCAAATTGTAGATTATACAACAGAGCACTCACAGCATCAGAAGTCCAACAAAACTTTAATGCCCTTCGTGGTCGTTTCTCAATATAAATACAAAAATGAAGAGGAACTGAGAGAATATGGGAGTTACTTATAATCCACGCATAGTGACTGATGGTTTACTACTTGCACTTGATGCTGGGAATAGTAAGAGTTATCCTGGTTCTGGTACTACTTGGACTGATTTGAGTGGTATTAACAATGCTTCTCTAAATGGTGCTACTTATTCTTCTTTTGGTGGAGGTTCTATTGAATTTGATGGAACTAATGATTATGTAGATTTAGGTGGAAAAACTTATATTGGAAGTGGTGAGATTGAAAGAGGTGAAGCAAATGGAAATTATACACTTGAAGCATGGATTAATGTAAGAAGTTCTCAAGGAACAAATACTAATGCGGATAGTATTGTTGGAAATACCACTTTTTATGGTGTGGGAATGCAGGTTGGTATTAGTGGAAGTTCTCCAAGAATAAATTATGGAGCAAGAGGTACAACTAATTTTTATGGCAGTACATTTTCATACAATACTTGGACTCATGTTGTTTTGAGTAGGATTGGTGGAACAAGTGTTAGAACTTATTTAAATGGACAATTTGATACTTCTACGGGAAAAAACAATCTTGAGGTTACTGGTGGACAATCGTATGAGTATGGGGCAATGCAAATTGGAAATTCTTCTACAAGAATAGATGGATATTATGATGGTTATATTTCAATAGTCAGAATATATAAAATTGGTCTTACTGACGAACAAGTCAAACAAAACTTCAACGCAACCCGTTCAAGGTTCGGAATCTAAATACTTCAAAAACTATGTACGAAACAAGAAACTTCGCAATCTTCTCAACAACAGAACTTGATAAGATTGACTTCTCACAAGTATTAGAGACTTCTGCTGATACTCTACGCAAATCAGTGGATGAAACCAAGACCTTTGTTAAATGGGATGGTGGAGTAGCACCAGAGTTTGTTTCAGAACTCACAACACTTGAAGGACCTTATACTTACTCAGAGATCTTAGAGATTCTTTCCACACCCGAATGGACAGCACCTATGGAGGAAGAGTGAGGTGGGAGTATTTGCTGGACCAGAAATAGTAGAAGATGGATTAGTTCTTGCACTTGATGCTGGTAATACTAAGTCTTATCCTGGTAGTGGCACTGCTTGGAGTGATTTAAGTGGTAAAGGTAATAATGGAACTCTTGTGAATGGACCTACTTATAGTAGTTCTAATGGGGGAAGTTTAGTATTTGATGGAACTAATGATTATGTTTCAGTTTCTAATAGTAATTCTCTAAATCCCTTAACAAATACACTAATATGTTGGGCAAAAAGTAATACGGCAACTTGGAATGAATATGGATTTTTAATGAGCAAAAGAGATGTTTTTGTTATGCATCCACAGATAAACTCAACTAGTGTTTTTTATTACTATAGATTAAACAATGCTTGGGTGGCACAAATAATTACTGTAGATAATATTCAACAGTGGAATATGTATGCTTGTAGTTGGGATGGAACTACTTTAAGTGCTTATTTGAATGGAAACTTAATAAATTCTGGAGTAAAAACTGGACCATTAAATACTTCTGATACTGGGGTATTGGAAATTGGTAGAGATGATGGGCTTGGGAGTAGAGTTTTTAATGGAAATATTGGTTTAGCGCAATTATATAACAGAGCACTCACAGCACCAGAAGTCAAACAAAACTTTAATGCACTCAAAGGAAGATTCGGAATCTAATCTGTATAAATAAAAAGAAACTCTTATATAAGAGTTCTTACGGTAAATACCACACATGAGGATCCATGGCGGCACCTATTATTAGGATTAAGAGGTCTGCGACTGCAGGCAAGAAACCCGAAGTAGCAAATCTAAATTTAGGTGAATTAGCCCTTAATACTCATGATGCGGAATTATATACTTTAAGAGATCGATTTGCAGCAAGTGGAATTGCGACTGATGTCGTAAGACTTGGTGCAGGTGCAACAGTAACGAATGTAATATATGTCACAAAAGACGGAAGCGACACAAACACAGGACAAAAACTCGGAGACGCCAAAGCAACAATCAAAGGAGCAGTTGCAATCTCTACCACAGGATCTGTTATTAGAGTTAGTGCTGGATCTTATATAGAAGATAATCCTATCATCCTACCGAAAAAGGTTTCTGTTGTTGGAGATAGTTTAAGAGAAGTATCAGTAACTCCACAGAATGCTGATCAGGATTTATTTTATGTCAATGAGGGTGTGTATGTGACTGAAATGTCATATACTGGAACAATGAATCCTGGAAAGGCATTGTTTGCCTTTGATGAAAATACCGTAGGATACTCAAGTCAATCCCCATATATTCGTAATTGCACAAACTTCGTTCAAAATAGTATTGGAATGAAGATTGATGGCAGTAAAGTCATCGGTAATTTAAACAGTATGGTTACCGACTCCTTTACACAATACAATGCAAATGGAATTGGGGTTTCAATTACTAATGAAGGATATGCTCAGTTAGTATCACTATTCACTATTTGTAATGATATTGCAGTTTATTGTGGAAGTGGTGGTGCCTGTGACTTAACAAACTCCAACTCATCATTTGGTAATTATGGATTGGTTGCTGATGGCGTTGGTCCTTTAAAATACACTGGTATTGTTACAGAATCTGCATCTGTAAATTCGAGTCAATTTGTTCTTGATTTAAATGTTCCAACACTTGATGTTAATGCAGCAGTTTATGACAGCGTTACTGGTATTGTAACAATTACGACTTCAGCAAATCATGGATACAACATCGGAATGGGAGTTACCATTTCTGGTTTGGTATTCAACTGTGGTGCAGCAGCGACAGCATATTTCCCCACAGGAAATTATGGATATGTTTTTGAGGTTAAGGATGTTCCTGCAGCAAATCAATTTAGTGCTTATGTTGGAGCATCAACACTTCCTCACACCTATGAAGAGGGTGGTACGGTAAAAGTTGATGTAGTTAGACCATTTGACGGACAAGTAATCTTCTTAGATACTTTATATTACACGGTTGAAGGAGTTACTATTACTAATGCTGGGGCCGGTTACGCCAGTAATACTGATGCAACATTCTCAGACGCAGATGCTTCATGGGGAGTCAATGCAACTGGTGTTGGTAATGTTAAGAATGGGTCGGTAGATAACGTTGAAATGGTATCGAATGGTAGAGGATACCTTTCTACTCCAACAGTTAATTTTGGAATGCCAAGTGTTGGGGTAAATAGTGCTACAGGCACTGCTAACATAGTACCAAAATATTATGTGGTTAGTGAATCTACTCCAATATCTTCTGGAATTTGTACAGTTACTGTCACTGAAAATCTTCCATACTCTGTTGGAGTTGGAACAACAGTTCCATTCTTTAAGCAGAGTAGAATTATTGCTTCCAGTCATTCATTTGAATATATTGGAAGTGGGGTGACAATTAATTCCGCTCTTCCTCAAAGTGGTGGTGTTCCTATTCCTGAAAATGAGATAGATAATAGAGAAGGTGGTCTGGTAATCTTTACCAGTACAGACCAAGCAGGAAACTTCAAAATTGGTGAGGGTGTCGTTATTAATCAACAAGAAGGAACAATTACTGGTAATTTCTATAGTAAGAGTTTGTTTGCCAACGTTACACCATTAATTCTAGCATTAGGGGGAGATTAATTAAATGGCATTAGCACTAAACGTATTCCAAACAGTCACTGCTGTTGTAAGTTTATCAGCAACAGAGATTTATACAGCACCAGTTGGATATACTGGGGTTGTATTATTGTCTCAAGTGACAAATATTGATTCAAGTTCTCATGATGTTACTTTGATACATCGTAGAAGTTCTACTGATACTGAAATTGTAAAAGATTATCCAATACCTGCAAATGATACTTTGAATTTATTGTCTGGAAAATTAGTTCTAGAGGCAGGAGATAAATTAGTATTATCAGGTAGTGATGCTACTAATTTAAAATTTATTACCAGTATTTTAGAAACACTCCAGTAATTCATTTATAACCAAGTAAAATGCCAAAAGGATATCTCAGTAACAGACAACAAAATCTAAAGATTGGTGTTGTTGACTATACAGAATCAAAAACAGTACTAGATGTTACTGGGAGAGTGGGTGTTGGTACTGATGCTGCATCTACAAATTTGGATGTCAATGGCGGTTTAAGAGTACGCGGTGCTTTTTACGACAAAGATAATGAAGCGGGAACAAATGGATATGTTTTAAAATCTACTGGATCCAATGTTGACTGGGTAGATCCAACCACCGTTGCTGGTTTACAGGGAACAACTGGTACTCAAGGTACTACAGGTGCTCAAGGAACAATAGGTGCTCAGGGTACTGTAGGACCTGCTGGTGGAGATGGCACTGATGGCACTACTGGTGCTCAGGGTACTATTGGTGCCCAAGGAACTATTGGATCACAGGGCACTACGGGAACCCAGGGCACAGACGGAACACAAGGTATTACTGGAACCCAGGGTACAGATGGAACCCAAGGTGCTACTGGAACCCAGGGTACAGATGGTACTCAA
>Ga0181592_10000486_pt1 | contig 30718 bp, 25 predicted proteins | sample 071ome_20_FD_133755 | JGI IMG/M metagenome (GOLD analysis project Ga0181592, IMG submission 133755) | Coastal salt marsh microbial communities from the Groves Creek Marsh, Skidaway Island, Georgia - 071412BT metaG (megahit assembly) | ecosystem: Environmental > Aquatic > Marine > Intertidal...
CTCGGAGGGACGCGCGCTACACCAGCAGTTGTCTACGTCACCAGCAAACGATCGCCAGCCACCAACGCTTGCGGTGGCGGCGCCGTTGTTGCGCTCCTGCCGCACCGCAGACAAGGCTATACCTACCGTGTCATCTAGGAAGGTGTTTGAAATAAGCAAGGACACCTCTGGGGTCAGATCATCGCCCGATTCTGTTGAGGTATCGTGCATCGCGGACGCTGCGACTGTGGCGTTAAAACCAGGAGACTCGAGAGGACGCGTAGTGACAATATTAATGGTTGATCCGATACCACCCGTAGGAACATCGGCTTTGCCGCTCTTGTAAACCTCAACTCTGGAGATACCCTCGACGGCCAGATTACTAAAGTCGAAAGAACGACTATCACCGCCGGTTGTAGGCATTTGCCGGCCATTCAGCGTGACCAGGTTAAAAGCGGGGCCAAAGCCACGTACGGTGACGTACTGCCCCTCACCCCGGGTTCGATCAATGGCCACCCCTGTCACCCGTTGAAGCGCTTCCGCGAGGTTGGTATCAGGAAATGCACCGATATCCTCCGCAGTAATCGCGTCGACTACGCCTGCATCGTTGCGCTTGATGTCTGCAGATTTCTCGAGGCTCTGACGGATACCCCTGACAATAACCTCTTCCATTGCCGCATCTGATGTATCAGCCGAAAGCTGATCTGGTGCTTCCTGCGCAAAACCCAGCTGAGATGCCACCGCAAAGGCGACACCCACAGCTAAAGGCGCTCTTCGGAATTCGACAGGATTGCTCACTTTTTTCCCCTTCTTTTGGCCTGTAATTAAATTACTAGGCATTTGCTTATATTTATTAAAGATGTTCTAAAGTTAGAATAGATCGCAAGCGGCGTCTAGAACAGGGGCATTCGATAAAAGGGACTGCTGGGTCGTTAAGGAGGTGGGCTGGCGAATCAGTGGCGACCTCGCCGAATCCCAAGTTCTGCCTATTTGGGAGGGTTTTTAGCGCCCAGCGACCTATTAACAGAGCGCTACAAATATTAGTAGGCCTCTGCTAGCCATTATCAAGGGAAGGTCTACTTTGACAGGCTCAGGGCTCGGGGTTTCCCTGACGCTTTGAGGCGGTCAAACAGCTCAGCCACATCCTCTCCGATTAAATACAGGGAGGGCACCAGCACCAGCGTGACACCTGTCGCAAACAGAACCCCAAAGGCGAGTGACGTTACCATCGGGATCAGAAACTGCGCCTGTACGCTGGTCTCGGACATGATAGGTAGCAAGCCAACGAAGGTTGTCAGTGAGGTCAGGATGATTGGCCGGAAACGATCCTCCCCCGCCTGCAGAACGGCTTCTCTAAGGGTAAGACCCTCGCCACGAAGGGTGTTAACCCGGTCAATCAAGACCAGATTGTCGTTGACCACCACTCCGGCACAGGCGATGACCCCCATCATGGAAAAAATGCTGATCTGCCAATTGAGCAAGGCGTGACCGAAGATCGCCCCCATGATGCCAAAAGGTATGGCCGTCAATACCAGAAAAGGCTGCCAATAAGAGCGGAAGGCAATGGCCATAAGCCCGAAGATGACCAGCATCGCAAGCACCATGTACTTCAGCATGGCTCGCTGGAATTCGGCTTCCTCCTGCAGTTCCCCATCAAGTTTAAGCTGAAGCCCGGGATATCGCTGCTGCCACTGGGGCAGCCAGTCCTCTATGACCGCCGTCACCACTTCGAGGGGCGTGGCGCCATCCCATGACACATCCGCCTCTACTTCCAGAGTGCGCATCCGGTCGAGTCGCTCCAGTTTCTGATAACCGGGCTCTATTCGATAACTCGCTACTGTTTCAAAAGGCACTTCGGCCCCTGTGGGAGTTCGAATATACATATCGTCGAGATTGCCGATCGAGCGCCGCTCCGATTCCGGGTAACGCACCATCACCTTTACATCCTCTCGGCCCCTGGGAATTCGCTGGGCTTCGGCTCCATAAAAAGCCTGTCGCACCTGTCGAGCGACATGAGCAAGGGTGATGCCCAAGCCCTCCGCCGCAGGTTTGAGCTCAAGCACCACTTCATCTCTGGCTGAATCAAAACTATCGCTGACATCAAATACGCCGGGGTAGGAGGCCAATGCTCGGCGAACATCGGGAACCACCCCGATCAACTCCTCTGTACTTCGGGATGCGAGTACTAGTTTGATCGGTTTTCCCGGATCGCGAATCGTAAAGTCCATTCGAATCGACTTGGCTTCAGGTACCGGTCCAACACGCTCGCGAAAATCTCGGGCGAGCTCTTCGGTATCGACATCCTCCGAAACAGTGCCAATAACCATTGTAATTCGGTTGGCCTCGGAAACTGCAGAGACGTGACTCACCGCGGGAGTCTCCTGGAACTCGTCACGCTCATTCCACTCCAATTTGAGCTCCTCTGCCGATGCCAACATCCGGTCTCGCAGAAGCTTGGTGACTGCGTAGGGCCCACCCTCAGGCATCTCCACGGTGGCGTAAACATAGTCGGAATTTACCCGGGGGAAGAAGGCGGTTTTCAACCACCCGCCGCCATATAGGGCAATACTGAACACGAAGGCAACGAAGAATATTGCACCGACGAGATAATGTTGGTTCAGGGAGCGTGCAAGAAACGGTCGATAGCGATAGCGCGCAAAATTAAGCATCCCTTCGGCGCATACCCGCCGCCACTGCTCCAACCGACGCATCAAGGGATTCTTGGCTGGCTTCTCGGGACCCAAGTGCGCCAGATGCGCTGGCAAAATAAGCAAACACTCGACCAATGAAAAAGCGAGTGCCAGGATGACCACGACGGGAATGGCCCTGGCAGCGACCGCCCATTCACCCGGCATCATCATCATGGGAAAGAAGAACACCATAGTGCTGATCACGGCGAACATGACCGGCTTTACCACCGAGTGCACCCCAAGCAGCGCGCCCCTCTCGCCGAATTCACCTCGAGTCTGATGGGTGTGGATGGCCTCCCCCACAATAATCGCATCGTCTACCACAATGCCAAGCACCAAAAGAAAGGCAAAGAGCGACACCATATTTAGGCTCACTCCCGTGTACTTGACCATGAATAGCGTCCCCAAGAAAGCCACCGCGATGCCGGTTCCCACCCAGAAGGCAAGTTTCGGTCGCAAAAACAGCACGAGAACGATACCAACCAGAAGCAAACCACCGATGCCATTTTTCAGCAATGTATCTACCCGTCCGCTGAAATCCTTAGCGCTATCACGCCAGACCGAGAGCTCAACGCCCGGGGGCAGCGAAGGTTGGCGCTCTGCTACCCACTGCCGGATGGTTTCACTTGTTCTCAGAACGTCCGGATTGGCTGTGACATACACATACATCTCCAGAGACGGCCGACCGTCAAAGCTGACGCTCAAGTCCCAGTCAGCGAAGCCATCGCGGATATCCGCCACATCACCCAGCAGTAATTCGGTACCATCACGTTTGGTAAAGAGCACAATGCGCTCGAAATCGGCCCGATTGTAAGCTTGCCCACGGGTTTGCACCCGGACATCACCTTCTCGACTCTTAATTGCACCAGCTGGCAGATTCAGTGAGGCGCCTTGAATTGCCGAGACCACATTCTCAAAGCTTAGTCCGTAACGCCTGAGTGTGGCCTCAGAGATATCAACCGATACCTCGTAGGGCTTGGTCGTCTGCAAATCAACCACTGAAACATAAGGTTGTCGCGCCAGCTCATCGCGTAAGGTCTCTCCCAATTCCTTGAGTTCATATGCGTCCAGATCGCCAGCGAGTGCCACCACTGCCATCAGGTGGCGGTAGGTGAGCTCGGTGACCACAGGCCGTTCAGCATCAGAGGGAAATGTGTCAATCGCATCAACCCGCGTCTTGATATCAGCAGTAAGACGCTGCACGGGGTAATCCTGGGTCGCCTCAATCAGGATGGTGCCCATTCCCTGTTGTGCGATTGAGCGGATTTCCTTGATGCCCGTGAGGTCATGAATCGCTTCCTCCACCCGAATACAAATCTGCTCCTCGACCTCCGCAGGACCCGCACCCGGAAATGGCATCGTCACACTCACCTGATTGATTTCAGGCGTCGGGAAAAATTGCTTGTCCAAGCTCGGCACTGTCATGAAGCCGCCAATGATGAGTAGCACCATCAGCAAATTGGCCGCGATAGGATTGCGGATAAACCAACTTAAGGGCGTGCCGACCATCAGTTGACCCCGGATAGCTGGTTCACTGGCTCTACATCGACAGAGAGACCCGCCATGAGCAACGGTGTCTGCTCTCCCACGATTCGTAGATTCGCGCTCAGACCGGAAACCCAGACCCAGTCCTCGGTCCGTCTCACCACCTTGACGACTTGACGCTCTAGCTTTTCGTCAGCACTCACGATCAAGAGCGAGTTATCTGATCGCAAGGCACTTGCGGGTAGCTGTACGAGATTGCTGATTGCAGGGGTCACTACATCCGCCTGCACGAACATCCCCGGCGCCAGTGGTGGACGGCCTGTCGAGGTGGGCGCAAAAGGGTTATCCACTTCCGCCACGACATGCACGACTCGCGAGTCTCTGTCGACCACCGCATCAATGCGGCGAATTTCTCCCGACCACTGCCACTGCCGACCACCGAACTCGGTGGACAGTGTCACGGGTCTCGATAATTTCACACTGCCATGGAGCGGCAAACTCAACGCCGCCAACTGCTTATCGCTAAGCGGTAATCGTACCTCTACAATATCTATGCCATAGGCTTCTGCCAGGGGCGTTCCCGGCGTCATGTACTGCCCGAGGTCAACACTGGTTGATTCGATGCGTCCGGAAAAAGGAACGGTGATGCGGGTGCGAGCCAGTGCCAACTCCGCTGCTGCAAGATCCGCCTGAGCGGCGCTAAGCGCGGCCTCGGCAGCCTTCAGCTGAGGCTCACGCAAAAACAATGCGTTAGCCTCAGCACTCCCCAGTTCGCGCCACTCACGTTTGGCTTGCCTGTTGCGGCCGCGCTCCTCTGCCACTCGCTGCTCCGCCGCGGCGACTTGGGATTGAGCTCGCGCAATGGCAAATTCGTAATCCTCTGGTTCGATGGTGAGCAGCACGTCTCCGGCCTCAAAAAACGCCCCTTCAACGAAGTTCTCGGCCACCTCAGCGACCTTGCCGCCAACTTGCGCCACAAGGCTGATACGACGACGCGCCTCTACAGTCCCCTGGGTCGTCACTGCCAGCACCATGTCCCTCGGCTCGGTGACAATGACTGACACCACCGGTTTCAGCGGATCATCCTGAGGTTGAGCCTCAGGCTTTGGCTTTCCAGTGAGTACGAACCATGCAAACAGCAGCCCGAAAAACAGCACTGCGGCAGTAAGAGCTACCTGCTTCCAAGGTGACCCGGCTACGTCGGCATGTTGAGGTGTCACTGTCAATTGAGCTCCTGTTGCCCGAGGGTGGTAAAGACCTGCAGACCTGTGTCGTGGTGAGAACTAGTGTCGGTATATACGGATGAAATCCCGATTCAGGGAGTTGCAATAATGCCGTGCTGACTAGAAAGCAGATTCTAATCCTCACGCGCATAATGACCAACATGGACAAATAATCAACGTCCGATCCGTAAGTATACGCCAAGGAGGAATGAACCATGGCAGAAGCGAAAGCAAGCAAGAAAGCGGCGCCTGCTCGTAAGGTTGCTCGTAAGAAGGTAGCGGCCAAAAAAGCTCCCGCAAAGAAAGCTGCGGTTAAAAAAGCGCCCGGTCGTAAAACGCCTGCGAAAAAGGTAGCAGCCAAGCGCAAAGCAGCACCCCGCGCAAAGGCAGACTTGAAAGCCAACGCTATCGAATCCGGCCGTAAAGCACTCCAGGCCGGGCTCGGTGTATATGGCATGGCCTACGACCAGATCCTTGAGAATCTTGAAACCGTTCAATCTCAAGTTGATGAGGCGCAGGCCAAACTCAACGAGCGGCGCAAGCAGGCGGAAAAGCTCTACGAAGCCCTCGTTAAGCGCGGCAAAGCCGTAGAGAAAGACGCACTGAAGGCCTTCGAAGATCTCGAATTGGACGCTCTCACTGACCGCGCCGCATTCGACGACCAGATGGCCAAGGCCAAATCTAAATTCGATGCGCTGCGTACCAAGGTTAGCAAGTTGATCTAAACCATCCGTGGTCCGTTTTTTTGGGGAGCCCTCGGGCTCCCTTTTTTTTGCTTGCTCGTTTTCCAAGGTACTTTTTCGGTGGGAAAGCGCTTCTTTAGGAAGGCTGACGCTTCACCCGTCTCCGATCTGAACACCCGTCAGGCTGGCTACTCTTTGATCAGGTGCCGAGGCGGGACGCAAGAGAACAACTGCGCTATGCTTTCCGACCGATAAATCGAACAGCTCACGCGCCACTGTGAAAACCCGCGACCGTATTCTTCTGGCAGCCCGCAACCTCTTCAACGCCATGGGGGAACATAACGTTGCCGCCTCGGACATTGCGGCGGATATGGAGATCAGTCCGGGCAACCTGTACTACCATTTCAAGGGCAAGGACAGTATTCATCTCAGCCTGTTTGCGTCGCTTCAGCGAGAAATGATTGCGATCCTTGGTCCCGCTGTTCAATCACCCGGCCTCTTTGATGAACAACAAGAGGAATCGGCGGTTGAACGCAGTTGGTTGTTTTTTAGCGTGCTCCTCGAGCTGATGATCGACTACCAGTACCTATATGAAAATCCCGGCAGTTTGATGCAGCGTTATCCGGAAATTGATCGAGGCTTCAGGCGACTGATCCGATTGAAGCTAAGCGCCTGTGAAGTAGTGGCGGCGGAGCTGATTTCTGGGGAATCTGAACGGAAGAGTCACGCGCCGGATTTCGGCAGTCTGGCGAACACCATGAACCTGACGCTGAGTTACTGGCTACCATACAGTCGAATACTTCATCCAAAAGATGATCGGATCCTAACGACCCACCGCGGCGTACTTCGTGTCCTGTCTACCTGTGCACCCTACATGGAAACGGAACAGCAAACATTTATGGAAGAATGTGAGGAGCTCTACAAAGTAATGCTTGCAAGTGGAGAATATGCAGAGGTTTGATATACCGCCTCACCAAGCTATGTTTGAGTGGATTGAGTACGTGAGATAAACACTCACCAATGCTGCGAGGAATAAGTTGTTGCTGTTTGCCATGCCCGAAGCCTCTAACCAGCGACTCACCTCACCACTAATACGGGTAGCAGCCACCATAGTAACGACGCAGTTACCACAGCCCCGATTAAGTTAAGCACCAAACCCTCACGAAACATGACTTGAATAGGAATTCTGTCAGTCCCGTAGACCACCGCGTTTGGCGCAGTGGCCACCGGTAACATGAAGGCGCAGCTGGCACTCATTGCTGCGGGGATCATAAGCAGCACCGGATCAATCCCGGCCGCGAGACCGGCGGCGGCAAGAATAGGCATCAGGAGTGCCGTCGTCGCGGTATTTGAGGTCGCCTCCGTCATGAACGTAACAGCCAGACAGATAAGCAATGTCATCAGCAGGATCGGCAGGGTAGTTAGGGTGACCAACGCCTCTCCGGCAATCTCCGACAGTCCGGAGCTGACGAAAGCCTTGGCGAGACATATGCCTCCTGCGAATAGTAGCAATACGCCCCACGGGATCTCCGCTGCCTCACGCCAGGTAATCAAAGGGTCACCCTCACGATCCCGTGTAATAAAGAGCGCTACGACAGCCAAAAATGCAACCGATGCATCATTGGCCGCGGGCACGCCGAGCCACTCGCGCCAGCCGCCAAAGGGCTCAGCTCGGGTCATCCACACCAAGGCAGTGAGTCCAAAGATAACTAGCACGCGACGCTCTGCACTTCGCCAAGCTCCGGGAGGAGGCAACAACACAGGTATCGCTCTCGGTAACCCGCGGGTAACCCAGAGTGCAGCCAAAGCAATCATGGCCAACACCACCGGGATAGCCACAGACATCCACTGTATAAAACCGATCTGTTGACCCGTACTGTCCTCGTATACCTGCATAAAAATTAGATTGGGTGGAGTTCCTATTGGAGTGCCCAAACCACCGATAGAACAAGCCCAGGCCAAACCGAGCAGTAAGGGCACTTGCAGTGACTCCTTTTGTTCCGCGCTATCGAGCACTGCCAGGGCGACAGGGAGTAACATGAGAACAGTCGCCGTATTAGAAATCCACATGCTGAGGCTAGCGCCCGCCAGCATAAAGCCGATGACAAGTCGGCGAGGGCTGTCGCCGCCTACCACCCGCACCACGCCCAGAGCCAGCCGGCGATGAGCACCCGAGGATTCCATGCCACGAGACAACAGAAAGCCTCCCATCAGAAGCAGGATCAACGGAGACCCATAGGCGGCACCGGTCTCAGCGGGGGTCAGCACACCAAAGAGGGGCATTAACGCAAGAGGTAACAATGAGGTCACCGGGATGGGTATTGGCTCAAAAATCCACCACATCACACAGATCGCAGCTGTCGTGCCGGTAACGACCATTGGCGTGGGCAGATCAGCCAAGACCATTAACAGCCCTATCAGGCCTGCCAGTAGCAAACCCGGCAAAACAGATGCTCTGGGATCAATCATTCGGTGGCTCACCTTGGGCTTTTCGTCGCTGGTGTCAGTCTGAATAAGCTTTAGAACCGTGTAAACTCCCCGCATGGTAGAAGCTAGCAACTCACAGCTTGTTGATCCACAGGGTCGTCGCATCGATTACCTGCGTCTATCGGTTACTGATCGATGCGATTTTCGTTGCACCTATTGCATGGCTGAGGAAATGCAGTTCCTCCCACGGCGCGACGTGTTGTCTTTGGAGGAGCTTGGCCGTATCGGCAAGATTTTCGTCGGCCTCGGTGTAAAAAAAATTCGCATTACCGGCGGAGAACCACTGGTGCGTCGCGACATCAACACCCTGTTCGACGCCCTGGGTCAGCTTGACGGACTTAAAGAGCTTGCAATCACAACCAACGGCAGCCAACTATCCCGATTTGCCTCTGAATTAAAACGCTGCGGCGTTACAACAATCAACGTTAGCCTTGATACCCTCGACGAAGAACGCTTTCGCCAGTTGACCCGCACCGGGGACCTGAGCCGAGTACTGGAAGGCATAGACAGCGCTATCGCCGCGGGTTTTGAGCGAATCAGATTGAATGCCGTCATTCTGAAAGGCCAAAACGAAACCCATATCGCTCCGTTGACTACTTACGCCATCGACCGGGGTATCGATATTGCTTTTATCGAGGAAATGCCGCTTGGTCAGGTTAATGCCGCTGGGAAGGCACTGGAATTCGTCAGCAGCGATGTGATTTTGGAGCAGCTTCAACAGCAGTTTGACCTGACACCCCTCGCTCCTCAGGCCCATGCTGGACCCGCCCGTTATTGGCAAGTCGCCAGTCGCACCAGTCGAGTGGGTTTGATTTCCCCCCACAGTCACAATTTTTGCGCTTCCTGCAATCGACTCCGGGTGACAGCAGAAGGGCGCCTATTACTTTGCCTTGGTAATGAAAACTCCATCAGTCTGCGAGAACTACTCCGCGCAGGGATGAGCGATGAGCAAGTTGAAACAGCAATCAAGCAGGCACTGTTACAAAAACCCCAAGAGCACATCTTCGATAAGCCTCATGAGCCACAAATCCTGCGCTTTATGAATGCATCAGGCGGCTAATCCAATATAGGAAACATCAGTGGAAACCAGCTTCTACCAAGCCCTGAACGACATTGGGGGCATTACCACCGACTTTGAGCAGGCCGGCTACATCTGTACCACCCGTATTGCTACGGTGGTGTACCTCGCGGCGCAACTCAACAAGCCGATCCTAGTTGAGGGTCCCCCCGGCGTGGGCAAAACCGAGTTGGCCAAAACCTGCGCAGCGGTCATCAACAAACCCTTGGTTCGTCTGCAGTGCTACGAGGGTCTGGACGAAGCCAAGGCACTCTACGAGTGGAAGTACGGGAAACAGCTGCTATACACACAGATTCTGAAAGAGCAATTGGGAGATATGCTTGAGGGTGCCAAAGGCCTGAAGGAATCAATACAACGCCTGCACAGCACGGGAGATGTTTTTTACGCCAAGGAGTTTCTTGAGCCCCGCCCTCTGCTTAGAGCCATGGAGCAGGAGCAAGGGGCGGTGCTGTTAATCGATGAGATCGATAAAGCCGATTTTGAATTTGAGTCGCTGCTGCTGGAGGTACTGTCTGACTTTCAGGTATCAATCCCCGAAATAGGCACTGTTCAGGCTCGGTCAAAACCGATCGTCTTTCTCACTTCAAACGACACCCGAGATTTATCAGATGCTCTGAAGCGCCGCTGTCTACATCTGCACATCCCGTTTCCCTCTATCGAACTTGAGGCAAGAATTGTCGCGGCACGGGTACCCGAGTTGGAAAACAAGCTCACCGATCAGCTCGTCCGCTTCGTGCATGCTGTGCGCGAACTTGATCTCAAAAAAGCGCCAGCTATCTCTGAAACCATCGACTGGGCAAGGAGCTTATTGTTGCTTCACGCCGAACAGTTGGACAGCAGACTGGTGCACGACACCCTCAATGTGTTGCTCAAATATGAAGAGGATATAGTCGAAGCTGAAGACCAACTCACCAAGCTACTGAAACAGACCACCGCTTGATGAGCCCTGGCAGCAGCAGTCAGCAGCTCCTTGAGTTTATAAAATTCCTTCGGGGCAGAGACGTTCCAATATCCCCCGCTGACTCCCTTGATGCGGTACACGCCGCAAGCCTCCTTGGATATACAGATCGCTCTACCTTGCGCGACGGGCTGGCTTCAGTTCTGGCTAAATCGCCCCATGAAGAAGCCCGCTACCACGAAGCCTTCGATATTTTTTTCGGTCTGCCAACCCCCCGCGACGACTCGGATATGGCGTCGTCAACGGAACCAAATGACCAGAATGAGAGCTCTGCAGAAGACACCCCCGACGATACCGGTGATCAGCCGGCTACTCCTTCATCCGCCCTTGCCCAGGCGGCCAGTAGCTCCAGCGAGCTATCCGACTTACTCGACTCATCCTTGGTCCGGGCATTACAAAGTGGGGATGAAGCGTCGCTCTCTATAGCCATCGAGGCTGCGGCGAGGGAGGCAGAGGTAGATAACATCCGGCTTTTCACGCAACGTGGCCAGTACACTCGCCGCCTGCTTGATGCTCTAGGGGAAACTGACCTGCGCGATGCGGCCATTCAACTAGAGCAGAAAAATCCGGCAGCCTTTCACGAGCTACAGGAACTGCGGGAACGTCTGCGCTTGCGTGCTCGGGATCGCGTTGAGCGTGCCTATCTTGTGCACGCCTCGGGAGACACGGAGGAGTTCCTGGACAATACCCTTGCGCAAGTGAAACTGGCGAACATAAGCCCTCATCAAATGATGCGTATGCGGAAATTGATTGAGCGAATGGCAAGAAAGCTGGCGAGTCGGCACGGTCGACAGCGCAAGCGACATCGACGAGGACAGTTAAATGTTCCCGCCACCCTGCGGGCCTCAATAAGCACTGACGGAATACCCTTTACAACACGCTGGAAGACGGTCCAACGGCGGAGACCTCAGGTCATGGCGATATGTGACGTGAGCGGATCAGTTGCAGCTTATGCAAAATTCCTCTTGATGTTTCTTTACGCAGTGCAGGATGTATTACCCAGAACGCGAAGCTTCGCTTTCTCAAGCACTCTCGGTGAGGTGACTGACTGGTTTGAAGCGATGCCGGTGGAGGAAGCCGTCAACGCAGTCAACAGAACCTACGGTGGCGCAACGGATTATGCTCGCGCTTTTCAGGATTTCGCCGATCAGGCCCTGATGGATATTCACAGCGCTACAACGGTCATCATTCTGGGGGATGCTCGGAACAATAACAGCGACCCCCGACTGGACCTCCTTGCCGAGATAAAAAGCCGCTGCAAGCGGCTTATATGGCTAAATCCCGAACCCAGAGTCGCCTGGGGAAGTGGCGATTCGGCAATGTTGCCAGTAATTCGACACTGCCACTTAGCCACAGAGTGTAATAATCTCAAACAGCTAGAGCGCATAGTCGATAAGTTGCTGGCGGATTCCCGGCGGTAGCAGGAACCCCGGCACTTGCCACCAGCACACAAGAGCGAGTCATGCCCAACCAGAGTCGGAAACGCAGGCCCTTTTGGCAAAGCAGCTATCCGGCGACTCTGCCCAGCCTTCGGAAGCCTAAAGCGCTGGAATCAAGTGTGGTTAGGCGCCCAATCAGTTTGAGTCTTTCCTCTCAGATACGGTGATCTTATCCCGCTCTATGCCCTCCATAGTGAAGTCCCGAGAGGACGTGATTGCACCATTTTCCTGAATCAAACACTGATTTATCTGCACACGCTACCTCCTTATGGCTGCCTTGTTATGTGTATAACTTACCCTGTTTTGAACTGCTGTACCCCAACACCTTGAGAGCATACACTTGCGCCCCGATACACTTTGAACGGGGCTCATCCCCCGATTGAGACAGCGGCGACTCTGGAGGCAGCCCACCCTTGGAATCATTTGTGCAATCGCGGCGCGACAGCCTGTCAGGGTCGGGTGGCAACATCCTGAGCCGGATTTGTCGAGGTGTGGAAAAAGAAGGGCTTCGGGTTAATCGGGAAACAGGAATGCTGGCGCAAAGTCCCCATCCCAAGGCGCTGGGTTCTGCACTTACGCACCCAGGTATTACAACTGACTATTCGGAATCCCTGCTCGAATTCATCACACCGGTTGCCAGCGATATCTCAACGACCCTCGGGCAGCTGGACGAACTCCATCGCTTCACCGCAACGGCACTGGACAATGAAATAGTGTGGGGCGCCAGCATGCCCTGTATTGTCGCCGGAGAATCACACATACCCATAGCTCACTATGGCTCATCGAATGTCGGGCAGATGAAGCGGGTGTACCGCAATGGTCTCAGCGTACGCTACGGCCGGATGATGCAGGCTATTGCAGGAATTCACTACAATTTTTCGATGCCCGAGGAATTTTGGCTGGCCGCATGGGAAAATGCGGGCAAGCCTACCACCCTGCAAGATTTCCAAACACAGGGCTATCTGGATTTAATCAGGAACTTCTTCGATCGGGCATGGCTGCTGGTCTATCTTCTGGGTGCCTCGCCAGCAGTTTGCGCGAGCTTCCTATCGGGTAACAAGAACCATCACCTGCTTCCGATCGATGCTGCGGCCAGCAGTCTCTACCTGCCAACCGCTACCTCACTGCGTATGGGCGATTTGGGATACACCAGCAACGCACAGGCAGGACTGCAGGTTTGCTACAACGATTTGAACAACTACATAGCAACCCTTCGGAGTGCAATCGTAACGCCTCACCCACCCTACGCAGATTTCAAGCTCACCGCTGATGGAGAACAAGCGCAGTTAAATGACAGCCTGCTACAAATAGAAAACGAATTTTACAGTCCGATTCGACCAAAGCGGGTCACGAAGTCAGGAGAAGCCCCTGTCGTTGCACTTGAGCGTGGTGGAATCGAATACATCGAGGTTCGCTGTATCGACATAAACCCATTTATGCCCCTTGGTATCGATGGGAATACGATCAGACTCATCGATACCTTCTTGGTAAATGCATTGATCACCGATAGCCCGCTATGTGATGAGGAAGGCCAGCGGCGCAACCAGGAGAACTTAAAGCGCGTGGTCAATCAGGGACGGGATCCCGATCTCATGTTAAGCACCGCAGTCGGTGAGACCTCTATGCGCAGTCTTGCAACCCGGTTACTCGATGACATGAGCGACACGGCGCAGGCACTGGACCGTGCTGCTGGTGGCGACGACTACGCCCGCGCCATCGCCGACGCCAACGTCAAGCTATTCAATCCAGAGACCACGCCCTCGGGACGGATTCTGCAAGAAATGCAGGATCAAAATATGCCTTTTTGGCGACTCGCTCTGAACTACTCGCAGAGCTGGCAAGAGAATTTTCTTAGTCGGCCTCTAGATGACATAGTACGGGCAGAGCTTGAGACTGCTGCAAGCTTATCGATCACTCAACAACATGCCTTGGAGAATAATCATCAGCAGGGTTTTGAAGATTACCTGCAGAATTTCTACAGGCAATATTTGGAGCTTTGATAAAAAACCCCGGTAGAACCGGGGTCTCTTAGAATCTTGCAGCCTCTATTCAGCCGCGTCCTCAGCGAGGATTTTGATTAATTCAACTTCAAAGATCAGCGTTGAATTAGGACCAATGACCTGACCGGCACCCCCAGCGCCGTAGGCAAGGTCACTTGGGATATAAAGATTATACTTGTCTCCTTCCTTCATCAGCTGTAGCGCCTCTGTCCAACCCGGGATCACTTGGGTAACCCCAAATGTCACCGTTTGACCACGATCGTAAGAACTGTCAAATACCGTGCCGTCGATAAGCGTCCCTCGATAGTGAACCTCTACCTGATCATCAGGCCCGGGTGATGCACCATCACCAGCAGTCACGACTTCATATTGCAAGCCGGAATCCGTCACGATAATCCCCTCTCGCTGAGCATTTTCGGCCAAGAACGCAGCACCCGCCTCCGCATTGCCTTCAGCGACTTGAGCCTGAGCAGCTTCACGCTCAGCCTCCACTTTTTCCTGAAACGCCATCATCTCAGCGTTGATTTCTTCTTCGGTAAGGCGTGCTTCAGCACCCTCGAAGGCATCACGCATCCCAAGTGCGTAGGCATCAACGTCCATCACCATGCCATCGGCAACCATGCGCTCACTCATGCGCAGGGCAATGCCGTAGCTCAATCGTTTTTCAGGAGTATCGAGTGTCACTGGGGCTGGCTCCTTGGCCTGCTCCTGGCAGGCAATTAACGCACCGGCAAAAAGAGGTGCCATAAAAAGTGTGGAAACGCGACGCGTAGTTACATCAAACATGTTTTGACCCTGCTTTTAGTTGGAAATGTGGGTAAGTCGGCCCTAACGGGGGCGCTATGGTACGCACACATTGCCTGTAGCGCCAGCGCTGGAGAAAGACTGGAGCCAGGAGGTTGGGAGAAGTTCATTAGGGAATCAGTCGAGGAGGCTGTCACTTCGGGCCATTCTGACTGAGTAGAACCCAAAGTATCGTACCTCGCTCAGCGCCCTAAGAGTTTACCCGCGCAGATGCTGCTCGAGTTGTTGGTACAACTCACCGGTTGTTTGCAAGCCTGTCCGCTCGAGCACCAACCCAAGGTTGTGTCGAAAGGCGGGCAGGCTATGATCGGCCGAACTCTTGCTGGAGGTCATGGGGGTAAGCGGCAACGATTCAGCGTACAAATTAGCTAGACAGTGCTCTGCCTCAAGTTCGAGCGTCTTCAACCGAGCGCGCAGGGTCGCTGCTTTGCCCTCTGTTTTCCAGGCTCGCCGGACTTGCCGCAGGGGCAGAACCACCTGATCAATCCAGGCCTCGCTACAGGCCCGTAATTGAGCGAGATCCTCCCGGCTAATCGCTCTCCCCCGCAGCCCTAGCCAGGCAACATACATCAATTCCAGGATGACCACATTGTTCTTATCCTGCAGCTCGAGTAGACGAGCCGCACCGGCTCCCTGCCACCGATCCAGCGCCCACTGCCAAAATTCTGAGTGCTGTTCACTCATAGGACTATCATCTCCCCGGACTGTATCAATGACTTTTTTTCAGCACGGGACAGCTTTTTTAGCCGGGACTCCAGCCGTTGCGCCTGCCCGCGAGAAGCAACCGACTGGTGCCAAGCGACCGTCACAGGCCGACGAACCCGGGTATAGCGAGCCCCTCCAGCGAGCTCCCCATTGTGTTGACGCAGCCTGCGAACCAAATCGGTCGTGACTCCTGCGTAGAAGCTGCTATCTGCACAGGCCAGTAAATATACCTGCCAAGACCCCTCGGGGTCTGTGTCTGCTGGTGTGGTGGTGCTATAGTTGGTCATCGTAATGGAGTGGTAGTTAATGCCTGTTAGGGAGCGCATATGAGTGAGAGTATTGTCCACGTTACAGAAGCCACCTTTGATTCGGAAGTCCTGTCTGCAGAAGTCCCCGTTCTGGTAGATTTCTGGGCAGAGTGGTGTGGGCCCTGCAAGATGATTGCGCCTATTCTCGACGAGATAGCTGCCGACTATGCGGGCAAACTGAAGGTATGCAAAGTCGATGTCGATTCGAACGCCGGTATTCCTGAAAAATTTGGTATCCGCGGCATCCCCACCCTTATTGTGTTCAAGGACGGAAACGCGGTGGAGACAAAAGTTGGTGCACTGTCGAAAACCCAGCTGTCGGAATTCATCGACGGCTGCATGTGAAAATAGCCAAAAACAGACAAAAATAAACGTGATAAAAGGTCTGGACGCACCCAGCGTCCAGTGCTAACTTAGCCAACGCAGGTCCCGAGAGCCTCGGGGTTCCTGGCCACTTCCCCCCTTATAACTCCACGCTTGGTTCGCGCCTGATTGTGTTCCTGGTGACGTTGGGGGTTAGGTGACAATCACGTTGACCTGCATTCGCTGCCCACTCAGGGCATGCATTCTTTCCCATTACTTCGGAATCAATCTGTGGACGACAACAATAGCTCAGAGAGCAAAGAAATAGACACTCAGCCCGTCAATGAAGAATCCAGCGACACTGGACGCACACTGAAGCTGAATAAATCCAACGAATCTAGCGCGGAGCCAGCTGATATCGGTGGAGACACCGAAACCAGTGAAGCGGCGGACTCAACCGACAGCAGCGGTAGCAATGGGGGACGACGAGGGAGAAACCGCCGGCAAAAAAGACGGGAACCCAGCACGCCCAGTGCGAACCCCCTCAGCCTCACCGAGCTTAAGAACAAGTCAACTCAGGAGCTGATCGACATGGCCCGGGAGATGGGCCTTGAAAATATGGCTCGATCCCGCAAGCAGGACATTATCTTTGCCCTGCTCAAACGGCACGCCAAGAGCGGCGAGGACATTTGGGGCGATGGGGTCCTCGAAATACTCCAAGATGGCTTTGGTTTCCTGCGCTCGGCGGACTCCTCCTACCTGGCGGGCCCTGACGATATTTACGTAAGCCCCAGCCAGATCCGGCGCTTCAACCTTCGCACCGGCGACACCATCACGGGCATGATCCGGCCACCCAAGGATTCGGAACGCTACTTTGCGTTGCTGAAGGTCAAAGACGTCAACTTCGAGTCGCCCGAGAGCGCCAAGAGTAAAATTCTCTTTGAGAATCTGACCCCCCTATTTCCCAATGAGCGTCTCACCCTTGAAAAAGGCAATGGCTCCACGGAAGACCTTACGGGACGCATCATCGATTTGTGCGCCCCCATCGGTAAAGGACAGCGGGGCCTTTTGGTTGCTCCCCCCAAAGCCGGCAAGACCATCATGATGCAAAACATCGCTCAAGCGGTCATCACCAACAATCCGGAATGTTACGTTATCGTTCTGCTGATTGATGAGCGTCCGGAAGAGGTAACCGAGATGCAGCGGTCTGTAGGCGCGCGTGGTGCAGAGGTGGTCGCCTCGACTTTTGATGAACCGCCCTCGCGACATGTTCAGGTAGCGGATATGGTGATTGAGAAGGCCAAGCGTCTGGTTGAACACAAGCGTGATGTGGTCATCCTTCTGGATTCCATCACGCGACTTGCCCGAGCTTACAACACGGTTGTACCAAGCTCAGGCAAGGTACTAACGGGTGGTGTTGACGCCCATGCACTGGAGCGTCCAAAGCGATTCTTCGGTGCCGCTAGAAATATTGAGGAGGGTGGCAGCCTTTCCATCATCGCGACGGCACTTATCGACACCGGTTCGAAAATGGATGAGGTGATCTACGAAGAGTTCAAGGGCACGGGTAATATGGAATTGCACCTTGATCGGAAAATCGCCGAGAAGCGTGTTTACCCCGCCATCAACATCCGGCGCTCAGGTACACGCCGCGAGGAACTCCTTACTGGAGACGAAGAGCTACAGCGCATGTGGATTCTGCGCAAGCTACTGCACGGTATGGAGGACCTGCCTGCTATCGAGTTCCTGCTCGACAAGTTGAAAGATACAAAGTCGAACGAAGAATTCTTCAAGTCGATGAAGCGTAAGTAATCCGACATACCCCAATGAGCGTGCAATTTACCGACCTCAGGGACTTCATTACGGAGCTGGAGAAACGCGGACTGCTTGTACGCATCAAGGAGCCTGTCGACCCCAATCTTGAGATGACTGAAATTTCGGATCGCACCCTTCGAGGCGGCGGTCCAGCACTGCTGTTTGAAAATCCCGTGGGTTACGACGTACCTGTGCTCGCCAATTTATTTGGCACCGAGGAGCGTGTTGCCATGGGTATGGGCGCAGAGTCCATCGAGGCCCTACGGGAGATTGGAGAGTTGCTGGCCTATTTGCGACAACCAGACCCGCCTAAAGGGATGCGAGATCTGATCGACAAGGCACCCCTACTGAAGCAGGTTCTCAACATGGGACCCAAGGTCGTCAAGCGTCCGCCATGTCAGGACGTCGTGCTCAAAGGTAACGACATAGACCTGACCCGCCTGCCGATACAGACCTGCTGGCCGGGTGATGCTGGACCGCTGGTGACCTGGCCACTGGTCATCACCCGTGGCCCCGAAAAGCCCAGGATGAACCTCGGTATTTATCGCATGCAACTGATAGGACACAACAAGCTAATCATGCGCTGGCTGTCCCACCGTGGTGGTGCTCTGGATTTCCGTGATTGGACGCTGAAAAATCCGGGGGAGCCTTATCCAGTCGCCATTGCCCTCGGCGCTGATCCAGCCACCACACTTGGTGCGGTGACCCCCGTCCCCGACGCCCTGTCTGAATACGCCTTTGCTGGCCTGCTCAGGGGAAGCAAAACCGAGGTGGCAGATTGCGTGACCGATCGCTGCAGGCAAAACGAATTGCGTGTCCCTGCCCACTCAGAAATTATTCTCGAGGGCTATATCCAACCAGGAGAGGAGGCAGACGAGGGCCCATTCGGTGATCATACGGGCTACTACAACGAAGTGGAGCGGTTTCCCGTATTCACCGTTGAAGCGATGACTACCCGGCGCAATCCGATTTATCACAGCACCTACACCGGGAGACCCCCCGACGAGCCTGCCATTCTCGGCGTGGCTCTGAACGAAGTGGTTGTGCCCCTACTGAGAAAGCAGTTTCCTGAGATCGTCGATTTTTATTTGCCACCAGAGGGCTGCTCCTATCGTCTTGCCGTGGTTACGATCAGAAAAGAGTATCCCGGCCATGCCAAGCGCATCATGATGGGTGTCTGGTCATTTCTACGCCAGTTTATGTACACCAAGTTCATTATCGTCACAGACCATGACGTCAACGCACGGAGCTGGGAAGATGTCGTCTGGGCAATGACCACCCGCATGGACCCTCGTCGAGACTGCGTGTTTATCGACAACACCCCTATCGATTACTTGGATTTTGCATCACCAGTTGCTGGTCTCGGCTCCAAGGTAGGGATGGACGCCACTCATAAGTGGGAGGGTGAGAGCGACCGCGAGTGGGGCACCGCTATTTCAATGAGCCCCGATGTCAAAACACGTGTTGATGCATTGTGGGAGTCTTTGGGCATCGAACTTCCGGGCCGCAAATCCTAGGAAGCTCTCAGCCCTGATCTCTCTCTGGGAGTGGGACCTCCGGCTCGCCGTGCAGTTCACGGCTAGCCTGCTCCAGAAGCTTTACGGCCTCCTCTTGTCGCCCCGTCGCGCGATACAGGGCCGACAGTAGCCAAGCGGCCTCAGCTGCATCCTCTTGCAGGCTCGCCTCGAGCAAAAATGCCTCGGCACGATCCCATTCGTGAGCGTGTAAAGCCACGCGCGCCGCTGCCATCATCAAGGGATACTCTTTTCCCTGTTGGGCAAGCCACCGCTCGAGGGTTTTGAGCAGTTTTTTTGGCTGCTTTGGGGCAAAACGGCCAAGGCTGTAAACCAGTGTTGCATCCCACTCGTTATCCAGAAATTCGATCACCCTGCGCTCAAGCGCGCCATAGGCCTTTAAGGAGCGAAGTTGCTCGATGAAATGCTGCCGGAATCGCCTCTGACTCTTAAATTCAGCCGGAACCGACCGCCACAGTTTTTCCAGAGCACCCTCCGCATCGGGCGCCTCGATTGCCGAGGACATCAAGCCGAGCCACATCCGCTCCTCAGTGTCCGATAAATGGCCGCTGGCATTGAGCTTGTATTTCTTGAGCTCGGGCAAAATTTCTCGCAGGGACTCCCAGTCCTCAAGCTGAAGATGCGCCCGTGCCAACAGTTCGACGACATAGGGGTGTTTATTGGCGTTCGCTCTTGCTCGAACGAGCGTGGCCAGAGCCTGCTCATATTGACCTGCCGTAAGCTGGAGTTCCGCTTGGGTGAGCTCGACCGCAATACCCGCATCACCATCAATAGTTTCGGCAATACCTAACTGGCGCCTGGCCTCATCTACATCTCCCAGACGAAAGCTGGCCCGCGCGGCGATCAAATGATTGAGCAGGGGTGCCTCCGTATATCGGGCGGCCCGAAGAAGTTGCTTGCGTGACTGCTCCCAATTACCTTCAACGAAATTGATAAGGCCCCTATTACTCAAGGCTGTCGCGTTCCTGCTTTTTCGACTGCCGAGCCAATCCATGAGCGTCAATCGACTGCGCAGTATCTTGGTTATAAACTTGAGAAGCAGCGCGGCAAGCATCCATACCAACAGCGCAAAGGTGATTCCAAACCACAAACTGGTCTCAATAGAAGTATCTTGCCAGCTAACATAGATGTACCCAGGATCCTGCTCTACCAGCGTGACCAATCCCGCGCCAAGTAGCAGCCCCAACACGCCATAAAGAAATAAACTGCGCACTATTGTTCCTGTTGGTCAGCCGTTGGAATATCGACAGCCACGACGTTGTTTTCCAGCAGGGCGAGGGCATCCGCCAGGGCGGCGCTGGATTGAACGAGATCGGGAAGCGTAGGAGCGATATCCGTCGCAGCGAGTAGCGCCAATTCCTCTAGCATCGGGTTCACGTGCTGGGGGTCTTGCGATTCGACCAGACGGAGAATGTCGGAAGCACGAGACACTGCCCCATCAAAAAGAGCCTGATTACCCGAGAGCGCCGCTATTTGCGCCTGCTCTATCAGGAGCCGCACCATCTGTCGTGCCAGCTCCTCTTCATCCGGCGTCGTGAATACAGACGGGCTGGCGCTTCTGGATTTAATGACGAGATAGTTGCTCAGCTTCGACAGCGCGGCCTCCCAGCCCCAGCCCAAGCGGGCAAGCAGGCCCTCTTCCTTCGGCTCTGGACTGAGCTGGGTCGTCACCACACGCCGTGAACCGATAGTTAACTCGTTAGCCTGAGTCGCCAGCGCACTGAAACGGGCGTGAATACCTACGCTGTCAACCTTGGGGGCTGCCAGAAGCTGTGTTCGATCGGCGGCGATCGCGATGCGGGCTCTGGATAGCCTAGGATCATCGACCTCTGCAAGCAAATTGTCTGCGTTGTTCAACAGCGCTATTGCGGCATTAACATCCCGAGCGGAAGACAGGCGCTGCGCAGCCAAACGCACTGTAAACGCAGCTTCCTGGGCCAACCATTGACGCCGGTCGGTCGCAGTCAATCGCGCAAGCCGGATTTCCATTCTATCCAGGCGGGTCAGAAGCGCCTTGTACTCTGCCGCCATGCTGGCCTGGCGATTAGCCAGGTCATCACCACTGGCATTGATTGAACTAATAAGGCTGGTTTGCAGCTCGCGCAATCCAGACGCCAAGGTGGCGTTCATTTGTGCTGGTGTGACCGCTTCACGGCCCTCCAGTCGCGCCAGCCTCTCCTCTACCCGGCTATCCGCGCCGGTCAGCTGTGACCACTGGGGCCAAAGAAATCGCCATCCCGCGTAACTCGCTGCGCCCAGACACAGAAGGATCAGCACAAGAAGCAATCGCGCAAACCAATCGGCGCGCCTTGGTGCTGGCTGAGCGGGTGCTGGAGCCGATTGCTGCTGATTTTGGTCGGCGCTGGTAGCGGCCATGTCGTCTCGTTCCACCGGTTCCCTGGGGCTCTTTATCTCTTGCTCGGTTTTAGGGGAGTCGTCAACTTCAGTCAACGCCCGTTCTTCCTCTGTTGAAAGCTCTTCTTCTGGAAGTTTATCGGGCACTACGTCATCGTCTGTCAGATTCAATACCTTCAGGAATGCCCGGTCACTTGCATTCTCGGCAACCAGGATGCGACTCCATCCCAGGGCCGACGCAACCTCAGCGACACGAGCCGAAGGAACGATGACGGGACTATCCAGTAAATTCGGCTGACCACCCTCGCCCAGCAGGGCTGATAGCCTCTCCAACGTCTCCGCACTACTGGCTTGAAATACGAGGGATTCCTCACGGCAGAGATGCCAGCAGAAATCAGCGGCGTCAACGTCTGCAGGGAGTCGTCTGTAACAAACAAACTCGGTAACAGCCGCACCGCGATCTGAAAGAGTGTCGGCAAGAAGCGCACGTCCACCCTCACCCTTGACGATGACAATTGGCCTGTCCTTGGGGTCCGCAAGTTCACCAAGAGCCAAAAGTCCCTCTGAGTCGGCCCTTGCAGGGACGACCGCAGTGATCCCATCCTGCGCCAAGGCGGTGGCCGTGGCTTCGCCCACCGCCAGGACCGCTGCCCCGGTTTTGACTATATCTGACGACAGGTGTGGTAGCCCTGCTCGCACGGCGTTAGCACTGATAAAAATGACGATCGAATCTCGCGTTATGAAGGGAATCGCAGACAGTTCCGCGATTGGCTCGATCATCAACATCGGTTGGTAAAGCACCTGCCAACCGAGCGCTTCCAGCGAACGACCCAATGTCTCGGCAGTGCCCGACGGCCGTGTCAAGACTGCAGTTGGTTTCACCCCCGAGCAGCCCTCAGGATCTCAGCGGCACCGTCATCAAGCAGCTGCTCTGCGATTCGCTGCCCCAGCGCTTCAGGGTCCTCCCCGGAGCCCTCCGCCATGAGCAGCGAGGACCCGTCCGTAGCGCCAACTCTTGCCCGCAACCAGAGCGTGTCTCCCTGCTCAATGGCATAACTCGCAATAGGCACATCACAACCTCCATCAAGCCGGCGCACCACCGCTCGTTCGGCGACTACGCACCGGGATGTTGTGGCGTGATTCAATGGAGCTAGCAGGGCCGCTGTGTGCTCATCATCAGACCGGTATTCGATGCCTACCGCGCCCTGACCCCCCGCGGGCAGCGATACATCGGGATCAATTGAAGCACCGATCCTGTCTGCGAATCCCAGTCTCAGGAGACCCGCCGTGGCCAATACAATCGCATCGAATTCTCCAGCGTCGAGTTTTGCCAACCGGGTATTTACATTGCCGCGCAAAAATCCGATGTCGAGGTCGGGCCGAACACGTCTGATCTGACAGGAACGCCTCAAACTCGAGGTGCCCAACCGAGCGCCCTCTGCCAACTCATTGAGATCACTGACACCCACCAAGGCATCCCTCGGGTCCTCGCGCTCACAAATCACACCGAGGGTGAGGCCATCGGGCAACATCATCGGCACGTCCTTCATTGAGTGCACCGCGATGTCGGCACGGCCATCAAGAAGTGCCGTCTCGAGTTCCTTAACGAACAAACCCTTGCCGCCCACTTTGTACAGCGGGCGGTCGAGAAGCTGGTCGCCTCGCGACGTCATTCCCAACAGCTCTACGGTGAGATCAGGATGCAATTCACGCAACCGGCCAGCCACATGATTGGCCTGCCAAAGGGCGAGTGGGCTCTCGCGGGTGGCGATAACAAGTTTTGACACGATAAGACTCCCCAATACTAAGTATGAGCTTACCACGGGTGGACCAGAACGTAGCCTTCAGGGTGGTATACTTTCGACCCTAACAGGTGCCTACCCAGTAAGCGCACCAGTCATCGATGCGAGCAGAGCAGAGGCACGGCAGAACAACATGAGCACCTCGGACGATACCGACAACACCAGCACGCTCTGGGGAGGCCGATTTAGCGAGGCCACCGATGCCTTTGTTCAGCGCTTTACCGCCTCTGAAGGTTTCGATCGTCAACTCGCTCAAGAAGACATAGAAGGCTCGATGGCCCACGCAACTATGCTCGCGGCAGCCGGCATTTTGTCCGATCACGAACTCACTGCGATCACAGAAGGACTCACATCGATACAGAATGAAATAGAGCAGGGCTCTTTCGAGTGGCGGGTTGATCGGGAAGATGTGCACATGAACATCGAAGCTCGATTAACCGAGCTTGTGGGGGATGCCGGCAAGAAATTACACACGGGCCGTTCTCGAAATGACCAGGTGGCCACAGATATAAAACTATGGCTGAGACGCGCCATAGAAAGCATTTCAAAAGAACTCACGCGATTGCAGCTTGGCATTGTCAAGCTGGCCGAAAAACATGCCCACACCGTCATGCCTGGCTTTACCCATTTACAGGTAGCCCAACCCATTACCTTCGGACATCACCTACTGGCGTGGAACGAGATGCTCGAGCGGGACTGGGGGCGACTGCAGGATTGCCGACACCGGCTTAACCAGTGCCCCTTGGGAGCCGCTGCGCTCGCTGGCACCACGTTTCCTATTGACCGTGCCATGACCTCGGATGCGCTCGGCTTCCATGCCCCCACCCGCAATTCGCTGGACTCGGTATCAGACCGGGATTTCGCTATCGAGTTCTGTGCGGCCGCAGCGATCACCACCACCCATTTATCACGCATGGCTGAGGAGCTTGTTATCTGGACCTCAGCACAGTTTGGCTTCATCGATATCCCGGATCGCTTTTGCACGGGCTCCTCGATCATGCCGCAAAAAAAGAACCCTGATGTCCCCGAGCTAGTTCGAGGCAAGAGCGGCCGGATGAATGGTCACCTCATCACGCTTCTGACATTGATGAAAAGCCAGCCTCTGGCATACAACAAAGACAATCAGGAAGATAAGGAGCCGCTGTTTGACGCGGTAACCACCCTGTTCGATTGCCTGCGCGCCTTTGCCGATATGGTACCCGCTCTAGAACCTGACCAAGAGCGGATGCGTGCAGCAGCACTACAGGGGTTTTCCACCGCCACCGATCTGGCGGATTATCTGGTTCGAAAAGGTTTGCCTTTCAGGGACGCCCATGAGGTAGTCGGTAAAGTAGTTGGTCATTGCGTTAGCAAGGATATTACTCTCGAGGACCTCAGCCTTGACGATCTGCAGGAGTTTAGCGACGCAATCGGTGACGATGTGTTTTCTGTACTCACGCTCGAGGGCTCGGTAGCCGCCAGAAATCATCTGGGAGGCACTGCGCCTGATCAGGTCACCGCCGCGGCAAAGGCAGCGCTGGAGTCAGTCAGTAACCGCTAATCATCCCAGGAAAAAGTCACGCCCGCGTGCACTAACAGTTCGGTAACTAGTACATCCCTGAAGTTCTCCTGAGTTTTGGTATCGCGCCAATCGTTAGCATCCTGATCCCACTGGTAGTGAAAGCCGCCGCCCGGAGTCGCAAGCCAAAGTTGTTCCGTTGGTGGCTGTCTACTGAAAACGAACACAACTCCGTTGCTGAAACGAACATTGATCACCCCTTCCGCGACACTTATATCAGGGTCGTCTGCCAATTCCTCCAGACGGATCTCGACCTCATTGAAGGTCTGCTCAATCAGGTCATAGTAATGTGCACTTGCCACGCCGAGTTCTCCACCTAAACCGTCGACACCGTCAGCCCGCGGGCCACTGCGATGCCATAACACTACCACATGGGGGCCCCGCCATATCCTGCTCGCCCAGAGAAGTCACGACACTGATATACTCTGCCTCTTTTGAGAGACTTCACCATGCGACTTTTCGCCGCCCTAGTCATGGTTGTCGCCCTACTCGCCTGCGGCCAAACGGGACCGCTGCGACCAGCCGAGCCCCCCGAAGAATCGCTCTCAGCACCTGAGTAAGAAATATCATGGCCTTCCATTATCAGCAGAGCGAATTTTATTGCGAGGATGTCCCCTTGAAGGACATAGCCGCGCGCTATGGGACGCCTCTATATGTGTATTCTCGAGACGCGATCGAGAAGGCATACGCCAGCTATACCAGCGCACTGGCTCAACATGACCACCTGATTTGTTACGCGGTAAAGGCAAACTCCAATCTCGCGGTACTGCAGGTGCTTGTGGAACTGGGATCCGGGTTCGATATCGTCTCGGTAGGTGAGCTCGAACGGGTGATCGAAGCGGGTGGAGATCCGGGGAGCATCGTCTTTTCTGGCGTGTGTAAAAGTCCCGACGAAATGGCGCGCGCCCTGGAACTAGGCATCAAGTGCTTCAACGTGGAGTCCTCTGCAGAACTCAGCGCTCTTAACGATGTTGCTGCGGGGCTTGGGACCGTTGCCCCCGTCTCTCTGCGAGTGAATCCCGACGTCGATGCCAAAACCCATCCCTATATCTCGACCGGGCTCAAGGAAAACAAGTTTGGCGTCGACATGAGCGAAGCCCTAGATCTCTATCAACAGGCAAAAGACTTGCCTGGTATTAATCCAATCGGCATCGACTGCCATATAGGGAGTCAGCTGACTGAAGTCGAACCCTTTTGTGAGGCGCTGGATCGGCTGCTCGCTTTGCTTGATCAACTCAGTAACTCGGGTATCACTATCGAACACCTCGACATCGGAGGGGGTCTCGGGGTTCAGTATCGTGATGAGAACATTCCCGCAGTAGATGCCTACATCGATGCGCTCGTCACCCGCCTTGGGGATCGCACTCTAACGCTTGTTTTTGAGCCCGGTCGATCGATAGTAGCGATGGCTGGCGTTCTGCTCACCCAAGTCAATTATTTAAAAACGACGCCCTATCGCAACTTTGCCTTGGTAGATGCTGGCATGAACGACATGCTTAGACCATCTTTGTACAACGCCTGGCAAGATATCGTCCCGATAACACGTCGCGAGGGCGCCACGATCACTTGGGATATTGTCGGACCGGTTTGTGAAACCGGCGACTTTCTGGGCAAGAATAGAGAACTGAAGCTAGCGCAGCAGGATATTCTCGCGGTGACTGGTGCCGGCGCTTACGGCTTCGTCATGGCGTCAAACTACAACACACGACCCCGACCAGCTGAAGTGATGGTGGATCGTCATCAAACGTTCCAGATTCGCGAGCGGGAAACTGTCGCTACCCTTTGGGCCTCTGAAGCCAAATTACCTGCGAAAGCCTAATGAACCTCCGATTCACAAAAATGCACGGTGCAGGCAATGACTTTGTGATCATCGATATGGTGCGTCAGTCGGCGACGCTGTCACCCAATCAGATAAGGCGCATTGCCAACCGGCAGCGAGGTATCGGTTGCGATCAGGTCCTTTTAGTGGAAGCGCCGGACCAGCCAGATGCCGATTTTCGCTACCGAATCTTCAACCCCGATGGCTCTGAGGCGGGTCAGTGCGGCAACGGGGCGCGCTGCTTTGCCCGTTTTGTCAAAGAGCAAAACCTCAGCTGGAAGCGAGAGCTACGCGTGCTGGCACCCGGTGGTCCGATGACGATCAAGACCGATGAGGATGGGCTGATCACAGCCAATCTCGGGTGCCCTGTTTTCTCCCCCGAGCATATTCCAATGACAGCGGAGCACGAGCAGATTGAATACACGCTTCTGCTTGGGGGAAAAGAGGTCCGTTTTGGCGCGATATCCATGGGCAACCCCCATGCGGTTATACGAGTGGATAATGTGAAAACCGCGCCAGTTTCTGAGCTGGGGGCCGCCATGCAGGCTGATCCCAACTTTCCGGATCGCGTCAACGTCGGCTTCATGGAAATAGTCAACTCGGGTGAAATCCGTTTGCGGGTTTTTGAGCGTGGTGCCGGAGAAACTCAGGCCTGTGGTTCCGGGGCTTGTGCGGCAGTTGTTCACGGCATTCGCATGGGCGAGCTTGATAACAAGGTGACAGTGTATCTACCCGGAGGTAAGCTGAAGGTCTCTTGGATGGAGAACAACGCGCCGGTATGGCTTGGCGGACCGACGGCTACAATTTTTGAAGGAAGCATCCGCCTGCGAAATCGGTAAACCCGTTACCACCCCCGGACGATGGTAATCGTATGACAGCAGACAAGGCCTCCCCATCATCACCCGAATCAGTAAAGACCATCGTCGAAGGCGATCAGGTTGAGAATTACCTTCGGGAGCATGCCAGCTTCTTCAAACATCGCCCCGAATTGCTAATGTCGATGGAACTACCCCACGGGGGCGCTGGCGCAGTATCTCTGGTAGAGCGTCAGGTCACCCTGCTTCGGGAGCGAAACATTGAGATGCGTAATCGTCTTGCTCTGATAACAAAGACCGCACAGGCAAACGATGAACTTTTGCAGGCCACGCGACAAATGGTGCTCGATCTGGTGCAGCTTCGCGATGAAGCAACACTTGGCCAAATAATCAGCGCGGGCTTGAAAAACCACTTCTCGGTGGAACACGGCGAATTGATATGGCTCGACAAATCCGCAGTGATGACGCCGGTCGATGACCAACGCGCGCAAGTTGTGATGGGGCTGATGAGGCAGTCACAGGCCTACTGTGGGGTGTTTCGTTTAGAAGAGATGAGCGCGCTGTTCCCAGACTGCAAGAGTGAAGGCTCCGCGGCGCTCGCGCCCCTCGTGCGCGGTGACACCCTGCTTGGCATACTGGCGGTGGGGTCGGCAGATAGCAGACGCTACGACAGTGAGGTAGGGACACTCTTTTTGGAGTATCTCGCCGACGTTCTGATGTCCCTACCCTGCATGGATTCAAAAGACTCAGCGTGACTGCTCTTCTTCGGAACGCTTGCGATCAGTATCTCGCCTATCAGCGTGATGTACGTCAGGTATCTCCTCACACTCTCACCAACTACGCTCGGGACCTTTCCAGCTTTATTGATTTCTGCGAGTCGCGGGACAAAAAAGTGAGCTCAGACATTGCAGAGGTTGATGTACGGCACTGGATAGCCAACGAACACCGCCGGGGATTGGCCGGTTCCAGCATTCAACGTCAGCTATCGGCGGTAAGAGCTCTTTTTCGTTATCTAGGGGATCGGGATGCATCTATAGGCAATCCTGCTGTGGGCGTTAGGGCCCCGAAAACCGCACGGCCATTGCCAAAAAGTATCGATGCAGACAGCGTCGGCGCGTTGTTTCAAATGACCCCCGAGTCGCCACTTGATTTTCGTGACCTGGCCATGGCGGAGTTACTCTACTCATCGGGCCTCCGCCTAGCGGAGCTGGTCTCCGCCAACGTGGGCGATGTTGATCCCCAAGAGCGAATCATTACAGTCACCGGTAAAGGACGTAAAACTCGTTCAGTACCTGTCGGTCAGCCAGCGTTGAAGGCTATTTCGTTGTGGTTAAAGCAGAGGCCCTTGGGTAAGGAAACCGTCAGTATCGATTCCCCTCTTTTTGTTTCCTCCCGTGGCACACGCATCAGCCCTCGCTCGGTGCAGGAGCGCCTCAAGCGATTAGCCGCCACCACCGATCTTGCAACCAAACTGCACCCCCACATGCTCCGACATTCCTTCGCCAGCCATCTGCTCGAGTCAAGCGGTGATCTGCGGGCCGTGCAAGAGCTGCTGGGGCACGCGGATATCAGTACCACCCAGATTTATACGCATCTGGATTTTCAACACTTGGCGAAAACCTATGATGCTGCCCATCCCAGAGCGCGACGTCGAAATAAGCCATGATTCGATGCATCACCTTTGACCTTGACGACACCCTTTGGGACGTCAGACCCGCGCTTCTTAGAGCTGAGCAAGCCCAGAACACGTGGCTCAATGATCATTATCCGCAAGCACTCAAAGGCACATCAGACAGCGAGATGTTAGCCTTAAAAAAATCTGTTCTTGAGGATGACCCTAGTCTCCGACACAACATCAGCTTATTTCGGCAGCGGTTTATTCAACGTTTACTGACTGATGCGGGAGTAGACCCCAGCGAAGCGAGGCAAGCCAGTGAGGACGCTTTTGCGGCGTTCATCGCACGGCGCAATGATGTCGAGCTGTTCCCCTTCAGCGACTCGGTACTCGGCCAGCTGGGGAAGAGCTACCGTCTCGGGGCCCTGACCAATGGCAACGCAGATGTCTTCAAAACCCCTATTGGGCGCCATTTTGAATTTGCCCTACAGGCCGAACAAGTGGGGGCAGCGAAACCCGCGCCGGCACTTTTTGATCGTGCCCGCGAAGTTACTAATCTGGCACATCATGAAATGCTTCATGTGGGCGACAGTCATGACCATGACGTGGTGGGCGCGCTGGGAGCAGGTATCGACTGCATATGGCTAGCTGGGGATGGTGCTACAAGCGACATAGCCACCGGTATTATTAGCTGCCTGAGCGAACTTCCCGAGGTCTTAACAACGCTGCAATCCCGAGTTTCACCAGCTAGCTAGGTTGCACTAAATCGCTTCCTCGCCGGTTTCGCCGGTGCGGATACGCACCACCTGTTCCAGATCAGAAACAAAGATTTTCCCGTCACCGATCTTGCCCGTCCCGGCTGAATCCATTATCGCTTCCACGATCGCTTCAGTTTGATCAGCGGCGCAGGCCACCTCAAGCTTGAGCTTGGGAAGGAAATCGACAACGTATTCCGCACCTCGATAGAGTTCAGTGTGACCACGCTGGCGACCAAAACCCTTGACCTCGGTCACTGTCACTCCCTGTACGCCTATCTCGGACAGGGCCGATCGTACGTCGTCCATCTTGAAAGGTTTGATAATTGCGGTCACAAGTTTCATGGGATCGGCTTCTCTTTTACGTCAACAAGCTAATTGTTGACACATTATGGTCTGCCTGCAGAATTTGGCAATGGGCACAGGCGGCCTTCGGGAAAAAAGTTTTCAAAAAAAAGGGGCCCGAAGGCCCCAACACACACTCCAAAAGTTTTCGCTTTAACGGGC
>Ga0181592_10000487_pt1 | contig 30706 bp, 22 predicted proteins | sample 071ome_20_FD_133755 | JGI IMG/M metagenome (GOLD analysis project Ga0181592, IMG submission 133755) | Coastal salt marsh microbial communities from the Groves Creek Marsh, Skidaway Island, Georgia - 071412BT metaG (megahit assembly) | ecosystem: Environmental > Aquatic > Marine > Intertidal...
AACCGCGGTGTGTTGACTACCTATAGGGCGCCCAACAATGGCGTGATTAAAAACGTACAACCCGAGAAGCCCGTTTGCTCATCGCAACACGGCGGAATACTTATGCGACCCGACGTACCCGCCTTGCATGGCTCTTCGCACGTTGAGCTCAAAGTTTCTAGGCGTGCGCACGAGTTCCTCAGCGGCTTCCTTGTTCAGCGGATCGTGCGGATTCGGCTCGGCGAACAGCAGAGATAACCCGAACAAGATGCTAGAAATGGATAACACCGGTTTCCAATCTTCTCTGAGAATGTTAAGGCAAACGTTCCCGTCGAGATCGATGTTTGGGTGGTACACTTTTTGCTCGCATCGAACCTTCGGCGGTTCGTGCGGGTACATCGCGGGCACCGCAAAGGTAAATCTGAACACCCCGTGCGCGTAGTACCCCGAATCCGGTTTGACACTGATGATGAAATGCATCAAATCGTCTCTCCCATTCGGAAATTCGATCGCCATCGTCTTTGGAAGCGCCAATTCAGAAATGTCTACACCGCGTGCGCATCCAAAGGAATCACGCGTCAGTCTCTTTGTTTCGAGGACGCGAGAAACAAACGAACGAATAAACAAAAATTCACAACAACCAGAACGTACCTTTCGCAACTCTCACCTCCGCGCTCGATTGTCGCGACGCCGCCCCTCCGCTCGCCGCTCTCTCCGCCGCCTCGCGTTCTTGTTTCGCCTACGTTCCGTTTCCGTCTTCGTGTCAGTCTCTCGCTCGTTTCCCATTTCTGTATCCCAACCAAACGTCGCACTGTTTCACGCGCACGCATCGCGTCGTTCGCCCCCTACCTTTGCCGCGAACAGATTAATCATCGCCGCCCTCTTCGCTTCTCTCTCCTCTCGCGGCGCTCGACCACCGACTCGTCGCGCTCTGTCGTCGTCGTCGTCGTCGTCGTCGCGTGCGTCGAGAAACCGGTCGACTGACTGACCGACGGACGGACGGACTCGTTCCACCCAGATGTCCGAATTCGGACATCTGGGTTTGAGTGGATAGGGTGACTGCCGCCGTGACAACCCAGAGGACTGAGTCGCTCGACGAGCGCGCGACACACGACGACGCGTGGACGTATCGAATACAGCGGACGACGAAAATCATGGCGAGTATCACGTTGACGACGACGACGACGACGAGCGCGACGCGGGCTCTCCGCGCGACGAAGAAGAACAAGTCTACATCCCGTGGTTCGATCGCAGAGGTTCGCGCCGCGGCGAATAACGAAAACCGATACGGCGCATGCTGGCCCGGACGCGCGGAAGTCCCGGCGAACGTGGCGCCGCTCGGGAACGGAAACGTGAAGAAGATTTCCCTGCTCGGGTCCACGGGCTCGATCGGGACGCAGACGCTCGATATTTGCGAGGAACACCCGGATAAGTTTGAGGTCGTGGCGCTGAGCGCGGGGCGCAACGTCGGGCTGGTAGCGGAACAGTGCCAAAAATTTAAGCCGAAGCTCGTGAGCGTACAAAATGGTGAGGATGTGGCGGCGCTTAAGGAGGCGTTGAAGAGCATGGGTTCGGATGCGCCGGAAATTATGTACGGTGGCGACGGTATGATTGAAGTCGCGAGACACGCGGACTGCGACTCTGTGGTGACGGGTATCGTCGGCTGCGCCGGTTTGCCGCCGACGGTTGCGGCGATTGAGGCGGGTAAGAACATCTGCTTGGCGAACAAGGAGACGCTCATCGCTGGTGGTCCGGCCATCGTGCCGTTGGCGGTCAAGCACGGTGTGAAGATTCTTCCGGCTGACTCTGAACACAGCGCGCTTTTCCAGTGCATTCAAGGCATGCCGGAGGGCGCTTTGCGTCGCATCATCTTGACGGCTTCCGGTGGTGCTTTCCGTGATATGGACCTCAAGACGATGCAAGAGCTCGCCGTTTCTGATCCGGGTGCTTTGCACAAGAAGGCGACAACGCACCCGAACTGGGACATGGGCGCCAAGATTACGTGCGACAGCGCCACGCTCATGAACAAGGCGCTCGAAGTCATCGAGGCGCACTACTTGTACGGCACTTCTTACGACAACATCGACGTCATCATTCACCCGCAATCAATCATACACTCCATGGTCGAAACTGCCGATAGCTCTGTTCTCGGTCAACTTGGCTGGCCGGATATGCGCTTGCCGATCCTTTACACCATGTCTTGGCCGAACCGCGTCGAGTGCTCCGAAGTCACCTGGCCGCGCCTCGACTTCGTCAAGATGGGCGACCTCACCTTCCGCGAACCGGACGTCGAGAAGTACCCGTCCCTTACCATGGGCTACGCCGCCGGCCGCGCCGGTGGTACCATGACTGGCGTCTTCTCCGCCGCCAACGAGCAAGCCGTCGCCATGTTCTTGGACAAGAAGATTGGTTACTTCGACATTTACAAGACGATCGACCTCGCCATGGAGGCGCACAAGAACGACCTCGTCCTCGATCCGACGCTCGACGACATCGTGCACTACGACTTGTGGGCGCGCGAACACGTCAAGCAAACCGTCGAATCGGGTAAGCTCGCCGGCGCCGTACCAGTATAATTGTTTGTCTTTTAATGACGCACATTCCCTCCATTGTAGCACACGCTCGCGTGATATCCGAACACAGCACCCGTTGTTAAACAGCGCTCGCGACCGCGTATTGTCCGCATGCTCGCGACCGCGACACGATGCGCCCCGACGACGAGACGCGCGTCGCAGAGACGCGCGCGCGAAACACGTCTGAATCGTCGGGCGACGACGCCGACGCGACGAAAGGCGAGCGGAGAGGAGGGCGAGAGCGGACGCTCGGATGAGGAGTTGTACGCCGAGCTCGAAAAGATTAACGCCGTGAATAATTCCAAGTCGGCGAGCGATTGGATCTCGAGCTGGAGTAATAAGATGAACAATCCTCCGGATGAGGAGGCGCTGCGCGCAGAGGCGGAAGCGGCGCGATTGGCGGAGGAGGCGCGTTTGGAAGAGTTGAGGTGCTATCGGTACGTGTACGTGCACGACTTGTTGAGCGGGGTGAACGACTCGTTCGCGCGCATGTATCTCGCGGATGCGTTGGGGACGGTGCGAATAGAGTTGGAGGCGCCAGATTTGGTGAATGGAGACGCGAACTTTACCATTTCTAGCGCTTTGGAAAAGTTGACGGCGGCGGTGGAAGCGGGCGACAAAAGTAGACCGTTGAGACTCATCGGGACGAGTACCGGGGCGCTTGTCGCGGCGCTCTACGCCGAGAAGAACAGAGGTCGTGCGGAGAAAATCTTCTTGCTTGCGCCCACGTGGGGACTCGAGCAACTTCTCGATAAATTCGAGGCCAAGTATGGCGTGGTGTTCACCGAGGCGTTTCGGGCCGATGCCGCAACTCATCCCGAGTACCCCACGGTCACGTGCCCGGCTTACGTCATTCACGGCCACGATGATGATATTTCTCCAGTAGATAGTTCGGCGCGATGGATGCAGATGGCTTCGCAATTTATGCGCCAAGATGGCGACTCAGAGGAGAATGTCGCCGAGCGAAGGCTGCTAGAAGTAAACGGTTTGGGACATGGCGTCGAAACGGCCCTGCCAATGTCCATGGGACGATTCACAGAGTTCTTTTCTCTCCCACGCGTCGATCTCAATCTGCGCGAACAAGACCCGTGAGCGTGGGAGGAGCGCCCAATTCAGTCTACAGTAGTGTTGTTGAATAAACAAAAATCCAAATTTAGTATCCATGCGGGGCGTAGAAGCGTCATTCTATATATCACACCGCACACGACTTCGCGCTCGAATAGTGGCGAACGTGAAAGAAGATGCGATAGCTGGTGGATCGACACATACGTTTCTACACGCGCATCTTTCCACGCGAACGCTTCTGTTTATGTTCACCGTACCGAAGGCTGATGTCAAACACTTGAGGGATGCAACAGAAAGAGAACGCGAGCTCAATGACTTGCTCAAGCGAAAGATAAGAGAGCGGACCGCACGAGAGAAGCGTTTCGTTTCTCGAGAGAGGAGACGAGACCAGAAGAAGCGCGCCGCCAAGGAGAATGTCGATGATTGTCAGAGCATCCTGCATCAAGCAGAGCAAAAGCGTAAGAGGGCCGAAGCGAGCTTGGAGCGTGATCTTCACATTTTCCTCGTTTGTCAGTTCGAAACGGCGCGATCGCGAGCCATTTTAAGTGCCATTCGATCTGAGTCCATCGATGTTAGTCTGCAGATAGAGGCCAAGTCTGTATACTTTACATACCTGCTTCAGACGAGCCAAATGTGTTTATCGCGCGCAAATGTCGGGACGGAAGCGGCTTTCGAGAACGTCGTGGATTTGATTGATCGCTATAAGGTGCTCGTCGACACCAACGAAAGACTGCAAACGCAAATCACGCACATCGTACGCGAACAAGACGAACTTCAGAGGGCGCACAAGCAATTGGTGGATCATCTTGCCACATCCAATCTCGCGCTCATGACGCACAGACGGAATCTGACGAGGCAACTCGCCTCGAGTACGCAAAATTCGAGCGAGAGAATCGCATCCATCTCACACTTTGCGGATAAGACATTTTCGAGACGCGCACTGGTGAGTCGAGTGCACATGGCTGCCGAGAATATGCATGCAAGATGCTCCCGAAGCTCGCATGTCAGCCGGCTCAAGAGCAAAAGTAGCATCGCGTTCCTCATAACATCGCTCGGGCATTATCTACAAGACGTAGGTGAAATCATAGCTTCGCAAAAATTTCAAGTCTAGGTGATTTGTCAATCCGATTAAAAGTTGTAGGCTACCACTTGTTGATAAGTTGACATGCGAGAGCGCGGCTCACCTGAAGCGTTTCGCCGCTCTACGCTCCTGTCGTTCTCTCCTACGTTTCTCCTCTTTCGTCTCCATCGGAGCGACAGACTCTTCTTTGGCCGATAAGAACCACGGAATCACGAACTTTGTCGCAATCATGTACGTCGCGACACCGGGAACGATCAAGATGCTCAACCAGAACCAATCAGAGTACGTACTCGTCACGAGTGCAAACGCGCTGACGTAGATCAAGTCTTGATAATACTCCGTCAACCCACCGCTGAGAGACTCCCCGCCGTCCAAAAGCTCTCCGTTCGGTCCAAACGATGGTTTCGCCCACGACTGAAGAGACGTAAACGACAACCGACTCGCGAACGCGGTGATCAAGAACAGCATCCAGTGCCACCAGACGGCAGTCTTTCGTCTGACGATGAGTCGCAACAAGAAGTGCACGCCCACCGGCACGTTCACCGAGCGAGATAAAAACTCGAGCTTCTTTTTGTTCTCCTCGTACCGCTTCTTCGGTCCGCTCTTCGCCATCCTCTTCGTCCCCTGTCGCTTCCTTCTGACGTTCTCTGCGCATTCTCGCTACTTTTTCTTCGGAATTGGTTTTCGTAACGAACGTCAATCCGCGCCGTCGCGAGACCACATCGTGATCTACCGACGGACGTTCGGACTGCTCAGAACGACGCATCGAACGTCACCATGTTCGCCTCGACGCATTCGCTCGCGAACGCCGTCCCCGCTCCCGTCGCGGCGCGGGCGAGACGAACGCCGTTACGTCATCAATCCAACAACGCGGCGCGAAGAAAGCGCGTCGTGCGCGCGGCGCTTGCCGACTCGCGCGCGCACGATAAGCGACCGCCGTCGACGGTGATCGTTGGTGGTGGTCCGACGGGTTTACTCGCCGCCATCGCGCTCGCGCGACGCGGGTGGGCGAACATCGAAGTCTGGGAGAGGTTGCAGAGACCGCCAGCGAGTTCGAGCTCGGAGTGGGGCGATCCGTCTAGGTCGTATAACGTTGGTTTGAGTGGGCGCGGTCAAAGCGTGCTGCGTGATGTCGGTGCGTTGGATGCGGTGTTGGATAAATGCGCCGTCGTAAAGGGACGCATGGACTGGGGTCCTGATGGCGAACCGAAGGAACGTCTGGCGAACAAGGCGTACGACACGCAGGTGATCCAACGAGACCGGTTGGTGAGCGTTTTGGTGGAAGAAATCGAAGCCAAGTATTCTGATAAAGTTAATATTCAGTACAATGCAGCCTGTCTCAAGTGCGAATTCCAAGAGAATGGGGGCGTGAAGCTTCAACGTGGCGAGTGCGCCGAGGACTGCGACCTTCTGACGGCCAAGCCGGTCGCCGAAGTGACCACGCCGGTCGTCTTTGGTGCGGAAGGAAATACGATGCGATCCGCTGTTGTCAAGGAGATGGATGCCAACCCTGCGTGCAGCACCAAGGTGATCAAGTTTCCGAACTCGAATGCGCGCGTTTACAAGACTATTCCAATCTACCTGCCAGACAACATGCGAAAGGATCTCAACTACAGCGCTCGAACCAAAGCGGGCGTCGCTCTCGAATGTCTGCCGACCAAAGAAGGCTTGTTGATTGGAATTATGCTCGTCAAACCGGACGATGAGGAGACATGCATCAAACTGAGCGACGCAGCGTCGCTGAAAGAGTTCTTCAAGGAGCAATTTCCGATGTTCAACAACTGGATTCGCGAGGAGGACATCACTGCGATGGCCAAGAGCAAGTTTTTCGGACTTCCATCTTTCGGCTACGTCGACAAGTCCCTTAACATGCGAGGACAAGCCGCTCTCATGGGTGACACCATACACACTGTGAAACCATACTTTGGACTTGGCGTCAACTCGGCTTGGGAAGACGTCAGAGTCTTGATGGATGCATTGGATGAAGCCGATGGGGACACGAATATCGCGTTCCCGACGTACACCAAAAGACGCGCGACGGATGCAAAGTCGTTAGTGACGCTCTCAAGGAGCTTTGATGGAGGATTTTTGACGTTCGTTTTGCCCCTCATCATCGACTCTATTTTCCACAAACTTGCGCCGTGGCTGTTCATGCCGAACACCATTCAAATGTTACAAAAGGAAGATTGGTCTTTCAGTGACATTGAGAAGCGAAAGTGGGTCGATCGCGTGATGCAAGGGACTGTCATCGCATCTGTTCTTGGGGCCATGGCGCTCGGTATGTTCAAGCTCGCGACACGTTTTGTGGTTCCGTTCATGATGAAGGCGCTTGCCCGCGGTGGCGCAGTCTAATATCTAATAAAACATCAATATAAGGTAGTGGCGACGTGTGTGAATGAATGAAAGAATTAGATCATGACAAGAAATGTTGCCTTGGAGACTAAGAAACGCCCTAAAAGATGTGTGCGCCGCCTGCGGCTGAGTTCATCGCGAGAGCGTGTGCGTCGCTCGCAAAATAGCTTTGCAACTGCGGTAAAGCCTTAAAATCGGCATAATACGTCTTCAATCGCGGGAAAGCTTCGAGAGGCGACGAAAGACCCTCCTTCTCGGCGATGACTTCATGCTGGTCGATCAATTCCCACAAATGAAAGTCGCTGGACGAGACGGTGTCCTTGATCAAAAACTTTGTCTTTCTCTGCTCCAACCAAGCCTGGAACTTGCCGTAGTAAGTCGGCACCTCGGTCGACAGGTACGGCGCAATGTTCGCCTTGTACTCATCCATGCTTCTCGTCGACTTTTTCGACGGATACACCATGTCCACCAAACTATTCCTCAAGTCGTAAGCCTCGCAGCACGCCTGCGCGTTGTCCCATCTCCCGTCGTCGTTCTCAAACGCATCCACGCCCGTCTTCATCCCGAGATATTCGTAGACCGCGTTCGAGTGCACCACCACCCGCTCGCCATCGACGACGTACGGCAGGTTCGCCATCGCGTTCTTCACCAAGAGCTCTGGCTTGCGCTTTCCAAACCATTCCATCGGGTCCGTGTACCGCACATCTTTATACTCAACCGTGTCTCCAGCGTACGCCAGCATCATTCGCGCCGGCGCACCGAGACCTCGGATGGCCCAGTATCCAATCTCCATCGGTGCCATGGTGTGTCGTCGTCGTCGTCGTCGTTGTCGTCGCTGTCGTCGTCGCTTTGTGTCGCTGGTCGTCGTCGACAACGGCGGCGGGATGGATGACAAGACCTCAACAGAGGGTTGTCGCGCGACGATTCACACATTCTGTATGACTATACACTGTAGACCATAACAATACTTGAGTCATGAACGGTCAAGTCGACACGTGTGGATCCCGCGACGGGAGAAGAAGGCGGCCGCAGTCTCGAACAACGCGCGCGTCACTCGCGGACGACTCTCGACGATGCACGCGACGATGCACGCGACGATTGCAAAGGTACGCGATGACTGCGATGACGCGCTCTCGACGATGGCTCTCGACGCGCCGGGAAGAACGGACGAACGAGTGGATGAGAGGGAAAGTTGCGATGCGGCGGCGTGTATCTTTTGTGGATATGCTGGGTGGTTCGCCCGCGGTTGGAAAAACGCTTGGACGCGCGCGGGAACGGAAGCGACGAGGATCGATCTGTCGGGGTGAAGAACAAACGTTTAGCGCGTCGATGTTGCGAGCGGAACGAGCGGATGGACGATGCGGGGTGAAGCGCCGACGCCGACGCCCACACTATGGATGAGGGACTGACAAGAGAGACGCGCGTTCTTTGTTTTTTTTGACTTTTCGCGTAGGCGACGCCGATCACGGCGGCGAGACGAAGCGTGAAAACGCGTGCGTCTTCTGGAGACGACAAGGCAAAGGTGTACGTCGGTAAGGGCAAGTACGTTGAAGATGATCCGAGAAAGTACGCCGGTCGGGATAACTGGTTCACCGGAGGCTGGCCGGGCGGGGAGAAGGCTTTGAAGGAAGTCTTCATCAAGGAGAACCCGGGCGAGATTCCGAAGGCGACGAAGAAGGAGGGGCAGTTGCCGGATTACGCCCAAGGTGAAGATGACATTTACGTTGGTAAGGGCAAGTACGTCAAGGGAGACGCCAAGCAATTCGCTGGTCGCGATAACTTGTTCACCGGCGGCTGGGCCGGCGGCGAAGTCGGCTTGAAGGTTGGCGACAAGCGCAAGCTGAAGCCTGGTGACTTGGTTAAGGTGAAGGCAACGGGCGGTTTCTTTGGCATTGGTGGTCAACCGGAGCGTGTTGGTACCGTCCGCAAGGTGAATGTCAAGAAGAATGGTGACTGTACCATTGAAGTTGCCGTGCTTCCGTTCGACAGAATTGAAACCTTCGATAGCGCGCTCTTGACGCCAACCAATTTGGATGAAATCTAAGTCTGTAGGTTTGATACTTTCCTTATAATACACAAGTTCATTGTTCTTTTAATTTTCGTTTCGTTTGCCCTGTGTTTCCCGTCGCGTTCGATCAGTTGCGACGATAACACATAGCGCCCCGCTGCAAACGCCGACGCAAGAGCTCTTCCTTCCTTACTCTCTCGCCAACCGAACTCGTCATACCTAGGCGCTGAGGCTGCGCATGAAAGCGCGAGACGCCTTTCTCGCGACCACCGGAACCTCAAGTACATCGCCCGTGCATCCCGCTCACTGTCTGTGCTGCATCGGCGGTCCAGACCTTTCGTTCGAACGCGCCGTCGCCGCCATCTTGGCTCTCGAACTCGGTTTCGAATACGACACGGCGGGTAAGTTCGTGCGTCTGTGTCGGGCTTCACCGTGCATGGTGTTGAGTAAAGGCAAGCGAAAACTAGTTTCAAAGTCTAGAGGAAAGAGCTCGCCCGCTCTGAGCGAGGAAGAAATCGACCGCGTGCAAGATGTCGTTTTAGAGCACTACGCGTCGACGTTGGCATTGGAAAAGGAACAGAGAGAGAAATTCCAAAAGACCGCGACATGAAGGGATCGACCGTCGTGGAGATTGCTCGCGCGCGCAGTGAAGATGCTATCAGCCGACTGGAGGTCGCGCTTCGATACTACGAGACTCCAGAGACGCCTTGCACTTCGACAACTTACGGAGAGTTGTACGACGTGGCAAAACGAGTGGGCGGCATCTTGCGGAGGAGCGCGTCTTCTCGCGCTGGGTGCTGCGGTGTGATGCTCGAGGACGGACCGTTCATTTTCGTGTGTCAGTTGGCGGCGATGATGGCGGGAATGCCAGTGATACCGCTCAATCCACACGATCCAATCACTCGTTTGAGGAGCGTTTTCGACGACGCCGACATTCGAGTAGTCATCGTGGCAAATTTGGCGAGTGCCGCCATAGTCAGCCAAGTGTGCGAGGACGCGAAAGTGTGGATGGTGAACGAGCTCATAGATGCCCCATCAGTTGCGAGCGATGAGATTGTGGCAGCCGGTGGAGCTGATACGTCGCACATTTTCTTCACAAGCGGTTCGACGGGGCGGCCGAAAGGTTGCGTCGCCAGTCACAAAGCTCTTTTGGCTTACTGCGAAGCGAAAAACAGCGCGCATGACATACATGAAAAGGATGTGATTTTCTGTGCCAGTAGTTATATGTTTGATCCGCATTTCACAGACTTTTGTAGTGCCTTGGTGGCTGGGGCAACGTTAGTCAGTGCTTCACGGGAAACGACGTTTACGCGATTCGGCGATATTCTTTACGAGTCAAAGGCGACTCATTGTCTGACGACCCCAGTAGTTTTGAGCACCATCGAGGATATGCATCAAGTGAGCGCTAGTTTAGTTCGACTTGTCGCTCTCGGAGGTGAGGCCATGTCCAAGACTCTCGCACAGCGCTGGATTGACGCCGGAGTGCGCGTCGCAAACACATACGGGGTGACAGAATGCGTCGCATATCAAACATTCAGGGAAGTGAAAGATCCGGATGTTGATGACGTTCGTTTGTTGGGCGATCCCTTGCCTGGTAACGTGCTCGTTTTTGCGCGTGAGCCTGGAGATGACCCAACCTTACTCGCCGCTCCTGGGGAGCTCGCCGAGCTTTGGATAGGAGGCTCGCAGGTTGGGATGGGGTATCTCAACTGTCCTGAACTCACCGCTAGTCGCTTCAAGAACGGGATGTATCGCACCGGGGACATCGTACGCGTTGGATACAACGGCGAAGCGGTATTGGTAGGTCGTCGCGACGATCAAGTTAAGATAAGTGGTCAACGAGTTGAGCTCGGTGAAATCGAGGAGGCGATTCACCAGACGTGCGTTCCGCTCACGGGAGAGGTGAAGTGCGTGCTCTCCAAAACGAAACAGCTGATCGCGTATTGCGTAGGCGATAGTGCTAGAAATGACTTGCCCATCTACGATGAAGTCATGAAGCTTGCCGTGTCCAAGAACGTCCCGAGGCACATGGTGCCGTTTGCGTTTGTCTTTCTCGAAACGTTGCCGATGACGACAACTGGAAAAGTGTCCAGATCCGCGCTCTATAAGATGAACTTGGGGAGCATCGTGAGTAGCTCAACGTCCGCAATAGAGTTTGGGTCGTTTGGGATCGAGTTGGCAAAAGTATGGTCAGAGGAACTCGGGGTCAGTGTCGAAAACGGCGATGATGACTTCATCCTGATGGGTGGCGATTCGCTCGCGGCGCTGCGAGTCGTCCAGAGAGTGAAATCTCTACTGAATGACTCCAACGAAGACGAGACGGGGACGTTTGGCGAAGCGTTAGGTATATTTGGTCCAATCGAACTTCTTCAGCGTACGAGATTAAACGATTACGCTCGATTCTTGCGACAAAGCGTCTCTGTTTGGCCTTCAAAGTATGAAGAGACGGATGACGCCCAGAGCGCACCTTCGAGGGCGAACATTGCTCTCCGCGCTGTATTGACTGGCGACGGCAATTTGCTGCGCGTTTTGTACGCCTGCGGCGTTGATTTGAATCCAAGAGACGGGGTAGCGCCCCTACACATCGCGTGCGCCAACATGCACATTGATTGCGTGCGCGCGCTGCTAGAGTTAGGTTGCACCGCAAACGTGGTGGGTAATCATCGCAAGACACCAATCTTGCTCGCTGCGTCATCCGGTACTTGCACGGTCGAAATACTAAACGCATTGATTGAATCCGGGGCGAAAACCGATGTCGTCGACGCTGATAAACAGACGGTGATACACGCCGCAGCCCGAGCGGGGGCATCATCCGCTGTTTTTAGCGCGCTGTTAAGTCACGTGCAAAATACAAAAAAGGGCAGATCGATTGGCATCAATGTGAACGCACTGGACGCGTGGGGACGGACCCCGCTACACTGGGCATCTGTCAACGGGCACAGAAACGCGTGCAAAGCCCTTCTCGATCTCGGCGCAGACGCTTCGATCAAGGATGACGCGGGCGAAACGGCGCGAGCGATTGCCGAGAGGAGAGCGTTGTGCTCGGCACAAGAGCGACCCAAGGGAGGCCGACCCAGCACGTGGGGTGACATAGCGAATTTATTAGGTGGCTCTGGCGCCACCAAACACTTGAAGAAGGCTCTGGCGTAGCCCATCCAGTAGAGAACAGAGCTCTCTCGATGTACATTACATTTAAAAAGTTGTTGTTTCTACAAGTCTAAATCGTCGCGCACAAACGCCGCGCTCTACCACAGCAACCCATCGTCATCGTCATCGTCACCCCCATCGACGACCCGATCGTCCGAGCTCACCCCAATCGCCCTCGCCGCGTGCTCCCCGTGTTCCTCGTCTTCCACCGCTCCAGTCAATGCGTAATACGTCGCATTCCTCTTCCTCACCGCCGCTCGTTCCTCGTCATTCAACGGTTCCCTATCCGCCAACTCCCCGTTCGCCCGCATCCGCTTCTGCACCGCCCTCAAGTGTTGCTTGGACATATTCTTCGCATCCAGCGCGTGCTTATTGTTTCGCTTCGCCCGTTTTTCCGCCGCCGCGCGCGCTTTCCGCTCTTTTTTCGTCACTCCGAGTCCGTTCGCGCCGCCGCCGCCAGTCGAAGCGCCCTTCGTTCCTTTCTTCTTCGATGCCGACGCCGACGCCGACGACGCCGACGCGCCACCGCGGCCGTCACCCAGACTCTCCAGCGCCCGCGCTAGTTGGTTCTTTAACAATCGTCTCGACATTCGCGCGTCGCGTTCTGCCTCCAACCGACGTTGACTTTAGTGGCACGCCACGCCGTGCGTGATTTTTTGAATGAGTGACTGGACAGCTCGCGCACGACACAAACAGACGGACGGAAGGAAGATTCATGACGACGGAAGAAGAGTACCGCGACGACGGCGACGAACGCGATGTATCCACGGATGATGAACGCGACGACGGCGACGCGCTTCTCAAAGGAAAGAATCTGTACGACGTGCTCGGTTTGCGTCAAGAGGATGCACCGAGTGAGAAGGATGTGAAAAAGGCGTACCATCGAATGGCGATGAAACTGCACCCGGATAAGAACCCCGGAGACGAAGGGGCGAAGGAAAAGTTTCAGACGCTGCAGCGGGTGTATGCTATTCTCGGGGATGCGAAGAAACGCGAGGTGTACGATAAGACGGGGAGGATTGATGACGCGGAGTTTGGTGGGGAGGAGTTTCAAAATTTATACGAGTATTATCGAAGCGCGTACAAGGAGGTTACGACGGAGGATATTCAGTGTTTCGAACGTGATTATCGAGGCGGTGCGGAGGAGAAGAAGGATTTGTTGATGTATTACGAACGGTATCGCGGGGATATGACTCGGGTGTTCGCGTGGATGATGTGTAGCGAAGAGGCGGACGATTCTCACCGGTTCGCCGACGCCCTGGACGCGGCTATCGAGTCAAAGGATGTGGAGTCTTACGATGTCTACGTCGAGTGGGCCAAAGAGATTCGTAAACGTCCCGCGCCGAAAGATCCGCTCGGGTCGCGTAAGACGAAAAAGTCGGGAAAAGCCATCAAAGGGAGCGACGCTGACACGGATTTGTTCGCGCTCATTCGCAAGAAGAATTCGATGCGCGCCGAGCAAGCGGAAGGGATGTTCGCCGCGCTCGAGGCGAAATACGCCCCGAAAAAGAAGACAAAATCAAAGTAGAGGGATGTACTAATGACAACCAACAAGCCTCTGTACACGTAAAGCTGTGCGTGATACTCACGATAATAGAAATCCTTGACGCCAACGCATCGATTTCTGTTTGCTGTCTTCGTCGCGCTTGTCCGAACCCACTTTTGAGCAAATGCTAAACTTGCAAATTTTACCCTTGACGTCAGCCGTGTAGAAACTTTTGCCATCGGGCGACTGAATGATCACGACGACGTCGGCTTCGTGTTGCGTCCAACGCGACATTAACGCGCCGTCTGAAGTGCGCCAAACACTGACGTCACCATCGCCTTGAATGAATGATTGTTTGTTCACCATGGCGCTTCCAGCGATGACAAAGGTTGACATGACGCATAACGAGCACAGCATCCCTTCTTGTCCACCTATTGAACGCACGTAGCTCAAAGTTGACTGACTGCGTTTGCCTTGCATGTCGTATATTCGAACTGTTCCATCGCAGCACCCGCAGTACAACGTTCTCCCATCCTTTGACATTGTTAGGAGACGGACAGCGCTCGTGACGGCGGTGAAATAAAATGGCTTGTTACTCAGTGACTTTTTGTTCCCAGCCTTTGATTTGCCTTTAACGTCCCAAATCGCAATGTAACCATCCGCCCCTCCGCTGATGAGAATGTTGCCTAATCGTAGCAGCGCAACGACGGTATCCGAGTGGAACTCCAAACGCTCAACGCTTCCCCACTCGCCCGTAGCAGCACCATTCATTCTCTCTGACTCCTGCACATTCGCCATCCACGCGTCGTATGCTGCGATGTCATCGATTTCGTCCAATCTGCGACGTCGTTCTTTCGGCAAGACTGTCTCGTCGAACACAAACGTATCGTCGCTCTTGTCGTCGTCATCGTCGCCGACTACATCTTCGCTCGGCATCTCTGCGTTTTCAATATTCCACACATATATAGAGTAATCTCGCAACACTGGCGACGAGAGACAGAGCACACTCAAATCCTCGCTCGCCACCATTGACTTTGCGTTTGGCGACGTATCGACGTATTTGGACAACTTTTTCGATTTCACCAACGCGAATACGTCTGCGAATTCTTCGCGCGGACGAGACGAAGCCAAGGGTAACCCAGTCTTCAGACAAATCCTCGTCCATCCACCGTTGCGGTACCCGATCAGCGCTTCGTCTTCGTCTGGTGAAAGCTGAATTATTCTCACCGGTGTCTTCGCGTTGACAAAGGTCCCATCCGTCGACACGTCTGGGTACAGCGTCGCCTCTCGCCCACCGACGCGCGTCACCACCCCATCCTCCCGGCCGATGTACACCGTCCCGTCTCGCCCTAATGCCATCGCCCCGACCCCGTTCGCGATCCTCTCGTCTCCCACAGTCTTGAACGTCTCCTCGCTCGTCACTTCCTCCAGCGTCACGCGCGCGCTCCGTTCGCCGGCTGGTTTTTCCTTGCCCTCTCTCCGCCCATCCTGTGTCACCTCCACCGTCGTCTCCGACGTCACCGCGCGCGATTCCATCGACCCCGAACGCACATCCACCCCGCGTCGTGCCCGTCGAAACCGTTCCGCTCGCGCGTGCGCCCGCGTCTCCGCGTCATACATGTCATCGTTCTTACTGCTTTTTAATAATAACGCCTCTTCCTCCACGCTGGCTTTCGTCGTCGACATCTTCCCACACCGTCACGACCACCACCACCGCGCTCGCGTCGGTCGGTACGAATGGAGTGTCCACGTTGAATCGACCGCGTAACACCGCGCTCGCGTCGGTGAATACCGTCCTCTTCTTCTTCTTCTTCTTCGTCGTCGTCGTCGTCGTCGAGTCGCGCTTCGCGTTCCACTGGCTTGAATCGGTTAAAAAAAGTAACGCACGGATCCACACGCGGGTGTTTCATCGACGAGGATCGAAAGGTGCAACGGTAAAGACTGACTCGCTGACTGACGACGCGAACGACACACGCCGTCGTCGGCGATCGGCGTCGACGTCGACGCGCGGGATAGGTCCGACGGAAACGGCGATGGGTGTGGGAGACGACGGGTTCGACGCTCGGGGTGTTGAATCGATGTGTACGTCGGGACGGTGTCGTCGAGACGTGGGTGGTGATGTCGATGAAGGGTGCGAGGCCGCGGCCTCGATGCGTGGACGACGGACGTGGATGCGTGGACGACGCGCGCGACGGGGGCGTACGTGCGTGATGATCGCGGTGGTGATTGCGGTGATGAGTGTCGTCGTGGATGCGCAGAGATTCGTGGCGATGAAGGCGCCGCAGGTGCGTTTGTTGTGACTTCGGCGGCGGCGACGCGCGCGTGTAGAGGAGCTCAGCGAAGCTTTGGAACAGTCGCGTAGTGTTGAAACGGAACGATGACTGACGGAGATGACGAATAATTATGACGCGAACGTAGATACGATGGTTGGAACCACCGAAAGGACACAAGGATGGAGGAACGACGCTGGCGATTTACGGCGGCGGTTTTCTAAACTCGCCGAGGTTGACTGTTCGATTCGCGCGCGGAACAGAAATCACAGAGACAAAGGCGACGTGGCACTCTGATTCGATGATCACTGTCGTCACGCCGGCGCGACAAGGTATAGGTTGGACGCAGATTACAGTCGCGAATGATGGAGAATCGTTCAGCGCGATGCCGAACGTGTTCACGAAGGGCGCCGGAACGTTTCTGGCGTACGTGTACGACGACTCCTTGGCTGGATTTTACGACAGCGGTGGTCACACGAATGAGAATCCGAGCAATTACCGCGAAACGTGGCTTGGAAGCAATAGTACCGGTCCTTACATTGGTGGGACTATCGTTCGTATCGAGGCGCGAGGTTTAGATTTAGGAAGCAATACGCTCGCCGCGTCGGCAGTGTACACGGGGCCAACAGATGGTTCGGGAACGCCAAATCCAGATTTCCCAGATCCAACTGCGGTGTTTAACAGTCCCAAGGTGCGCGGGACGTTCTATCCAGGGTCTAAGATCACGTGCAAAATGGTTTGCGACATTGATATTGACCAAGATTCTAGCATTTCAGCCTCGGAGAGCTTTTCTAAGACGCAACCCGCCAAGTGGTTGAGCTACACGTCCGTGGAGTGCGAGACGCCTGCGATGCCCGTGCCGGAAGGTGACCCCATTCCAAGCACCACGTGCAAGCTGTACGTGTCAAATAATGGTATCAGTTACGACACGACGCACGTGACTTTCGCGTACGCGGATCCGAGGCCGACTGTGACTAGCATAAGTACCGCTCAAAACTCTGTGTGGGGCGCTCGCGGGCCATTTGATGGAAACACAGAGGTCATAGTCAGGGGTACAAACTTTTTACCGAGCAAGTATCTCAAGTGTAAATTTGGTGGGATCAAGGAAAGTGGTAAGAACCTTTGGGAGAGTGACGATGTCTCGCATGTTGTCGGTGTGAAAGGTGGGCGCGTTCGATGGGTGTCGTCAACGGAGATTCGCTGTATCACTCCTGAGTTTGGACCGGCTTCGCAGCAGCGTCAGTATCCTGCGGGATCCAATTTAGTATCTGGCGCCTTAGGATGCTGCGCCATCATTGACGTAGCATTTTCGAACGATGGTATATCTAGTTCGGTGACGATCACTGATGGTGGTCGCGGGTACGGATCTCCGCCTCGTCTCACATTCATCGGCGGCGGCGGCGCCGAAGCGACTGCGACAGCGACTTTGACGAACGGTGTCATCACAGGCGTGACGATCACGAACGCTGGTCACTCCTACAACCAAGGCACAGGGGCAGCTGCGATGGCGACGCTCTCTAACGGTGCGGTCAACACCGTAACGTTGACGAACGGGGGCTCTGGATACACCGTGGCGCCGGATATCACGTTTTCATGCAGCGGAGGCGGATCTGGATGTCTCTCGGGACAAGAGCACGCGAGGGCGGTCGCCATCCTCGGGCCGTTAGATAACTGCTTTCCAGAATACGGTTGTTACACGAAGAAAGTCGTCGAAGTGAGAGTGTTGTTTGGCGGCAAATACTCTTCAGCGCCAGATGTTACCATTTCGCCGCAAAAGCCTTTCGTGCTCGTGCAGGCAGCTGAACTCTTCACGTCGGCGAACGACCCTCCAAACATTGGTGACTACACGATGCAGGGTAAAGGCGAGTCAGAACTCGACCCTCAGATTGCTCACGGTTCTTGGACGAACGACTTGTACAATATCACGGACGCTCCGTACGACGTCACCGCCGTGGACGGCGTACCCGGCGCATCGTATGGAAGGCGGCTTTTCGCCGTCGAGTCAGGATTAGGTTACAGCGCAAACAGCCCCGAAGATAGAGGACCAATGTTTGCGCCATTAGGAGAAGCGGGAAGCGACGGGTCAATTAAGCCGGCGCATCAAGACTTGGTGCAAGTGAGTAACAATTACGAGAAGTTCGGCGTACCCGTCGAGGGCAACGCAGCTGCAGATCCGACGCACGTAGGTTACCGGGATAACACGGCTACTTTCAAGGGTTATTGGATTTGGAGTAGAGAAACTGGAAACCTGAATGACTGCGCGATTTCCAACAATCCACCGTTGGATTACTACGACGGCACGACGCTCGAGGGGCATAATCTGGACAAAGGCACGGGATGGGTCGTGTCTGGCACCTCGGACGAGTATCTTGGCGTTCCAGGCAATGCAGATCCCGGTTTCCCCTCAAAGTCATGTCTCTACTTTTTGTACGGTGATATTTACGTTTCTCCTTCGGGAAGCGATGCGACGGGCCTAGGAACAGCGGCGAGGCCGTATGCGACGATTCAGAAATGTATCGACGCGGCGCTGACAGAAGTACGAGATTATTACGTGTCAAGTAACGGTGAGGCAAATCCAAGCGTGCCTGAACGAGTATCGACGCAAATTGCAAAGTTTGCCGGAGGGAAAACTCGGGCAAAACGCGACGGTGGTGGTGGCTACGCCTACACGGTGAATCGAGACCGTTGCATTCTGAAGGATGGGACTTACTTTGGACCGGGTAATCGTCAGCTCCGTGCGAATGGACGAGTGATCCAGCTTTGGGCAGAGAACAACGAGCGCACCACTATCGATTGCGAAGGACTGCCAATCGGCAAGAATGTCTACGCGAAACAAGAGCCGACGCGCGTGACGGCTCCCGGTTCCATCGCTATGCAAGGCGTCGTGCTGAGAAATTGTGGGTTCCGCGTTCCGTACACGGCTTCGCAAAAACTCATGTACCACGGTCGACCGAGTTAGGACGACACGATAGTTATGATGTTTTAAATCAAATCTGTATTATTGTTACACAACGGAGAAATCTGCGCGAGCTCCCGCAGCACGAGCCCGTCTCATCAGGTGCCTCCGCCCCCTCCCTTCCCTCTACCACTCATCTCTTCAAACACGCTCTTCCTCACCTCCTCCGCGCTTCGCTTGGCGTACTCTTGCCCCTCCTTCATCATCTTCATCGCGTCCCCGCTCGCCGCTTCCTTCATCATCGCGTCACTTCGAACGGCGAAGCGCTGAAACGTCTTAGAGTTGGCGAGCGCGTTCACCATGAGCTCGTTAAAAACGTACGAGAACAGTCTGTTTACGAACGACATGACGCGGGATCGACCACAGAATCCTTCGTCGCGAGTCTTCCTTTTCTCCGAAACAGCGCGCTGAGCGACGATACCACGTCTCGCGCGCGCCTCTGACGAGTTCGGCAGGTTTCCAGCGGCTTCCTGAGAGACTCTCGACGATAGTCCCTTTGATTTTCACAGTTCACAACTCAATAAACGTGTTAAAAGATCGAAACGAATGCGCCTGCCGACTGCGAAGGGCTGATGGCGCCTCACTGTCGCGCGTGCGAACCCCGGTCGCGCGCCGTGAAGCGAGTCGGATCGCAAAAATGATGCGTGGAGGTCCATTCAAGCTGCCGAACGCGGAGGAAGACGCGTTGGCGAAGACGAAACGCGAGGCCACGGCTCGCGTGAAGGGCTGGGTCGAGTCCCGCCTTCCTAGCGAACACCTGACGAGTCGAGACTGCGTCGTGGACGTCTCGGAGGTGCAGTGCGGCGACCCGAACTGCGCTCCGATCGACTCTGTCGTGCGGATCATCTACCGCGAGGCTTGCGGGACGGTTTTCGGCATTCCTTGTGAAATTCATGAGGTCGAAGAAGGCGACATTGACAGCCAGATGCCTCCGGATGACGTGATTGAGGACTGGTACGCCGGTAAGCCGACACCGTGGCCGCCAGAGCCGGAACCTCAAGAGCCGGGTCCGATTCCAGACGTCAAGCTTCGATTCGAGGTTGGCGCGCGCGTGAAGTGTAGGATTGGACCGGGGCCAGATGGTTGGGCGGCTGGCGCAGTCGTCGCACACTGGTATCGCGCGCCGTCCTGGCCGACCGGTCAGTACGCGCCGTATCAAATTCAGCTCGATCGAACCGACATGGGTAGTGGGTTGATCTTCGCGCCGTATGATCAAGATACGTGTATCAAGGCGGAATGATTCCGAGACGAGCAGTCAAAATACGAGGCTGGACGACACTCGCAGGCGACGAGTTCATTCGAGAACGCCATCTGGCATTAGCAAGGGGCACCTATAGCGTCCCGCTTACAGAAATAAAGAAAATATTAATCGTTGATACTAAAACTTCGCACGCGTCCGAGCGTTTCATAACCTCAGTCTTCCGCAACGCATAACATTGAGAAGTACGACGCATCCAAGAACTGTGTATGTTGTTGTAAGCGTCGAGAAATGGAAATGTTTGACAGAGGCTTGTGTTTTCACTTCTCGACGCGCACATGTACGCCTCTGTCGCTTCGAACCCACTCTTCGGGCGAGCACATCAGCGCAATCTACCTAGTCGCGCTCGGACAGGTGCACACACTGCCCGTTTCACACGTTTTCGAAAAGTCTCAACTCAACGAGAAATGTTTGACAAGAGGCTGCGCTGCACCGACCATCTTCTGGATGAAAAGAAGACTCTCCAGCAATCTGAATCTCAATGTCATCACGCCGATAGCAAATCAGAACCGCAAATTCACGATTACAGAGACGCCGTCAAAGAGATGACGAGAGTTCTCAAAGCTGGGCTCAATGAGGAGGCAGCCACTGTAGTCGCGCAGGGATTTTGCGAACTTGGCGTTCAATCTCCGAAAGACCTTCGTCGCATCGTCGCAAAGAGGGGGTTGGGTCTCATCTTACTTGAATCACTGTCGACACTTTTCAACACTGCTATGGCAATCACACTCTTTACAATTGGACTGACGAGTTACGTGGACATCGCGATGAAGCCTTTCGGTGCCGAGGCGTTGATGCTCGCGATGGTGACAGTTGGAGGAGCGATCTTCAGCGTCGAAGCGTTTGCGCACCTCATAGTGACGGGTGTGTACGTTTACTCGGTCATTTCTTTCGAGACGTGCAACTTGCAGCGTTTTGTAGCCGCGCTTCAGCGTCTCGGAGGTGATGAACATAAAACATCGACATCGATTCGCACAGCAGGCACCCTCGTTCGCGTAATGTCTCGATTGAGAGAACTACGACAAGCCTTACACGAGGAAGCGAAAGTCATGACCTCACAGACGAAATCGACGTTACACAATTTGGCTGCATTTTTTGAGTACTCGGAGGCGGTCGATAAGAAAGGCTTTGATGCGAGCACATATGGGCTTTCAAAATCGGAGGCCATGACGCTTGCGGCGATCTACTCTGAATGGGACGCCGATGCAACCGGTGTTTTGAGCACTTCCGAGCTCAAGCAACTTCTTCAGTCAATCGGAAACGAAAACATCAGCGATATGGATGCGAATGTGGCGATGCATGTCCTTGCAGAGCCGGGAACCGACGAAATGTCGTTTGTCGATTTTGTGCGATACTACACCCAAGGCGCAAGCGACGAGAAAGGAGTAGGCGATTCCCATCAGCAGGCGAGCGAAAAGCGTACAATTTCAGTTGAGGACGCCACAACGGAAGACACCGACCCGAATACTCGCGTAGACGATGCTACCTGATTGAAATGTTCATTTACAACACTGATGCTCACGAAATAGCCAACTGTTGAAAAGACTCCCACAGTTAGCAGTCGTGACTTTAAAGCGCGGCGCGTGCGCGACTCGCGCCTGCTCACAGTCGCGAGAAACGCCCCATAGAACGACGCTTGGAGGGTTCAGTGATCGTCCGGGTGACCGGAGCGAGGGATCGGTACAACGAGCGACTATGAATTTCATTCGTCGTATAGCCTCGGGCAATAATCCGTCCTCGCCTTCGGGACGAGAAGAGACGGCGGAAGCGTTGGCGTCGTCGGGCGAACGCTCTGTGAGTCACGCAACCGCGAGTTCGCTCGAACGATCTCGCGTCTCCATTCCTAGAACCGTCGAGGTCGCGTTCGACGCGAAAACGGATGAAGAGTTGATTTTCCTTTGGCAGTTGGCGGCCGGAGAAGTCCAAAGTGGTTCGGGACGACGCGACGCATTGAACGCATTCTTTGATGCGCTCGCGACGAATAGGGAACAATGGAGACCGGTGTATGACGAAGCTAACACGTCGTCTGACGTGGGGTGCGCGCGAGGTCACCCTCGAGACGTAGTACTCGCGGCTGTCGCAGACGTGGCGACTCTTCCCGTCAGGTTGGAGGAGTTGACAAAAGTGTGTGCCGACGCCGAAGAACAGGCGCGCCGGCGAGCGAGCATTGGACTGGAGACATTTCGCGCGATCGAATCCATGGCTCGTTCTCGTCACGATCGCGCGCTCATGGACCAGTGCGGGCTTGGTAAAGCGCTCGCAAGCGCTTGCAAAGCCTGCACGCAGAAAATCTTGGCGATAAGCCCAGGAATAGGATTGGTTGAAGATGATACTAGCAAGGAAGTTGATGCGATTTTGCAGCTGCTTCAGCGTATGATTGGACATATCGTTCATATTTTCGGCGTGTACTTGACGGAGGATGCGGGATGGGCACTTCGATCGCTCAACGAAGCGGGCGCGCTCTTGTGTCTAACTGAGACGCTTCGAGTTGAAAGACTTTTGCTGTCTAAAGTGAGAAACGAGCAGCGCGAGGATGTCATGAAGATTGAGCATGCAGCGATGAGTGCCATGAAATGTGCCATTCACGGAGAAGTTACTATTCATAAAAGTCTCGCAAGTGCAGGTGGTCTCGACATCTTCTTCGAAGGCGTCTACCCACGAGAAGTCTGCACCGAGATTGACGAATTAATGTTCACTTCTGCGCTAATGTCACTCGATATTTCGTTTCTCGTCATGGAACGCGATTTGGTTATGATTGAAAGAGCTCAGGCGATAGGGATATTCTTGAGACTAGCAACTCTCATTCGGCGCGCGCAGACGTTGAGTTTAGACAATGCCGCCGTAAATAATGTTCAAAAGAGTTTATCAGACTCTCTAAATGCTATAGGAGAACCGAATCATGTTAGTGCGGACGTTGATCCAGAGAATCTGCTTACTCTGATACTGGTCCGCTTGGGATCTGTTTTAGACATGCACTGTACGACACAGGGCGACGGCACTCTTCCAAGGTCGATCCTTTCTGCAGTCATTGACGCGTGCAGGAATTCGTTCATGCCGTTCGATGATGAGTCGCAGTGTTTGCAACTCCGTACACGAGTGATCAACTTTATCAATGAACGTATGGATAACGGCGTCGACATTCACCGTGTGATGCGTCAGGCACGTGTCTGGGACGTTTTGCTTGATTCTGATTCTTTTGGTCAATTATCTTCAGCGACAGCATCAAGTCGGATGGACAAACACATTCCGCTCTATTATGAAGTGCAGACACGAACTGCTTCTCTACTACTTCGATCAGCCCGTTGTGCTGGTGGAATAGATGATTGTGTGAATGAATGCAACGTCTTGGTTGGGGCCATCACAGCGAGAGCGATAGAACATTCATCGGTAATACGGTTTTGTCGCGTCGTGCAGTTGCTGCTGTCGTCCGATGCGCATTACGCGGCAAAAGCCTTGTCGGAAGTTGAAGCGCCAGGTCGACTTGCCGGTGCTTTGAATGCGCAAGTGAAATGCTGGGGGATAGATAATGTATCTTTCACATGTGACGATAGTGCGACGGAGGAGGCGATTGCTTTGGGAGAGATGTTAAACACTCTAACAGCTTGCTTGCGAAGTTCGGATGTACTCGCTGCGTCGGCACTGAACAATGACGGTTTGGTAGACTTAATCTTCAACGAGTTAATGTGGCAGAGGTCTACGTGTCAATTTGCCATGGATGCCGTGACGTCCTTATTGACATTGCGAATTCACGCGCCCTCGCCACACATCAATACCCTGCATCGTGACGCGTGGAGCACACTGGCTAGAAGATACATCCAAGCCTTACCGCGGGCTAGAGCGACGGATTCGGAATTGTTGTTGAGAATGTTGAAGAATCTACGTGGTATGCTCAACAATGCGAACGGTTCTGGTCTCGTCATGCGAGATTGGATCTCGAAGGAGGATGGCGCCGAATTAGTACAGATTGTAGCACTATGTGACGGTGACGCGGGAGAACCGATCGCGCTAGAAGTTATTGCGACTATACAGGCTGTACTTCACGACTCACCTGGCGCGGTAGAAACTTTCTCACGGGCAGTCGGTTATGATACATTTTTAGATGCCATTCAATGTGCGAGAGGCAAAGATATGGTGTCGCTTGAGCTTCTTGATGCCATGATGAATTTAGTCACGAGTGCACGTCAAGGTGACGATGTAGACGCAAACACTAGTGTTGCTTTAAGGAATCCAGATGCACTCAGGCTACTGTGTAGGCTACTGGACAACGAAGGTAGCAGCGGGGATGTTAGAAGTCGGTTTTTGCGTTATTCACTGGAACTTCTATCAACATCAGTGACATCAAAAGCGACAGCAGATGCCGCGGAAATGCTTGACTTTTTGCTTCAGTGGTACGTGACCGATGTCACTAATCGTGCAATCATATTAGGGGCAATCCATGCGTGCAGTTCTTTCTCAATTTCTACGCGTCATGCGCGACAAATGTTGCGACTGCTTCAAAGTGATCACATTTTGACAAATGATCGGATTGAGCTTTTGACGTTGCTACAACGATGCGCAAAACGCGATGGGCCATCAACCTTCTTTGACTTGACTGGTCCTGGGTGTGGAATCCATATCAACCGACAACCTAATCTGTCCAACCGCGGTGGCTATACACTTTCGCTGTGGTTGAGGGTGGAGAAGTTTCCTAATGGCGGCGCGCCGATGCCGTTATTTTCGATGCTCTCCGGAACTGGCAGCGGCGTTCTAACTGAGCTAAGCTCTGATAATCTTACGATTGGCATGCGCGGAGGAGACGGGTCAGTTGATACTGCGTCAGTTGGCGTAAGTATTAAAGAGCAAGAGTGGGTCATGCTGACAATCAGTCACACCCCGTCGCGAATGTCTCAACCAACGATGCGCATATATTTGGGTGCAGACATGATCAGCCAATTACCTTTACGTCTTCCAATGAAATCGAGCGAGGTCATGTCGTATTGCCGCATCGCTACAGTGACGTTCGACGTTAGCATTTTAGACCAACGCTCGAAGGTTTCTCCTTTCTTTGGACAGCTTGGTTCGGTTCAGATTTTTCAGGACACACTGACTCAATCTGGCGTCGCGTTGCTGTACGCATTTGGTGCAGAGTGTGTTGGGCACTTCAAATCGACTGAATTGCAGTCCGACGGCGCGTCATCTATCATCACCTCGAACGCTGTTGAGGCGCGCGAGTTGAGAGAACATTTATCTGAAAGCCGGATACTAAGCATCAGCGCGATTGACGTCGCGGGTCGACTCACGAGTACGAGCAAACAGGATGTTCAAACAGTGTGTGATCTCATCGGCAGCACCAAAGTGTGTGTGACGAAGTCTGTCAAAGACGCCGTGCATTGTCTAGGAGGGGTCCAAGTGGTACTTCCAATATTTTCTAACATCATGCCCTACATCGAGGACGCGCGTCAGCATGAAATTGTGCTCAAGGGCGTCGACTTACTCGTCGCTTTACTCGAAGGAAGTCGATTGACCCAAGTTACCTTGTCGCTTCGGGATGGCTACGGTATCATCGCTCATCTCTTACGAGAACGGCCCAAAGAACGCATGAGTCCTGAGCTTGTGTACGCGTTGGATAGACTTCGCCGCACCGCTGGTGCCGAGCACGAGTCTCACTCGGCTCGCATTGTCGTTGACTTACACCTTTGGTCTCTAGCCGATGACGAGACGCAGGACGCTCACGGGAGCTACCTGTTGGATCTGGCAACGAGGCACACCGCAGGTCTGCGCACTCATTTGACGACATGCGACGTCCTTGACGCTCTTGAATATTCCCCCGGTACGCGCGGGTCCAGACGACGCAGAGTTCTACTCGACGTGTGCTACCAACTCATGCTGAACGCCTCACAACAAGTCATCGAGGAAACGTGCGAAGCCGTCGTGCATCTTGTGGAAGAGTGCAGTGACGAAGAGCTTGTCGGCGACATCCTTCGATGGTTGGTGAATTGTATGCAACCGAACGATCGAATGTATGGTCAGCTCTTCGATGCATTCACGAAATTAGGTGGTCCCTTATTGGTTCTCGCGCCGTTACGAAGAAGCGCAAAACGAGTCCGCTCATTTGCGCTGCTCTGGCTGGCGAATCTGATGCCTCCACTAGAGACTGAATCCAGCTCGAGAGACGGCTTACATTTGTCAGCCGCGTTCGGCGCAGCAGCTGGTGCGCTTACTGCGACATTAGGAGGCAAGTTTACGTCAACGACAAGTCAAGACTTCGAAGTTGGATTCTTCACCGCCGTCGCCTCGTCGCTCGAGCAGTTTCCTGAAGACGTTGCAGAATCGCGCTCAGCACTATTCGAGCTTTTACTGGGTGGCCAAGCATTACCTGCGGACAAGGTGGCAGAGAAACTTCGACAAGATAAAAAGTCTAGCGTTCGTATCGTTGCAGAGAAACTCTTTTCAAAGGCTTCCCGCGAGCAGAAATCTGGATCGGAAGCAGCGGAGAGCGCCGGCGTTCCCGGCATAGTCAACGCCGGAGCCGCTGGTGTGCTGTTGCGCCTCATGAGCACGTGTGATGATGACGAGACGCGACTTAGCGTGCTGGAGCTGCTCTTGCAGCTCGTAGAAGGCGCAGGTGTGAATGCACAGGCTGTCTTGGAGCAGAGAGGATGGCAAACATGGATTCTTCCAATTTTTAGCGAAAGCAATAATCCTCAGGATGAAGAACAAACTTTGGCGCGCAGATTGATTACAGCAATGCTATATCATGCTGTTCTTCACATGGACGATGGGCACAAGCACGTGTCAGAAACACTGGGGGTTGTCGATATCCTGATCAAGCGCGGCGTGTTGAAGGATGATTCTGATCTCTCGCAGGAACTGCTATCGGACCTTCTGACGCTCATTCTACCTGGTTCCAACTCTGAAGGTGATGAGTGGTCAGAAGTTCACGGGTTCGAATCACCGCGATGCCGACGAAATTTAGCCAATCTCATTGGTACGTTTGATTCTATATTGACCGACACAGCACCCGATGCTTCCATGCTCGGAGTGCCAAACGCCCCAGTAGATGCCACCTCGATCAAGCAAGTGTCATGGCGATTTTACAAAACCTTGTGGCACCTGCTTGACGCCATCTCGCCACCAGGACACGAGGTCGACGAATCGACATCTCCCGAAGACGAACAGAATAAAAATGTTGCGAGGAGAATTCATCGACGAGCGAAGAGTATTATAAGAGACCTGCCATTTTCGGGATCAAGTGAGAACACAGACAATGTCGCATCGACGGAAAAGCTGCGGGTCAGCTGCCAACGTCTCGGCTTCAGATTGATATTGTTGTATGTGCGCGTTGGAGCGTCGGAAGACTTTGAATCGGCTATGAATACGTGTTTAGGATTACTGCCATCCTTTTTGGCTCCAGCGCCCGTAGACGAAGATGGTAAAGTGCTTGACAACTCGTCGTTGTGCAACCGGGCACATTTATTTTTGGGTGATTTGCTTCGTTTTGTTGAGTTGCAAAAGCACTCAGAGACATCAAGCGAAGCGCGCGTCGGGATTGTGTCAAACATGGTGCGACTCGCATCGGAGGTTGGTCGATTATTACTCACTGGGTGTGCTACTATGGAGGAGTGCGCTCATCTCGAAGGGCGCGATTTGATTTCAGAACAGAAGGTCGCCGCTGCAGCTGCTCAAGAGGTCAAAGAATCGCGCCGTCTCAAGGAACACAGAACCAAGATCAGCGAAGACTTTTTATCTTCTCGAACTAGTGACGAAAAACGTCAGAAAGAAGCCGAGTACTCGCTTTTGGAGACGCGTAGATCCAAGATACAACCAGTTTGTGAGCGTGAACGTGGACGCAGAGCCATCCAGCGCCTCACGCTTGAAGAAAGGCTAGATCTAGTCGCAAATCGATGGTCCACTTTGGTACGTAGCTTACAAGGAAGCCGTGGTGTCTGGGCTAAGTCTGATGACGCGTCTGAAACTCATTGGAAGCTGGACAAGTCATCGGATCCTTCGATGAGACGCGCGCGCTTGAAGAGAGATTTCAAGTTCGTGCAATATGCAGACAATCAAAAAGGCGAGACGGCGTCTCAAGTAGACGTTGAGCATACCCCAACCGTACGGCTCGTAGGTATGGCTCAGAAGTGGCGTATCGCATCAGACAACGAGTACACCGACGTGGATGACTTCTCCGAAGAGTTCGCAGAGAAGCTTGCTTCAGATAAGGAAAATGCCATGCACAACTCATCGAAAGTCATCTTCAGCGCACCGACAACTCTCGTCACATTGACGCGCTCGATTGCCGGGAAGCTAAACATCAGTCGAGATGCCATCGTGTTTGCAGCAGATCGCTCTGTCGAAGATGTCAAGGAAGGAAAGCGCTTCTGGAGATGGGCTCTCAACGAAATAGCGCAAGTGCACCACATGCGCTACCGCTTACAGCACAAAGCGTTCGAGATGCATTGCACAGATCGCTCGAGCGCATTCTTCACTTTTGAGACCAAGAAGACTGCGAGATTTGCCGCAAGTCGAATAGCATCTGCTTCGGGCGCAATACTGATGAACAGGCGTGCGAAGATGGAAGCAGCCGAACAAGCCAAAGAACTTTGGCGGCAGCGACGGATAAGTAACTTTGATTATCTCATGGCTTTGAATATCTTTGCGGGACGCACGTTGCATGATTTAAGTCAGTATCCAGTCTTTCCTTGGGTACTCAAGGATTATCGTTCGCCAACAATCGATTTGAACGACTCTAGCGTGTATAGGGATCTCGGTAAGCCCGTGGGCGCCCTCAACGATGAGCGCTTGCACACCTTCGTGGAGAGATACAACGCGCTTCTCGATGATCCAGACACTCCTCCGTTCTTTTACGGCAGTCATTACTCATCATCACCGATAGTTTTGTACTTTTTGCTTCGATTAGAGCCATTCACGAAGCTTTCGCGGGATTTGCAGGGTGGGAGGTTTGATCGCGCAGATAGGCTTTTCCACTCAATCGCTGAGACGTTTGAGGCTTGCATGACATCATCCGCTGACGTCAAGGAGCTCATTCCAGAGTTTTACTACTCTTCAGAGTTCCTTTGCAACATGAACCAGCTGCGTCTTGGAAACAGACAGGATGGTACGGAAATCGGTGATGTCGTTCTCCCGCAGTGGGCCAATGGCTCGAGGCATGAATTTTTGCGCGTAATGCGGGAAGCGCTCGAATCGGAACACGTCAGTCGACATCTTCATCTTTGGATCGACTTGATCTTTGGCAGCGCTCAGAAGGGCCGAGAGGCGGTCGAAAAGTACAACGTATTTTACTATCTTACTTACGAGGGCGCTGTTGATCTGGACAACATCTCGAATGAAGACGAACGCAAGTCAATCGAAACGCAAATTACAAATTTTGGGCAAACTCCGACTCAGATATTCAGACGATCACATCCGATGCGGCTGGAAAGGAATGCGCTTGACGATACAATTTCTCTCAGCACTGAGAGTCTACGACTCTCTACGCATGTCGCGTCTGATCACGTTCGAAGTCGTTCTTCAAGTGCGCGCGCTCCTGTTCTCGTTTCGGTGCACGACTCTCGCGTGGTTACGGTGAATGGTGATCGATCGGTGTCTAGTCATAAATTGCGGCGAGTCGACACCACCGCCGACGTTCTACGGCACGGAAGCGTGTGTACGCTCGAACCGGATGTCGACACGATTTATTTGATTGAAGAGTCGGAAGTTGACGCTTTGGCGACGCCAAACGTACTGCGACTCGCCGCAAACGCGGAAGTATTAGTGAGCGTCGGACACTGGGATAGGAGTATGCGACTTTATGACGTGGATGGTGGACGAGAACTGCAGCGCATCGTCGCTCACCGCGATGTGACGACATGTATCGACCTATGCGAGCAGGTGCTTTCCAAAAGCTGGGATGTCACACCGCCTGCGTCGCGCAACGTCATACTCGTCACGGGAAGCCGCGATACGACACTCGCCATCTGGCAAATCGAAGTCCCACAGTCTGGTTGGGTCTTCAACAAGGCGACGCGCGGACTCAAAGCAGAGCCTCGAAATATCTGTTTCGGCCACGACGAAACCGTCACTTGCGTCAGCGTGAGCGCTCAGCTCAACCTCGTAGCAAGCGGGAGCTCGGATGGAACGTTGCTTCTCCACGACGTGCGAGACGGTCGCATCATCCGTTCCCTCGAGAGCACTCCATTAGGAACCGTTCCTTCTTGGATCAAAATACTTTCTGAGTCAGCACGCATCGTGTGTGCGTGCGCATCAAGCGGTTTCATATCCGTGCACGACATCAACGGCGCCACTATCGCCAAAACGTCCAACCGTCACGACGCGTTTGACGCCTGTCGTGCGACGAGAAACGAGCGTCACGTTCTCTTCGGTAATCGTCAGGGCGACATCACCGTGCGCGCCACGCACAATCTTTCCATCGTCGCGCAAATCAACGTATCAAACGTACCAATCACTAGCATAGAAACCACTGAGCACGACGAGTGCGCGTTGGTCGGATTCGCCGATGGATGCGTCGCTCTGTGGGCGCCTCAACATTTGTGAGTGT
>Ga0181592_10000488_pt1 | contig 30701 bp, 12 predicted proteins | sample 071ome_20_FD_133755 | JGI IMG/M metagenome (GOLD analysis project Ga0181592, IMG submission 133755) | Coastal salt marsh microbial communities from the Groves Creek Marsh, Skidaway Island, Georgia - 071412BT metaG (megahit assembly) | ecosystem: Environmental > Aquatic > Marine > Intertidal...
AGTAAAACTTATCAAAAGCCTTACCTAGTTTTTCCAGTGAACGTAAACTGGCATCCATAGTGGTTAGATTCAATGCACTTCTGTTGTGATGCCAATCGCCTGTGAATATTCCTACATCACAACCGTTTGCTTTTGCTTGTTCTATATACCAATCTACAAATCTTTCACAGTCATCATTATGAATTTTACTGTTAGATTTCAGTCCGAAGTGAATATCAGTAAACACTGCGGCCTTCTTGAATAATTGTGTCATGCCTTTCCTTATCCTAATCTAAAATATTATAAGCGAAAACGTGTGTGTTTGTCAACCTTAATAGTCTGCTTTTGGACGTCTAATACTTTTATAGAACTCTGCAAGTTTTTCTTTATCCTCTTTAAACACATTTTCGTTCTGTCTAGTAAAGGAAGGATTAAGATTGTTTTCCTGTAGAATGTCGTCTCTAATATTTTGATTCTTCTTTTCTATGTTTAATACTCTTGTAAATGAGTTAGTAACCGCCGCTGTGTAATACGCAAACGGATTTTCACTTTTGCTTTCGTCAAACTGTAATCCAATCTGCGAAAGTTGTAGCACAGCCTGTGCCCTCATTTCGTCATTGTATGTGTAACCACGCCAGTTTGAACGTGTGCCGTATCGATCAGCAAGTTTTAGGAACATGCGTCCTAGTTCTTCTGTAATGCGACCGTGTGTTTTGCTAAAGTTTCCGTTTTGCATACCACCTTGCCAGTGGCTTTTACCAACACAAATTAGGTTGTCATTTTCGTCATATTTCCAATGTTGAAACGGAGGAAAATTTACTCTCGTGTGTTTGTCTGCTACTGTTTTAGTTTTGCGTTTTCTACCAGGTTCTTCTGGAATATGATCAAACGTCATAATCCTAAACACTAGGTCTGTTTTTTCAATTTTACGCCAATCCGGTGTTACTTCTGCTAGTTTTGTCTTTTTGTCACCGCTTTCACGTGCGGCTTCATATGCTTGTTTACCAATGCGATCAGCACGATTACGCTTTGCTTCTGCTACTGTAAGTCTATTAACCTTCTCTAAACTTGGTAAAATTATATCATATGTGCTGTATTCGTCATCTGTATACGAACTGAAACTGTTTTTACTTTTATGGATCTGTTTAAGTAGATCTCTATTGTTCAAATATTTTACTTTTCTCATAAGAATCTCCGTATGTAAGTCTTATTATAAACTACGCAGTTAATAAATGCAATAAATATTATTGCCAAAAGGAGCCAAAAAGATATGACAACTGGAAATGACAATTTAGATGCTGATGCCCGCAGAGGTGGCGGACAGGAAAATTTTGCAGACGGACTAAATCGCTTTGGTACTAAACTTGTTGATAGTTTAGCAGATGCTACCGGTTTAGGCGATGCATACAAAAGACTTAAAGGAAAGTTAAATCCTGACGGTAAAAAAAACGGCACTCCTAGACCAAAAACACAGTTCCTTTCTTTTACAGGACAGAGATTAGGTGGTGATCCTCGCATCAAAATTAAAATTCCAACAGCATATTTGAAAGGGCCAGCAAAGCATTTATCATTAAACGGCGACCGAGCAGTAGTATTTCCATACACTCCGCAAATAGTTGTTCAAACAAGAGCAAACTACAATGCATTATCGCCAACACATAGTAATTATGCATTTTATGCTTATCAGAATTCACAATTGGACGCAATTTCTATTGTTGGAACATTTACAGCACAAAATCCAGACGAAGCAAGATATATGATGGGAGCAATACATGCTCTAAGGTCAGTTACAAAAATGAATTTTGGTAGTGGTAGAGATTTAGGTGCTCCGCCGCCTGTTTGTTTGCTTGACGGTTACGGAGCATATCAATTTAATGACATGCCTGTTGTTATTTCAAGTTTCTTCTACACACTTAATGAAGACGTAGACTATATCACAGCAGATCCAAGTCATAAACGAGGAGACGAATATACAGCAATGCCAAGCAGAGCAGAATTTACAATTGAATGTTTACCAGCATTTTCAAGAAAAGACCAAGCAACATTTAGTATTGATAAGTTTATTGAAGGTGAAGAAACTAATAACAAAGGAATGATTTAATATGGCAGGTTACGCAAAAACAAGTTTATATGGTGCAACTCCTATTCGTAATGGTTCGCTGGATATTTTAAAATTTAGAGACTTGCCTTTTAAGAGAGATGATGTTGTTTATAAAATAGAACCGCAATACAATTATAGACCAGATCTACTAGCAAGTGATGTTTATAATGATCCTAATTTATGGTGGGTATTCAAAGCAAGAAACCCCAGTGTTATAGATGATCCTATTTTTGATTTTGTAGCAGGAGTAGAAATTTTTGTTCCTGATGGCGATGTTATTAGATCGGTAATTGGAGGATAGTAATGACTAGTGGTGCTACTCCAAACGATGATATAGAGTTTCCACGCCGACGAGAAGGTGAGTCGATGGACGACTTTATGGCTAGAGTAGGAGGAAATTCGAATGTTTATGAAGATTTAAATGCAGAAGAACGTGCAACATTAGACCAAGGTATAGTAGGAACCAATACAAACACCATTACCGGTGACGTTCGAACCGTTCAAGTCGATACTGGAACTTATGATGAATATGGTCTTGATACTAGTGGTAGTCAACCGGGACCAACAAACACTTCTGGATCTCCTACACCTATGGATATTCAAGATAGAACACGAGGCAGAGGTAATAACAATACAACTCCTGCTTCTGAAATTGCGTCATCAAATCAGCAAGCGGCTCCAGCAAATGCTCAAGCATTAGATCAGGCGGCTAGCAGTACTCCTGCTAATAGCGGTGCATCGCCGAGTGATGCAGATTGGAATACTTTTTACAAAGAGGTAGACGGGAGACATAACTTATTACACGATTTTAACACATATAACTATGTGCTAACAATAACAGCATTATCAAAAGACCAATTAAAAAATCCCGCCACATATAGAGGAAAAACTTTTAATGCAGAATCAGGCGATTTTTATATTATTGCTAGAAGCGGAGGATTTGAAAAAAATGGAAGTAACGAACAACCGCCGAGAGATTTGTACATAGAAAATTTGGTATTTGATACCAGGATTGGAATTAATGACATGGGTAATAGTAATCTTACTCGTGGCAGTTTTGAAATAATAGAACCTCATGGTGTTGGGGGATTCTATGAAGAATTGTGGACAGGATCTAGATTTGCAGGACATGAAAATTATATTCAAGCACCGTTTTTATTAACAATTCATTTTGTTGGGAGAAAAGCAGGTGAAGACACAGCAATTATTCCTGATAAAACAACAAGACACTTGCCTTTCATGTTTACTGGTAGTCAAATGAGTGTAGACGAAGGCGGAGCAAGATACACTGTTGAATTTATGGGATATAACAGCATAGCCGCAGGATTAACACGATCTTCATTGTGGGACGATATTCAGCCGTATGTGAATCCAGCAGGTGAATCAGTAGCAGGTATCTTGTACAGTACTTTTTATGAAAACACCAATGCTTATAGAGAAGTTCTTGAAGGAATCAAAAGTGGTTTAAACGATGAACAAAAAAGTGAAATAGAAGCCAAAATTGGAGATGCAGAAATTGTAAGTAGAGCCGCGGCCGGAGGTACCTCTAATGTAGGTGCGTGGATACCCAACGAATATTATGTTTGGTTTGCAGAAGGGTATTCAGGAAGTTTTCCAAAAACAGCCGCCGAACTCAGTGCTAACAAAGGCAAATGGAAATCTCATGTTGAACGTATGCTCGGCCAAGCATTACCTCCATCTCAATCGGACCAAAATCTATCTGACCCGGCATTTCAAAATAGATTTGGTCGTGCTGGCTTAAATGATGCAACAACTCCTTCTTCTGCTATAAATGTTAGTGTTTATGAATCTGCATTACAGGAAGCCAATGACAATTTAAATAGAATTAATAGACAAGTTTCTAGTAAAAAACGTCAGATTGACACATATATAAGAATTATTAATAGACAAAGAGAAAGTCTTGCAAGATTACAAGAAGGTACATATGGTGATCCAAATAGAGATAGAGAAACCGATCTAGTACAAGATTTAACAGTAGGTGGCACTACAAAAGCAGACGAATTGTTATCTGAAACACAAAAAGTCACAGACGAAGGAATTCAATTAGCAATATCACTAGCAGGTAACGGTCCTGATCCGGTACCACCTGCGAATACAAACCTTAGTCCAGATGAACTAGCCGCAGTAGTATTAGCAAGGGATCAACTAAAACTAGCACAAGAAGAAATAGTAAAATTATCAGGCGAACTTGCTGATTTAGAAACACAAAAAGAAGCGGCACAACAAGCAGTTGATGATGTTAGAGCACAAGGAAGAGAAGGATACAACCTCGGTGCATCTGGCGTGAGATGGAATTTTAGAAAAGGTGCAAGTTTATTTGGTGTAATAGATACAATGATTATTAACAGCCAAGTAATGGAACAGTTCCAAAATGAGGGACAATTAAATGCCATGGCAAATTCTGAATATATTCCTTGGTATAAAACAGAAATTGTTCCTAATATAATTGGCTTTGATGTTGCTACAATGAACTTTGTTTATGAGTTCCACTATATTATTTCGCCTTATTCAGTTCATTATAGTAAAATGCCTGGAGTTAATATTATTTTTAGCACAGACAGGTTAAGAGAACTTGCGGTAAGAGAATATAACTATATCTACACTGGAAAAAATATTGATGTTTTAAAATTTGACATCAAATATAATAACCTATTTCAAACACCTTTACTTCTGTCTCCACCGAGTGAAAGTTCACTTCAAGGTCAACGAGGAAGAGAACAGGTTGTAAACAGCAACATACCAGAAAATTCATATGAAGAAGCAATTGATAATTTGCAAAATAAAATTTCTAATCATTTAGGTACTACAGGATTTACTCCTGCTCAGGCAGTTGAAAAGATGAATTACAGAGATCTAGAAATAACCAACAGGTCCCATATCGGTCTTGCTCTTAAAGAGTTTTTAGAAAACCCGCCTGCAGAACTTGCACTTATAAGAGCAGATGTTGAAATAATCGGTGATCCTGTTTATATAGTAGGTAGTGGTATTGCTGAACGACCTGTGTTGTCTAATACAGATATATTAACACCAGACGGTGAAGTTAATGGATTTACAAGAGAGCCTGATGTTATTTTTAAATTTAGATTTCCAGACGATTTACCCTCCAACGACCAACTTAAAAAAGGAGTGAGTCAACAAAAAATTAAGGAAGGTGCATACAATGGATTGTATCAGGTTATAGGAGTAGAAAACAGATTTAGCGAAGGTGCATTTACACAGAGATTACAACTGCTAAGAAGAAAAAATCAAGTTCAAGATTATAAAGTTGACAACATATATAAAACACAAGGAATAGATAATTTAGGTAGTACCTAATTTGTTAAAAATAGGAGAATAGCCAATGCCATTTTACAGTACTAGAACTATACCTGCAAGTGTTCCTGCAGATGAATCAGAATTAAGTAGGCACACACAACCTACAACTGTAAGGGTTCCACAAAACGCCCATAGATATGCTGGCATGAATGAAGCAGGCAGAGCCACAGGAACCAACAGCGTAGGTAATGGACAAATTAGTGCAAGTAAAGCGGCGTCTAAAGGTGTGCAAGAAATTAGTAGTGCAATTTCTGATGCGTCTAATAAAGTACAAAGTGGTATTGCACAAGCACAATCAGCGGCGGCAGATCCTGTAAGTTTTGTAGCAGGTTTAGCAGAGCAAGCCACGGGGTTTAGTATTCCTACAAGTCCTGAAGGTCTTGTTGCATTGCTTTCTAAATTTTCTAAACCTAAAATCACAGGTGACGGAACAACTGATATTTCTAAACGCAAAAGCGAAGGTGAAAACATAATTGACGAAATTGGTGATGTAGCCAGTGTTGTAGCACAAGGACCCGATGCACTAGCGAGTAAGATTTCAAGTGTAAGTTCTGCACTTGCTCCAATTACAGAAGCCGCTGGTGCGGTTACAGAATTAGCAAGTTTAGGTGGCGTTCCGGTTGATAATGTGATTAGCCAATCAGTTTCTAGGGTAACACAACCTGTGCAAAGTAGTTTAACCAAAGTAACAAATGTTACTGATCAGACTAGAGGAATAATAACATAATGGTATTCACTCGCGGACAAAAATCTGCTCTACCAGCAAAGGTTAGTAGAAGAGAAGAGATAGCAGATGCGGCCTTTCATTATATAACACAGGCAGAAGTTAAAGAAACAGGCGGCCAGGGTTCGTTTGAAGTTAAAATTTTAGGTAATGAACACAGCGGTCGTAGACCTATTACAGTAAGAAGTTTATCTCCACATGCTTCTTATAAACCTCCAACAGCCGGTGGTGATGATGTTAATAATTTTGAAGACAGTCAAACTGCAAGTGCTATGGTAACTCCTACTCCTCAAATTGGAACTAGAGGCATTGTTGCTATGGCTGATAAAAATTCTACAACAGGATTTTGGCTTGGTGCAATTATTCCTCCAGGCTTGGGACAAACTTTTCCTGAGTTTGGTAGAAGCGACAATGCAGTTGGAGAACAAAGTGATCTAGATGATCTTGCAAGTCCTGTGGGATTACCTGCAAGTGAAATTAATAGTGCAAGTTTTGACGGAAGGGTTCCTCGCGATCGTGCTAGACGTGCAGTTCATCCTTTTGCAAGAGTACTGCAAAAGCAAGGATTGCTAGTTGATACTGTCAGGGGCCAAAGTACAAGTAGTTTTTTACGTGACGGTGATACTAGCATGATAGGATTCAATACGCCTGGGGGTGTTGGTACTTCTAGAGATATTGTTTCTAATCCAGGTCCGGGCGGTGAAGCCTCACGAAACGCTAGACCATTGACACGTTTAGGCGGACATACATTTGTAATGGACGACGGAGATAACGAAGGAAGGAATAATCTTGTAAGAATACGTAGTGGTAAAGGTGCACAGGTTCTAATGCATGACACTGCTGAATTAGTTTACATTACAAATCAATCAGGCAGTGCATGGATAGAAATGACCGCCGATGGAAAAATTGACATATATGCTAAAGATAGCGTTAGTATTCATACAGAAGCAGATTTTAATTTTAGGGCAGATAGGGATATCAATCTAGAAGCAGGCAGAAATGTTAATTTAAGAAGCATTGAAAAAACATATATCGAAGGTAACCAATTAAGGGTTTTAGGAAAAGAAGACGGTATTATAGACATTAGAGGAGATCTTGATTTTGTTAGCACCGACATGCGTATCGGTACAAACGATTTAAGCATAAGTTCTTCAAATTTGAATATATCTAATAGAATTAACACTAAAATACGATCGGGAGAACTTGATCTTGTAACACAGTTTGGCATGCGTCAAAGTCATGGTACAGGTTTAGAAATAAAAACAAATGTTTTAGAAAACCAAGTTTGGAATGCACAAACTTATAATCCAGGAAAAATTTACAACAAAGGGGAAACTGTTATTTTTGCAACAGAGTTCTATCAAGCACTAAGGACAACTGCTCAACCAAACACGCCAAGTGTTCCTGTTCCTCCTGCACCTGGAACTTTTTGGATTAAGGTACCACCGGTCAAACCTGAAACATTGCATCCTAACTTCAAAGTAGATACAAATTTAACAGGACCGTTACCGGGTCAAATTCAAATGTTTAGTAAAGATGCAATCAGCATTACATCAGCCGAAAGTACAATAAATCTTAAATCATTAACAGAAGACATTAATGTGCAAACTCCTAAAACAGTTTATATAGATGGAACAAGTGCAGTACACTTAAACAAACCGGGCCCGGGCGCCGCTACAGCCGACCAAATAACAGTATCCTCTCTTGCTACAAATATACCATTCCCGTTTGATACAAATGCAGAAGGAACAGCGAATGTATCACAAATTGGTGTATTTGAAAATCCTATTACAGATCCTAGTTTACCATGGAATGAAGGTTATTATGCAAGTGAAGATACACTGTTTAGTATTATGAAACGTATACCTATGCACGAACCATGGGCATTGCACGAAGGTACAGACAAAGAAGCCACAAGTTCAAGTAGAACTGACATACAAACCAGTGGACAATAATATGGGTAAATAGTAGCATGGGACAGTATAAAGAAATAGTAATTGCACAACCAAAGTCGACAAATCCTATAGAACAGCAAAAAAGCCAAGTCTATAGAGGCGTTAGCAGTATCAATGAAAATAGCAAAAGTTTTGCGTTATATGACATTGAATTAATTAAACAAGACCTTATAAACCACTTCAATATACGCAAAGGCGAAAAAATATATGATGCTAACTTTGGTAGCATACTACATGATGCTATTCACGAACCTATGACAACAGACGTTCGTGAGCAGATTGTGGCAAATGTGCAAGAAATTATAGATTCTGATCCTAGGGTTACAGCAACAAACATTGATATTGTTGAAAGAGAATACGGTATACAACTTGCTATAGAATTAGAATTTGTAGACTATTCGCAAGTAGAAACAATAGTGTATAATTTTGATAAAGCAAGCGGTTTGTAAAAACAAAATTATATACGCAGTTTATAATTTAAGGTAAATATTTGCATGGCAAGTTATGATAGACAAAACTCACTTTTAGTTAACGAAGATTGGAGCAAGATCTACCGATCTTTCACAGACGCAAACTTTAGTTCTTACGATTTTCCAACAATACGTAGGACTATGATCAACTATCTTCGTAAGAATTATCCAGAAGATTTTAACGATTATATTGAATCAAGTGAATATCTTGCACTAATTGATGTTATAGCATTTTTAGGCCAAAGTTTAAGTTATAGAATTGATCTAAATGCTAGAGAAAATTTTATTGAAACAGCACAAAAAAAGGAAAGTGTACTTAAACTTGCACGATTAGTTGGGTATAACAACAAAAGAAACGAGTGTGCTAGTGGATTATTAAAAATTACAGGAGTGCAAACAACACAATCACTCAGTGATAGTACAGGTACGCCTTTAAGAAACCGATTTATTTTATGGAACGACGATGCTAACGTAAATTGGCTTGAACAAATAAACACAATTTTTAATAATGCATTCCAAGGAAATATTCAATTTGGTAAACCAAACGCTTCTGAAGTTATAGGCGGAATTCAAACAGATGTATATAAATTAAACTCTACTAATAGTGATATTCCTTCTTATAAATTTTCTAAAACTGTAAATGGTACTCAGACACAGTTTAACATTGTAAGCAGTAGAATTAGAAATGGCGAAATTGAAGAAGCAACACCGTTACCTGGTAATACGTTTGGTTTACTTTATAGAAATGATAAAAGAGGTAATAGTTCAGAAAATACAGGATACTTTTTGCAGTTTAAGCAAGGAGAAATTTACACTTCTGGATTTAGAATTGACAATCCTACAACAAACGAAATAGTAAATCTTAACACTCCAAACATTAACAACACCGATGTGTGGCTTTGGGAGTTAGACCAGACTGGTAATTTTTTATATGAGTGGACTAAACTTGAAAGCACTACAGGGTCTAATGCAATTTACAATTCTTTATCATCTAATAACAGAAAAATTTACACTGTTGTTTCTAGAAACCAAGATCAAGTTAGTTTAAATTTTGCAGATGGTAGTTTTGGTGACTTACCTAATGGTAATTTTAGAGTTTATTACAGACAGTCTAATGGATTAACATATACAATTAGGCCTGCAGATTTACAAAATATATTCATTGATATTCCATACACTAGTAAGTCAGGACAGCGTAACACATTAACAATTCAATGTGCATTGCAGTCAACGGTTACAAATGCAAGTTCAACTGAGTCTGTTGCGGAAATTAAAAGAAATGCTCCACAAGCATTTTATTCTCAAAACAGAATGGTTACTGGTGAAGATTACAACACTTTACCACTTACATCAAGTCCTCAAATTGTAAAAGCAAAAGCAATTAATAGAGTAAGCAGTGGTGTTAGCAGACAGTTTGAAATAAAAGATCCAACAGGTAAGTATTCATCTACTAACATTATGGCTGATGACGGAATTTTATACAAAAATGACTTTGAAGTGGATTTTACATTTACTTTTAGCACAAGAAATGATATATTAGGTGTATTGCGTAACACAGTAGAGCCTATTATCGCTTCAATTAGCACAAAGAGTTTTTATTATGATAAATTTCCTAGGATTAATACCGAAGGATTGAATATTGATTGGACATTATCAACTAACTTATCAAACGGTAGTACAGGTTATTTTAGAAACAACGTTAACGGTGCTCCTATTACAGTTGGTGCATTCACAGGAAATAATTTTAGATTCATTGCTCCAGATTCAATGATAAAATTTGTACCACCGACTGGTAGATATTTTTTACCTAATGGTGAACTTACAACAACAAAAACAAAAACAACAAAAGATTACATTTGGACTAAGGTTTTGAATGTTGTAGGCGACGGTTCTAATGGAGGTTTAGGAGAACTTGATGACGGTTCGGGTCCTGTAACACTTAGTGAAAAAATTCCAAGCCTTGCAGTACCTAGTCAAATTGTTCCAAATATTGTAACAGACCTACCAAGTGATATTGAAACAGAGATTGTTGATCTTGCTTTTAACTACAAAAATTTTGGTATTAGATATGATCAATCTACATTGACTTGGAAAATAATTACAAATGCAAATGTTAATACTATTGATCCTTTTAGTTTAGATAGACAAGGCGACTTGTCAGGAACAAAATCAGACAAGAGTTGGTTTGTATTATTTGAAACAGACGGTGAAACGTATAATGTAACCTATAGAGGGTTAGATTATAGATTTGAAAGCGAAGACTTTGTGCAGTTTTATGTTGACGCAAGAGGAAAAACTTATGATCCTAAGACTGGTACAGTAATTAAAGATCAAATTAAAATTTTAAAAGTAAACGAAGATCCAATCCTAGATACATCTTTGGATAAAGATTATCAATGGGAGATTACAGGTTCGATTAGAAATAATGATGGATTTGAAGATACAAACAGAATAGAAGTTAATCTATATGATTCTGACGATGACGGAATGATCGACGATCCGGATAGTTTCTTAAATGTTGTTGCCCCTGATAGCGTAGATACTAGAGGTTATAGAGATAAGTTTGTGTTTTTCCAAACAACACAAGTTGAAAATTATTCAATTGCTCAAAAAGTTAATGCAAGTAATTTTGTAATATTTGATCGTGAAACAAGTATTCCTGCACTAAGTGATTATACAAATGGTCAACTGTTTTATTTTTATGCGTCAACAGAAAATGTTATAAAAAGTTATAATGCTACAACAGGTGCTTTAGAATTAGAAAGTTCTTATTTTGCAAAGCCTGGAAGAGATAATTTAAAATTCCAATATATTCATAATGCAGAAAATGACAGAAGATTAGATCCTAGTAAAACAAATATTATTGATCTGTATATGCTTACAGAAGCATATGATAGCGATTATAGAACTTTTGTACAAAATGGCGGTTCGATACCAGCGGCACCTAGCAGTGAACAACTTAGGTCACAGTTTGAACCTGAATTAGAAAAAGTTAAAAGTATAAGTGATACAATAATTTTTCATAGCGTTAAGTATAGACCTTTATTTGGTGCAACTGCTGATACAAGCCTACAAGCACAATTTAAATTAGTAAGATCGTCACAGAGTGTAATTAGTGATAATCAACTTAGAAGCGGAGTGGTAGGAGCGATTAACGATTACTTTAATATTCAAAATTGGGATTTTGGTGACACTTTTTACTTTACAGAACTTGCAACATATATTCATAATGTTATGGCTCCTGATCTAGCAAACATAGTAATTGTTCCTAGATCTAATGCACAAAGTTTTGGTAGTTTATTTCAAATTACCAGCAAAGCAGATGAAATTTTTATCAGCACCGCAACTGTAGACAATGTTGAGATTATTGATAGTTTGACTGCAACTAATTTACAAGCATCAGGAAACGTTATTAGTAGCGTTGAATCAATAGGTACGGTCTCCGTTACTTCGACAAGTTCTACTACAGTAAGTAACGGAGGTTCTATCTACTAATGGCTTATAGCGATAATAACAACGTTCCAGTAAACGCAGAAAACAAAGACCAGTACAGAAATAGTGCTAATCTTTTACCTTTGTTTTTTAGAACAGAAGCCAATAAAAAGTTTTTAGGGGCTACACTAGATTCACTTATTTCTAAAGGCCAACTAGAAAAAGTTAATGGATTTGTTGGTTCTAGATATGCACGTTCTGCAAGAACTTCTGACAGATATTTAACAGAGCCTACCTCTAATCGTAGAAGATATAATCTATTACCAAGTGCTGTAATTAGAGATGATTTTGATGATAGAACAGATTGGTTAGCAACATATGACGATTTAATTAATCAAATAGATTTTTTTAACGGCAAAACTAACAATCATGACAGATTATTTTCAGGAAATTATTATGCCTGGAATCCGCATATTGATTTTGATAAGATTGCAAATTACAGACAATACTATTGGCTACCACAAGGTCCTAGTCCGGTTACTGTAACAGGTCTTGCAGAAGGAAGTGTAAGTTCGTTTAATGTAACTAATCAAAATAGTAATGCTTGGGTGTTTACTCCAGACGGAAGCAGTGCTAATCCAGTTATCAAATTATATAGAGGTGCAACATATAAGTTTGAGGTTAATGCACCTGGACATCCCTTTTATATTAAACTTGCTAAAACAGTTGGAGAATTAGATCAATACGAAGAAGGAATTACAAATAACGGTACAGAAAATGGTGCAGTTGTGTTTACTATTCCAAAAGGTGCTCCTGATATTTTATATTACGTTTGTGGCAATCATCAAGAAATGCAAGGTATTTTTGAAATTAAAAATGCAGTTGATGAATTAAACATTGATATTCCTACGGAAATTTTAGGTAAAAGAGAATATACAAGTGCAAATGGTGTAGAATTTACAAACGGATTAAAAGTTAATTTTACAGGCGATGTAACTCCGTCAACCTATAAGAATAAAAACTTTTATGTTGATGGTGTTGGCGATAAAATTAAACTACTACCTGTTACAGAATTTGACACACCAGAAGGATACAGTCAGAATTTTGACTACGAATTTGATATTGAAAGTTTTGATGAAACTCCATACGATGATGCAGAAAGTTCGCCAACAATTCCTGAATATGTAACAATCAATCGTGCAAGCATTGATAAAAATCCGTGGAGTCGCTATAATAGATGGTTCCATGTTGATGTTATTGAAGCAACAGCAAAATATAATAATATCAATGCGGTATTAGATGAAAATACTAGGGCAAAAAGACCGATTATTGAATTTAAGCCTAATATACAATTACATAATTTTGCCACACAAGGAATCGGCAACATTGATGTTATTGATACTGTTACTACAGATGCATTTAGTGATGTTGAAGGACAGATTGGTTATTACATTGATGAAATTGATTTAACCAAAGGCATGAGGGTTACATTCAATGCAGATACTGATATTACAGTTCGAGGCAAAATTTATGAAGTAGACTTTGTAAGTCACGACGGTAAATCTAGACTACATTTAATTGAAAAAGAAACGCCTGTTAACGGTCAAGGTATAGTAGTTAAAGACGGTAGAAGTGAAAAAGGTACTAGTTGGTATTTTGACGGAGTGCATTGGGTTCGTGGGCAACAAAAAACTACTATAAATCAAGCACCTCTATTTGAATTGTATGATAACAATAACACATCATTTAGTGATTCAAAATATGGGGTCAATGCGTTTCAAGGAAATGAATTAGTAAGTTATAAAATTGGCACAGGCGCAAACGATAATATTTTAGGATTTCCACTCGAATATCAAAACGTTGCTAATATTGGCGATATAGTTTTTGAGTTTGATTGGGATGATCAAAGTTTTACATATAATAATGGCGATCAAAATGTTGTCCAAGATACTGCTAGTGGTAATGTAAAAGTTAGCGAAGATTTAACAACTTATGTTTTTGAATCTGGTTGGTCTATTGTAGATGAAGACATTAGACAAAAAATTATACAAATAAATGATACAGTTATTACTACACCGTTTATAGAAATAACATCAATAATTGATCCTGGGTTACATTTGCAACCTCAAGATATTGTAGTAGAATACGAAAGTAATATTTTAAAATCAAATCATGGATTTAGTTTTAGAGCAGAGAACAAAAGACTTTTCTTAGATTTTGCAGAAAGCATCCCGGGTGATGTAAGAGTTACAATTAAAATTTTAACAGACCAAACACCAACACAGTTTGGATTTTATGAACCTCCTATCAATTTAACTAATAACAGTGAAAATAATGACTTAAAAACATTTACTTTAGGTAGTGTTTCAGATCACGTACAAACAATTTTTTCAAATGATCAGCGTGTTGTGGGACAATTTAATCGTACTTCTAATGCACGTGACATTAAAGATTTATACAAATTTGGTAGAAGGTACGTAAAGCATCAAAGCAGTGTACTTCCTGCTATCTTTGGTTTAGTAGATAGTGAAACAAATGTTATTAAAGCAATTAGAAAAAATGCTTTAGATTATAATGTATTCAAACAACAGTTTATAAAAGTTTTTGATAAAACTGAAATATCTGGCAATCCTCGCGATGATGTAGATGCAATATTGTACAGCATGGCACTGAATACGCAACCAAATAGTCAATATTTTTATAGTGACATGGCTGGGTTTGGTCGTTCATTAACTAAAAATGAATATACTGTTAATGCGTTTGAACAACAGATATTTGGAATTCAATCAAACTTTAATTTAAATCAAATATCTAATAGAAGTGTATATGTTTATTTTAATGGTGAGCATTTAATTAATACTAAAGACTATGAGTTTGATCCTACAGATAATACTGTAACTATTTTGAGACCAACAAGTATTGGAGATACAGTTGTAGTATACGACTATGACACAACGGGTAATGTTATACCTAGCACACCAACTAAGTTAGGTTTGTATCCGAAATTTCAACCTAAAATTTATGTAGATGACACATATGTTACTCCAACAAAAGTAATCCAAGGCCATGACGGTAGTAAAGTAGTAGCCTATGACGATTATAGAGATGACATTATTCTTGAACTGGAAAAAAGAATTTACAACAACATAAAAGTAGAATATAATAGAAGTGTTTTTGATAGCAATAAATTTATTCCAGGTGCTTTTAGAAATAATAGTTATACTACACAAGAATTTAACGAAATATTAGAAGACGATTTTAACTACTGGTCAAATCTATATAGTATCGAATATTTAGAAAATACAACAAGCGTTGAAGGAGATGTATTTTCTTATAACCTATCGTCAGGCAACGATGTTATTAATAATGAAAGTTTACCAGGATATTGGCGAGCAATATATAAAAAGTTTTATGACACCGATCGTCCGCATACTGCACCGTGGGAAATGCTAGGATATTCGGAACAACCTAGTTGGTGGGAAGGTCGTTATGGCCCGGCGCCTTACACAAAAGGAAATGATATTCTTTGGGAAGATATCGAAAAAGGATTTGATTACGGCATTGGAAAATCAAATCCAATCTATGCACGACCTGGATTGAGTAAAATTCTTCCTGTAAATGATTATGGAGATTTATTAAGTCCTATTCAAGCAAACTTAGTTAGTGGATTTATCACAACAAATCTTAACCAAGATTGGGTATTTGGTGATACCGGCCCTGCAGAATATGCTTGGAGATCTAGCAGTTGGTATCCATATGCACTTCAAGTGGCACTAGCATTAACAAAACCTGCAAACTATCTAACTACACAGTTTGATACAAGTCAAAATTTACAATCAGCAAGCGGAAACACAATTTATAAATCAACTGGTAAAATTATAGATTTTACAGATATTAAAATACACAATCTATTTTACAATGATGTAAGATACTTTGGTGCAGGATATCATGTTTTTGTTGTTGATTACTTAAAATCTAAATCACAAGATGTTGTTGTTGGATATCACGAAAGACTAACAAACATCAGTATGAATCTAGCATACAAAACGGGTGCATTTGTTAACAAAGAACGATTAAGAGTTTTACTAGAAAGCAGTAATCCTAATCAACCAGACAAAAGTATTTTCTTACCAGATGAGAATTATGAAGTTACATTTAGAAAAAGCAATCCAGTCTTTACTGCAAACATAAGCGGTGTAATTGTTGAAAAGACTGATAAAGGATATTTGGTTAAAGGATATAACAAGTATCAACCACGGTTTCAAATTTACAAACCTATTCTTTCACAGAGAGATCAAGCGGTAAACATTGGTGGAACTTCTGCAAAATTTATTCTTTGGCAAGAACAAAAATTTTATGGTATCGGCCAAATAGTTCAGTATGATGGATTTTATTATAGAACAAACGAAGATCACACTAGTGATACAGTCTTCGATCCTACAAAATTTTCTAGATTAGCAGAACTTCCACTTACTGGCGGAGCAAGTGTTCAAAAGCCAACTAGATTTGAAGAAGTTGTATCAAATGTTCCATACAATACTGTTCTACCTAATATTCAGGAAGTGTATAACTTATTATTAGGATACGGAAAATATTTAGAAAGTATAGGATTTGTGTTTGATGAAAAAATTAATGAACTTGGAGAACTTTCAAATTGGGAGTTAAGCGGCAAAGAATTTTTATACTGGACAACACAAAACTGGAATGTAGGAAGTGTTATTACATTATCTCCTTTTGCTGGCAAAATTAAATTCAACTTTGCAACAGGCCAAGTAGATAATGTTTTAGATAGTTTTTATGAATATTCTATCTATAATGCCGCAGGAACTATTATTGGTAGAAATAATATCAGCACTATTAGAGAGAGCGGTACTTTTCAACTAATGCCAAAAGATACACTAGAAGGTATCTTTAATGCACAACTAAATTTAATACAAAAAGAACATGTTCTAGTGTTTGACGATAAGAGTGTTTTTGGCGATGTTATATATGATCAAGAAGCAGGATACAGACAAGAAAGATTAAAATTAATTGGGTTTAAAACTACAGAATGGGATGGTGATTTGTTCAGTCCGGGATTTGTTTTTGATGAAGCAAAGATTGCTCCGTGGACAAATTATAAAGATTATAATTTAGGTGATGTTGTAAAATATAAATCTAAATTTTATAGTGCAAAATCTTTTATTGCTGGTAGTAGTGAATTTGAATATTCAAAGTGGATTTATTTAGAAAATGAACCCAAGGCCGAATTGTTGCCTAATTTAGATTTTAAAATTAGTAATTTCCAAGACTTTTATAACCTTGATACAGAAACATTTGATGATGCAACAACCAAATTATCACAGCACTTGATTGGCTATCAAAAGCGTTTTTATTTAGATAACCTTATTCAAGACAGTACAGCACAATATAAATTTTATCAAGGCTATATTAAAGAAAAAGGAACCAAAAATGCTGTTGACGGGATTGGACGTTTACGCATTGACGGTGTGAACACAAATGTAGAACTTGACGAAGAATGGGCCTTTAAGGTAGGAAGTTATGGTAGTACCTCTACTGTAAATGAAATTGAATTTGTTCTAAATGAAAAAGACAATTTAGATAATCCTCAGGCGTACGACTTTGTAAGTGCAGTTACAACAAATACATCACCAGGTAATAATATTCAATTGCTTGCTAATGGTATTGCAATTAAGCCATCAAACTATGATAATAACCCATGGCCGATTACAAATTTAAGTGCCGAAGATGGGATAACAAGCGATTACATTAATAAACTACCGGTAGCAGGTTATCCAAGAGTAGATGATATTCCTACAACAGCATTTAGATATAGTGATATGATTGGAAGTAGTATCATTAATCAGTTAGATGATAGTGACTTAGTTTGGGTAGCAAAAGACAGAGATAATGACTGGAATGTATATCAGTTGCAATCAATCCCTGCAAGGGTTATTCAAACTGATGATATCAAAACACAGTTTTTTGATGGAGAAATCACTTTCTTTACAGATATACCTCATGATCTACAAGTAGGACAACTTATTAGTATTAAAAATTTCGGTGATGATATCGATAATGTTTATGAAGTAAAATCAATACCAAGTACAACTTCATTTAAAGTTGCAGGAGAAGATTCAAGTGCATCTTTAGAAGATAGTACAGCAGGAACTATTTTAGAATTTATTACTAATAGAGTTAGTAATCCTGACGATATTAACAACATAAAAAATGTTACTAAAATTGAAGACGATAGTTTAATCTACGCCGACGATGACGGTACTGGCAAGTGGGCAGTATATCAAAAGACAAGAGCATTCAAAGAAAACAAATGGGGAAGTCCGAACGAAATACTAGGACAAAAGTTTGGTTTTAATGTTGCAACAGCCAATCAAGGAAGAACTATAGTTGTTGCGGCTCCTACATTTGGAGATGAAGGACAAATATATGTTCTTAATAGAGAATTTAACACAGGTATTGAAACACTACAAACAACACAAGGTTTTAGTATTTCATTTAATGCTAGTGATAACATTGTAAGTGACGCAGGAAATCCTGCACTAGGAACTAGTCTTGCTCTAAGCAATGATGGAACGGTATTAGCCGCAGGTGCACCTGAATCTAGTAATTTTAAAGGTGCAGATGATAGCACATACGGTAATGGATTTAGAGTAAGCGTGGGTGACTTCACTATAGAGCCAAGTCCTTACAGCAGAGAAGGTGTAGTAACACTTCATACATATGACACACAAGAAAATCTTTTTAAATTAAATTATGTAATCGGAGCAAGTGAACCTGAAGATGACATGCACTTTGGATCTAGTGTATTAGTGTCTAACACTAAATTGCTTGTAGGTGCTCCGGGTAAAACAAATTATCAAGGTAAAGTTTACATTTACGATAAAACAACTAGACCAGATGGTAGCACACTCGATTGGGATTTAAGTGATCATCATATTCTATCTATTCCTAATAGCAGAGATGGTGATAGATTTGGATCTACTATGACTGCAACTAGTGACCTAAGCATGATTGCAGTCAGTGCGCCAGGATACGAAGAACAAGGCGATGATAGCACAGCCAATAAAGGTGCAGTATTCATTTATAGTTTAGACAACAATAATGAATATCAACTTTTACAAACAATTAGCAGTGCAACACTTAATGAAATAGATTCAGGCGATAGTTTTGGCTATGCGATGGATATGAGCAGTGACGGAACCACACTTATTATAAGTGCGCCATATGACGATACAAATACTGTTAACAGCGGTGCAGTTTATTACTTCAAAAAAACAGGCGACGATAGCAGTCAAGACCTGTACACATACCAGCAAACTATTTTTAGTCCTCTAAAAGCAGTTCAAGAACAGTTTGGTGCTAATCTATCTTTAAATGCAGAAGGAAATGCTTTTGCAGTATGGAGCCAACATGGGCGTAATAGGTTAGAAACAACATTTGACAAATTTACTATACTAGAAGATAGCACAATAGATGAAACTAGTGCGGAAACAACATTTGATGCAGGGACATTAGGTATTATCGATGAAAATTATGCAAGTGGTACAGTTTATACATATACTTTAATTAATACTAAGTTTGTTTTTGGACAAAATATTAGTTCTATTACCACAAATGAATTTGATGAGTTTGGTAGAGGTCTTGCTTATACAGGAAATTCTCTTGTTGTAGGATCCCCTAATAGCAAAAATATTGATAATCAATCAATTGGAAGTTTGTTTGTATATCAAAAAACAGGTAGTGGCGGCTGGAATAAATTAAGAGCACAAGATGATCCAGTAGATCCATACAGTGTTAAAAAGGCATTTACTTACAATCGTGCTACAAATAAAGTTAAAGACTTTTTAGAAACAATTGATCCTGCAAAAGGAAAAATATCCTACCTTGCAGATGCGGAACTCAAATATAAAACAGATGTAGATCCTGCAACGTATACTTTTGGTACAAATACTGTTAATGTTAAGCCAACAACTGCATGGACAGACGAGCATGTAGGGGAAGTTTGGTGGGATTTGTCAACCGCTAGTTTTATTTGGTATGAACAGGGTGATACTGAGTATAGAAAAACAAACTGGGGATCATTATTTCCTGGATCTACTATAGATGTATATGAATGGGTTGAGTCTAGTTTATTGCCTAGCGAATGGTTAGAGTTATCTTCAACTCAGCAAGGATATGCACAAGGAATTAGTGGAACACCTAAATATGGCGACGATGTGTTTACACAGAAAAATATCTATAATAGTGTTTCGGGAGGTTTTGAAACTAGATATTATTTCTGGGTAAAAAATAAAGTTGATGTTCCTAATTTACCGGATAGAAATATTCCTGTGGTTGAGATTGCAAATATTATTACAGACCCGCAAGCCTATGGAGTAAAAAGCATTCAGTTGTTAAGTAAAAATGCACTAAGCATTAGTAATGTTAAAACAACATTAGATGACAGTAATGTTTTCCTTAACATTCAGTATAGAAATATTGAAACTGATATTCCTGAACACAATGAATGGCAATTAATAGGAGAAAATCAATATAAGAAAATCGATAACGAACTTCTTATTAAAAAACTTATTGATAGTTTAACAGGATATGACAGCACTGGAAATCCAGTACCAGATACAGCATTACCGTTGCAACGCAAATACGGGATTCAAGTTCGTCCTAGACAAAGCATGTTTGTTGAAAGACTAAAAGCCTTAGAAACGTTGATTACATACACAAATCAAATAATGCTTAGGGAAAGAATTGTTGATACCAAAAATATTCAACCATTATTTGAAAAAGATCCATTACCAGCACAAGGGACAGGTAAATGGGATATTACTATTGATGAAATTGAAGATTTAGATAATGTTGGAACACAAGATTTAGTACAAGCAAGTGCTACAGTAAATCTAGTTAATGGTAGAGTAAAATCTGTAAAAGTAGTAAATTCTGGCTTTGGATATAAAAATCCTCCAGAAATACAAATTACAGGAAACGGAACCGGCGCCAAACTAAAAGCAAATATTAATGCTAATGGCGAAATAACCTCAATTGATGTTGTAAAACAAGGAACAAATTATAGTTTCTGTAATATCTATATTAGACCTTTTAGAGTGCTAGTTCAAGTTGATAGTACTGCTAATAATAACTGGGCAATTTACGAATGGCAAACTACAACAAAGTTATGGTCAAGAACAAATACTCAAACTTATGATTTAAGACGTTTTTGGAGATATGAAGATTACATTGTTCCGGGTTATAATATTGATACAATTATAGATTATAAAATTAGTGCTCCGTATGAATTGAATACAATTAATCCGCAAGAAGGAGATATTATAAGAGTTGAAAATGCCGGCGATGGTAATAGCATGATCTTGAAAAAAGTTATTACTAATGGTACATTTAATAATGATTATGATTTAATGTACAAAGCAAACTCAACAATTCAAATAAATTCAAACATATACAATTATGAAGAACTAAACTTTGGTTATGCTGGTTTAGAAAACTATGATGTCAACTTGTTTGATAGTGAACCTATTACTGAAACAAGGCGTATTATAGAAATCATTAAAGATAATATTTTTGTAGATGATCTAAAAGAAAATTGGAATAAATTATTCTTTATTGCAATTAGATACGTTTTTAGTGAACAGAGTTTTGTTGATTGGGTATTTAAGAGCAGTTTAATTACAGTTAAAAATAAACTCGGCGGCCTTTCTAAGAAAATAAACTACAAAATTAGTAATCCTGGTTATGTTGAAAGATATATTGAAGAAGTCAAACCATACAAAACAGTTTTACGTAATTTTGTTAATCAATACGAAAGTATTGAAACATCAAATATTGGTAATACTGATTTTGATTTACCTAGTTATTGGGACGATGAACTTAAATCGTTCATAGCACCTAAAATTACTAGTGATATAATTACACAAAGTCCGTATGTAAATTGGTTTGACAATTATAAATTTAAAATTGGAAGCATCAATGTAACTAGCGAAGGCGCAGGATACACTGAGCCACCTATTGTTGTTATTAGTGGCGGTAGAACAAATAAACCTACAATTACAGAAACACAAGAATTTAGACCTCTTGTTACTACAGATTACACAGATAACAGATTTTTTGTAAAAACCACAAGTATACCAGATCATGGTTTCGCTAGAAATCCTGGTGTTAATACAGTAACAGCACAAGACTTTACTTTTGAAATTACACGTACCCCAGTTGAAGCACTTGATAAAGTTGCTACTCCGCTGGGTACTATTGGTGTTGCTGTTAATGGTGTGGTGTTCTTCAATCCAAAAGCCGCACTGACAGAAAAACGTGGAAATGTTGATTATGAAATAAACGCAGTATTCAGCCATGACGAGTTAGGTATTGATGATGGTAGTGGACATCCACAAGAAGATGGTGTTTATCATTATCATAGCGATCCACGCTTAATGTATGATAAAGATCCAACACAGCATTCACCGTTGTTGGGTTATGCACTTGATGGATTCCCAATTTATGGACCATATGGATGGGACACACCTACTGGTAGAAGCAATCCTAGGGTAATGAAATCTAGTTATAGACTTAAAACTACTCCAAGAACTGATGGAAGCGATCCTGATGGAAGATATGTACAAGATTTTGAGTATGTAGCGGGCCTAGGAGATCTAGACCAACACAACGGTAGAACCTGTAATACTCCAGAATATCCAAATGGAACATATGCTTATTTTGTAACTGTAGATCCTACCGATACAGATATTGCAGTTTATCCTTACATCATTGGTCCTACCTATTATGGAGCACCTATACTACCAAACGGTAATAAGACATTGCCAGGAGAAGAGTTTATAGATGCTACAGCAGTAGCATATACTTCAAGAGGTATTGTAAGAGAAGTGGTTGTTACTAATCCTGGTAGTGGATATGTAAGTGCGCCAACAGTAACACTTGCTGGAGGCGGTGGAGAAAATGCTGTTACACAAGAAGCAACTGCTTATGCAATACTTGAAAATAAAAAAGTGCGTATTAACACAGTTAATATGAAGTTTGATAGAATTGCAACCAAAAAACTTATTCAAACACAAACACAAACTGATACATTTACAGCAAGTGCTGGACAGATCAAGTTTAAACTAACCTATCTTCCAACACTTGATAAACGTAAAATTGATATTAACATTGAAAACGAAACAGTTTATATTGAAAACTATGATGTTAGTATTGTATCAGTAAAAGATAGAACCTATAAAAAACAAGAAGGTTATATTATTTTTAATACACCTCCTGGTGCAAATGCAGATGTAAGCATTACATATGAAAAATCGATCAATCTAATGCAGGCTACTGATAGAATTGATTACTATTATGCACCAACAGCAGGTATGCTTGGTAAAGATCCAGCACAGTTAATGGCAGGAGTTGAGTATGATGGCGTTCAAGTACAAGGACTAGAGTTTGATATTAGTGTTGGCTGGGATGGTCTTCCATGGTTTAGTCATGGTTGGGATACATTCTCAGGTACTAACACTGATTATGCTTTCCGTGCAGATGGTACAACAACTACATTTACATTACCATACACACCAGAAAGTGGACAAGAAATAAATGTGTACTTTGACAGTGTAAGACAAGATCCGACAAATACACCTACTATTGTTGGCGACGGTAATACAGATACATTTACATTAGGAGTTGCGGCACAAGACGGCACACTTGTTGTGTTTAGACAAAAAGAATCAGACGGTTCGCTTGTTCCAACAGATGTAAACAACCTTGATGCTATTATTCAAGGTGGTAATTTTAGTTACAATACTGCAACAGGTACTAAACCAGAAGATATTAACATAGACGGTGATGGGTTTGTTACACCGGATACTAGCCATGCACCAGAAGAAGTAGTTCCAGGTCAGTGTTTTGATAGTTTAAGCATGAGCATTTACAATGCTCCTGCAGATGGATCACCGCTAATTGTTACTAACAGATACTTTGGTAACAGTTTATTAAGACGCTATGGGTTTGATTTATATCCAGGCACAGAAGATAGTGTATTTGTTACCGTAGCAGGTTCATATTTAGAAAATGGCACAGACTACACAATTGATTATCAAAACAAAGAAATCGTTTTTGTTGATGCACCTGAAATAGATGAACTTGTAACCATCCAGACTTTAAATGTTGGCGGTGCAAATATTCTTGAAAGAAAACAATTTATTGGAGATGGTAGCACAACAGAGTATGAATTAACTGCGAAATATGAAGATGTTGGCAGTGCATTTGTTACTTCAAATGGTGTAAGCAAAGAATATGTAATTAGAGAAAGCGATACAGGAAGTGCAATTATTGATATTTCAAATCCTCCTCCTGTAAGTAATGCAGTTATTCAAATTACCGCACTAAGCAGTACAGAAAAAACATATAGTGAAATTGTAAAAGAATCTATAGCAGATGACGGAAGCACAATGGCATACACAATGTCAAATATTCCTGGTAATATTGCTCCTTATCACAATATGGTAATTGCAGAAGTAAAAGATCTAGACACAGGTACAATTACTAGATTGTTACCACCAGATACTGTTTACTATGTAAGCAATGGTGTTACACAACAATACACAGTAAGTCAAGATCCTGAATATCCTGTGTTTGCACTAGCACTAGGTGAGATTGAAGTGTATCTAAATGGCGCAAAACTTGTTCCAATTAGAGACTTTAACTTTGATACTCAAACAAACTTGGTTACATTTAACCAGAATGTGTTAACAAGTGGTGATGTTATTGCAATTAGTATTTTGAGAAATCATGAATATGAAGTAAATGTTACCGGCGATAGTGCAGGCGATACAGAAGCAAACTTGATTATTGTTAAAGACAGAGCAGAGTTACCAACTCGTGCTGAATATCATGTAACAACATTTACAAATCATGATAGTAACCTAATTAGAAAAGAAGTGTTTACTGGAAAACTAGGCGGAACTTATAAATTAAGTCGTCCTGCTATTGATTCAAACTATATTTGGGTCGAAATTGATGGAACACCTTTGGTTGCAGAACGTGATTACAAAATTTTAGACAACAATACCACCGTTGAAATTGATAACAAGTTTACAGTGTTGCCCACATCACGAATTACGGTAACAACATTCAGTGAAGAACTAAGTTACAACTCAATTGGTTACAAAGTGTTTAATGATATGCTTAACAGAACACACTTCAAGCGTATCAGTGAACAAGACAGCACAACACTTGCACAAGATTTGAATATTAGTGACACGGAAATTGTAGTTGCAGATGCAAGTTTCTTTGATACACCAAGTCCAGCGGACAAAACACCGGGCGTTGTGTGGATTGATAGAGAGCGTATTGAGTTTTATACTATTAGTGGCAATACACTGGGACAAATTACACGTGGTACCTTAGGTACAGGTATAAAAACAGTTCATACAGCAGGAACAAAAGTGTTTGATGCTGGCCCTGAGCAAACTGTTCCATATACAGAAACAGTAAATGTCTATACTAGTGTTATGCGTCCTGGTTTACCAAACGGTAAACAAGAACATGTGCTTGAAACTGTGAACATTTCAAACGGTGCTGATGCACATGATCAGGTTGAAGTGTATTTAGGTGGTAGAAAACTGCAAAAACCAACAGTAAGTAACAATCCTATTAAGGTACACGATATAGAAATTGCTTATGATAGCGATGAAGTAGACAGCGATGGTACATCAAGTGATGTATTGCAAGCACCTGAATTTACTATTGAACCAGTAGCAGACTCAACTGGTAAAAATTACTATAAATTAGTGTTGAGGGATGAGCCTCAAGATGGTTTAGAACTAAGAGTAGTTCAAAGACAGGGCAGAGTATGGTACGAGCAAAGCGTTAATACAGCGTCTAACGGCGCTACTTTACAACGTGCAGAGACAGCACAGGCTAAATTCTTGCTTGAAAGAACCAGTGGCTTACCTGTAATAAATATTAGAGAATAACCAATGTCAGACAAGGATAAAACAGTGAACAAAACATATCAAAAGCCAAATGAAAATCAGGGTGTGCTTATGGAAGGGCACATTAAGATTCATGACCCTGAAACAAAAAAAGTATTTGTAGACAAAAGAAACGCTATTCATTATGAGAACATGAGTATCTCACTTGCAGAATCACTAGGTAATGAAGGACGTGGTAACATTGTTGAAATGGCTTTTGGCAATGGTGGTACTACAGTTGATCCTACTGGCATTATTACATATTTGACACCAAACAATGTTGGTGTAAATGCAAGTTTATACAATCAAACATACTACAAAACCGTAGATGACAACAACGTAAACAACACAGATCCAAGCAGAAACTTTATTGAAACTAGACACACGCTTGGTACAACATATACTGACATTTTAATTAGTTGTTTGCTTGATTACGGTGAGCCAAGCGGTCAGGAAGCATTTGATAACTCAACTGACATGGACGGAAATTATGTGTTTGATGAATTAGGATTAAAAGCATACACACCAAATGGGGCAAATGAAGGGAGACTTTTAACACACGTGGTATTCCATCCTGTGCAAAAGTCATTGAACAGATTAATTCAAATTGATTATACGATTAGAATTCAGAGTTTAACAAATATAAGCGAGATTTAACGAATGGCATATAGTGTAAACTTTACAGACTCGATTAACAAGAACCCTATTGTCATTGATGACAATAGTCGTAACACTGTTGACACTTCGTTAACATTTATCGGTCGTAACGAAGCGAGTTACGGTCAAGCAGTTGCAGAAAACTTTTTACATTTACTAGAAAACTTTTCTAATAACACACCACCAAACAATCCAATTGAAGGACAACTTTGGTATGATAGCGGTACTAACAGATTAAAAATTAATGACAGCACAGCAGGCGCGGCAAATTGGCGTCCAGCAGGTGGTGTGCATGTTGAAGCAGTTGAACCACCAAATCCATTAACAGGCGATGTTTGGGTAGACACAACAAACAATCAATTATATCTTTACACAGGTGCTCAATTCCAGTTGGTAGGACCTAATTTCGCAGGAGGACTTAAAGCAGGTGCTCAAGCAGAGGAAGTAGTTGATACACAAAACGTAACACATACAGTTATTAAAAATTATGTTGCAGATAAAGTTGTTACAATTATTTCAAAAGATCAATTTATTCCAAGACAAAAAATTGAAGGATTTGTTGAACTATTTCCAGGTATTAATATTTCAAGTACAGACTTTGATAATAACGGAATTGTATTAAACAAATTACATGCAACAGCAACAAAAGCAGATGCACTTAATGTAACACAACCTGCTATTGAAACAGTAAATGCAAATAACTTTTTAAGAACAGATATTACTGACACAATGAATGGTCAGTTGTTTGTGAGAAACGATGGTGGTGTAACAATTGGTGCTAATCAAATCTTTAACTTAGAAATTGCAAGCAACAATGCTGTTATTAAAAACAATTCACTAGATGGCAATATTGATTTTAAAGTATTCCCAGAAGCAGACAGAGATGTTTCAACAGTTATGCGTATTGATGGAAGAAACAAGCGAGTAGGTATAAACCAAGTTTCTCCAGCAGTTGCACTAGACGTTACTGGTAGTGGACACTTTACAGAAAGTTTACAACTTGCGTCAACCGACAGTGCAACATCGACAAGTACTGGTGCATTAATTGTTTCAGGCGGTGTAGGTATTGCAGAAAATTTGTATGTTGGAGGAAATGCACTATTCCAAGGACATATTCAAGTTGGTGAACAAGGCAGTGGTACAGTTGCTATTCAACCAACAGACGACGGAACACAAGCATTTAACAAACAGTTAGACATTGGTACAACTAATAACACATTTAGAAATGTGTATTCAGAAACATTTACAGGTAGATTAGTTGGTAGTGTTGTAGGTGATGTGTTTGGTAACGTAAATGGTACAGCAGATAGATTGGTTGCTAGTACAGTGTTTAAGATGGCAGGACATGTTGCAGATTCAACAGGTTTCAGTTTTGACGGACAAACAGGCGGAGCAGAAAAAACATTTAATGTAACATTAACACAGGACGCTATTTCGGACCAACAGGAAGTTACAGACAACGAAAATGATGACGAACTATTAATTGTACGTGAAGGACAAGGTTTAAGACGTGTACAACGAAGCAACTTTTTTGCAGGTGCTTCTCTAGTACCAATTGGTGCTATTATGCCATACGCAGGACCAATTGCAAGTTTTGCAGATATTCCAAGTGGATATTTGTTATGCGATGGATCTGAAGTACAACAGGGTATCTATCCGGATTTGTTCGATGTAATTCAATTTACATATGGCGCAGGTGTAAATCCTAGCACATTTAAACTTCCAGACTTGCGTGGTAGATTCCCACTAGGTCTTGATAACATGGATAATGGTACAACAGTTAATGACGTTAGTGGTGTTGCTGTTGATGCAGGTGGCGGTGTTGCAAATAGGGTTACAAACACAAGTGCAAGATCACTAGGCGGTTCGGGCGGTAGCGAAATTATTGATACCACAAACGTTGCATATGGTAGTGGATCACAGTTTGACACTACAAGCGGTAGTGGACCTTATCAGAATCAAAACGTAATGAATCCATACTTGGCGATACATTATATTATTAGATCAGGGGAGCCAGCGGCGTAATGAGTTATACAGTTAATAAAACAGACGGAACAGTACTAACCATTGTTGGCGATGGTACAATTGATAATACTTCTACAGATATTACACTTGTTGGAAGAAAATATAGTGGATATGGTGAAGTACTAAACGAAAATATTGTAAAACTATTAGAAAGTTTTGCTAATAGAACAGCACCGACTAATCCTCTAGAGGGGCAGATTTGGTATGATACACTTGAAGGTAGACTAAAAGTTTACACAGGTAGTGAATTTAAACCAACTGGTGGTCCTTTAGTACAAGATACACAACCAGCCGGACTTGTTATTGGTGATTTATGGATTGACAATGAAGCAAACCAGTTGTATTTTTATGATGGTGTTGATTTAAGTTTAGCAGGTCCTATATATTCGCAAGCAGAAGGTAAACACGGATGGATTGTAGAAAACGTAATTGATCAAGGCAACAACGGGCGTTCAATTACAGCATTATGGGTAAACGGATTGCGTGTTGCAATCTTAAGCAGATATGAATTTACACCAGCAACAGCAATTAATGGATTTGCAAGTGTAAAAGTAGGATTAAATTTTAGTACCACAGTAACAGGATTAAAATTACACGGTACAGCAACTTCAGCAGATGCTGTGGCAGGCATTGCACCTGGCCAGTTTTTACGTTCAGATGAAAGTGATATTACAACAGGTACATTAGGTGTACTTAATGACGGTGGTATTACAATGGGTGCTTCTAGTAACTTCACCCAATTTATTGATTCTAATAATGTAGTTTTTAAAAGCAACTTGCAAGATAGAGATTGGTTACTACAGGTAAACTCAAGTGTAACAGGCGGCCTAACAAACACAATTGATGTTAACAGTTCTACACTTACAATGAAAATTTTTGAAGGTAGAGAAACAAGCACAGTTGATATAGGTGGTGATGTAGTTGTACAAGGAGATTTAACTGTTAGTGGTGATGTAAGTTATCTTGACACAGTTACACTTCGAGTAAATGATAAAAATATTGAATTAGCCTACGGCGATACTCCGACAGATGTACTTGCAGACGGCGGCGGCATTACACTTAAAGGTGACACTGACCATACTATTAATTGGGCTAACAGCACACAAACTTGGACATCAAGCGATAACTTTGGTGTAGCAAGTGGAAAACATTTTCATGTAGACGATAATCTTGTTTTGAGTGCTACTACATTAGGTACAGGTGTTGTAAATTCAAGTTTAACCAATGTAGGAATTTTAACAGAATTACAAGTTGATGATATTGATATTAATGGTAATACAATTAGCACAGTATCAACAAATGCAGATTTAAACATCGATGTACACGGCACAGGCAATGTTGTATTTGATAACGAAGAAGGCAGTCCAGTAACACAAATCAAAGGTGTTAAAGATCCTACTGATGCACAAGATGTTGCTACTAAAGCATATGTTGATAGAGAAATTGCTAATCAAACTATTGTGCTTACAATGAATGTAACAGGAATGGCAAATGAAAATACAGTTGATATTCCAAACGAATTAGCAAAACTTGCGCCTCCTGTCAATTATGAATTAGGAACACAAGCAAGAATACTATGTGAAACATTATCACTTGCAGGTACAGCAACAACTATTACAGTGAATACAAGTGGTGTTAGCACAGGATTAACAAACGAACTGTTAGTAAATCAAGTGGCAGTTGATAAAGATGGAAATTTAAGCAGTGCAAGTGTTATACAAAGTTTAAGTTTTCCAACTGGTATTACACCAAGTGGTAACTCAATTGCTGTAAGTAGAACAACTAAAATATTTGAAATTCAAGCAGGACCACAATGGGTTTATGTTTCGGATGTATAAGGAAATAGAGAGCGATGCCATATCAATTAGATAAAACAGACGGTACAGTATTAATAACACTAGCAGATGGTGTTGTTGATAACTCAACAGACCTACAACTTGTTGGTAGAAATGTTGCAGGTTACGGTGAGCAACAAAATGAAAACTTTGTAAAACTTCTAGAAAATTTTGCTAGAGCAGATACACCACC
>Ga0181592_10000491_pt1 | contig 30643 bp, 46 predicted proteins | sample 071ome_20_FD_133755 | JGI IMG/M metagenome (GOLD analysis project Ga0181592, IMG submission 133755) | Coastal salt marsh microbial communities from the Groves Creek Marsh, Skidaway Island, Georgia - 071412BT metaG (megahit assembly) | ecosystem: Environmental > Aquatic > Marine > Intertidal...
CAATTTAATGAGTAATTATTCCGATATAGTAAAAATACCATCTGCTTTAATTACAAATTTAGATCTTTGCAAACATGCTCGTGATTATTTCAAGACTCTTATTATATCTACAGGCATGAGCACTGAAGAAGAAATAGAAAAATGTATTAATGCATGTAATCCAGACGTTATCATGCATACTAATAGCACATACCCATGCCCGGTTGAAGAAATCAATCTTAACTATATCAAGTGGCTTAACAACAAGTGGACTACTAAACAAATTGGTTATAGTGGACACGAATATGGTCTTGTGTCTACTTTTGCTGCTGTTGCTATTGGAGCAGAATGGGTGGAAAGACATATCACGCTGAACCACAGTATGTGGGGAAGTGATCATCTGTCTAGTCTTGAGCCAGCTGGATTATTCAAATTAGTAAAAGGAATTAGAGACATTGAATTAAGTATGGGCGGTAAAGCATCGCCAAGAGTACTATTACATAGTGAACAGATAAAGAGGGAAGGTTTAAGAAAATGAATTCTAAACATCAGATAATAAATTATATAGATTTCAAAAAAAACGGATATGTTGTAGTAAAAAATGTTCTAACGGAATCAGAAATAAAAGAATTTAGAAAAACCTTAGATCATTACTTGAATCATAATGCTAGCTTAAGAATAAACGATGCTAAAATTATACCAGGCTGGTCTGGGATTACACCAGAATTAGGAGTTTTAAATACACTTCATGAGGATCAAAGAATTATTTCTAGAGTTTCTGAAATTTTTAACTTTCAAGATTTTAGATTCGTGGGACATTCTGACTTACATCAAAATAAATACAGTGGCTGGCATAGGGATATCAAGGATATGGAACGAGGCGGTTGCAACTTGAATATTTGGAACGATGATTGTTTCATTATAAAGGTTTGTTTTTTATTGCAGGATCACATTGATAATGATTTGGGATTATGGTTTAAGCCTGAGTCCCACATTTCTCCTTCAGCCAGTGGAAAAAGTGTTCATGTATACAGTAGTTCATTGGATATGATCATTTTCGATCAAAGAATCATCCATAAGGGGCAAGACAAAAGACCTTATTATTTAGAAAAATATAACCAAAATAGATATCTTCTCACCTTTGGTTATGGGCTTAATAATGCATATTCAGATTTTCATGAAAAAGGCGCTATGTCCAGACAACTTGCACAACGAAAGAGAATGGTATGAATCTAGATAGTCTTAAGTTAAAATATTTAATCAATAGTAAAATACTATTTCCGATTAATAAAAGATATGCTATCAAAAAAGCTAAATTCAGAAAATAAAATTAATATCATAAAGGAATAAATCGTGGCAAAATATAACACCCATTCAGTAAAAATCGATATTGATGACAGTATTCTTAATGATGTACTAAAAAAAAGATTAATAGATCAAACTTGGGAAAAAGATGAAGCATCTAGTATTGATATGTTAGACAGGGATTCTTGTGTATTAGAACTCGGTGCTTGTATTGGTGTAGTTTCTACTTTAATTAATAAAAGAATATCTAATCCTACAAATCATGTGGCAATAGAGACTAATATAAAACTAATAGAAACGTTAAATAAGGTTAAACAAGATAATGCGTGTGGATTCCACATAGTCAATGCTTTTTTATCTATGCATCCAAATGATATTAAAGATTTTTCTATTCATCCTAACCATATAATGGGAGGAAGATTGGGAAAAGCTAAAGGATTTGAGCATATCAAATGCAAAGGTATAACATTACAAGAACTAGAAAAAAAGTTTAATTTACAATTCGATACTATTGTAATGGACATTGAACAAGGAGAGTACGAACTATACCGCAATGGATTCTTTGCTGAAGAAAATATTCAAAATATCAAATCGATGATGATAGAATTTCATAACAATAAAGATAAAGATACTGTAAGAACACATATAATGAAACAATTTAATGAAAAAATAATAAAGGTACATGGCAATAATAATGGAGTCTACTTTTACAGCAGAAAGTTATGAACATTAAAACTATCATACTAGCCAGGGGTGGAAGCAAAGGTATACCAAGAAAAAACATCATTAACATAAACGGAAAGTCTTTGATGCAATATACAATAGAAGCTGCTAAAGCATCTCAGGCTAATGATGTATATGTAAGTACAGATTGTTCTGCTATTATGTTAGAAGCTATTAAGCATAAAGCCAACGTGATTATTCGCCCATCAAATATATCCGGCGATAATTCAAAAAGCGAAGATGCACTAATTCACTTTGCAAAAACTTCATCATTTGACATATTAGTATTTATTCAGCCAACTTCTCCGTTAATAATAGCAGCGGATATAAATAATGGTCTAGAGATGTTAGGGGAATATGATTCTGTTTTCAGCGCCTATAAAGAACATTGGATACCAAGATGGAATATAGGTAATACGCCAGACAATTGGGATATTAACAACAGGCCGATGAGACAAGATATGCCAGAAAAATGGGTAGAAAACGGAGCTTTATATATAACTACTCGCCAACAATTAGAGAGAACTGGATTAAGGTACGGCGGGAAAATAGGTATTTTAGAAATGCCGATGAGTAGAAGTTTTCAAATCGATACATATGACGATCTAGATTTGATTAAAAAAATATTAAAAAACTAAGATAATAGTAGCTATGAAAAATTTATATTTACCATGTCATAATAATTGCTATTACCCATCAGCAGAATTGATGCTCACATCAATAATCAAAAACAAAAAGATATGCTTATTGTGTACCGGAGGTAGTTTAGATTTACTAAATATAGAATGTCATAAATATGATTTAGTATGCGGCGTCAATAGGATTTATCAGACAAAATACGCCAAACATGTAGATATATTTTTTCATGGATGTCAGAATGTAGATCGAGCGGAACTTTCTTTTCCTAAGATTTTTTCAGAAAATGAGCAAGCTAAAATTATTTTAATGCCAATAGCAAGATCACTAAGCAATGAGCACATTAAGCAGATAAACTATATAGAAAATTTAATGCGAGTAAATAAAAACATAATTTTTAATATCTCTTTTGCAAGCATGGCTAAAATTAAATATGGTACTGGGATATATAACGGTATAAATTCATTAAGGTATATCCTAGAATATCAACCACAATTTGTAGATGTATTCGGCATGGATTTTTATACTAACGGCTATACTCAAGACACGAATCATAAACAACTGAAACAGTATAAAAACATCAGTCATGATACAAAAATAAATTTTAAAGTTTTCAGTGACATATTGAAACAAAACGGCAATGTAAACTGGATTATAGATAAAAGATCAAGATCTATTCTAAATAAGCAAATAAAATAAGTTTATATGTCAAATCACTATATCTTTGCTCCAGCATCTATTCTAATAATGTCATTATTATTTAACTCTACAAAATATATTTCAAATGCTATGGTATCTTCTAAAGCGGAAAATCTGTGTTGTAGTCCGGGAGATACCGAAGTGCTTTGTCCGTCAGTTATAGTAGTAGTATCAACTAAGTCGTAATCCTTTTGCCAGACTTCTATTTTCAACTTTCCTGTTTCTACGTAAAACATATTGTGTTTATGTAAATGGTAGTGTTTTGAACACATATATCCCTTTTTTGCTTCTATTCGATGCACAGAGACATTGTTCTTATTAAAAATACACTCTGTGTTGCCCCAGATTTTTCCATGTATCATATTTATTGTCTTTAGTGTATAGTAATTATACTACTATTATTATGACCAAAGGAGTATAAGCCAATGCTTTTTAATCGAAAAGATGCCTTCTTATTTCCATACATCAAAGAAGATGTATACTCAACTTTTGATGATAGACAAGAAGTTCCTTGGTCAATAGCTCAATATAACATACCCCGTTTGTGGAGTAAATATACTGGTCAAAATGTAGTTGTGGCTATAATAGACAGTGGATGTCAGCTAGAACACCCAGATTTAAAAAATAACTACATAGAAGGATATAATACAATAAATAAGAACCAAGACCCTATCGACGAAAATGGTCACGGAACACATGTTGCTGGAACTGTGGCGGCCATTAATAACAATAAAGGTGTAGTAGGCGTAGCGCCCAATGCTAAAATAATGCCAATTAAAGTGTTTGACGCAAGTGGGGCTGGCTCAAATAGTAATGTTTCTGCTGCCATAGATTGGGCTTCTAAAAACGGAGCAGATATTATCTGTATGTCTTTAGGATCTAGGTATGGAAATAGATCTCTAGAAAAATCTATTATGAATGCACTAAACAGAGGTTCAGTTTGTTTTTGTGCGGCTGGAAACTCTGGCGAGAAAAGTGATATTCTATACCCTGCCAAGTACGAATTAACAGTAAGTACTGGAGCAATAGACCTTAAGAAAAATAGAGCTTTGTTTAGTTGCAGTGGAGAAGAGTTGGATTTTATGGCTCCTGGAGTTGATATTTTGAGCACTATGAACAACGGAGGCTATGCTATTATGAGTGGAACAAGCATGGCTAACCCATATGTTGTTGGTTGTGCCGCACTTTTATGTGAGTGGGCAAAGAAAAATAATATTAAGCTTACTACAGCAAATGATTATATTAAATATCTTAAGAAGTATACCACCTCGTTGACTAATGCTAAATATAAAAATAATAAGTCATATGAAGGTAATGGTATACTAGATCCTAGAAAATTTGATTTTTAGTCTTCGTCTTTTTTGAAAGACTCGTTGTAATAAGAAAATAGTTTTGTGGTTAAGGGATTTATTTTTAGATACTTTAGTATGAGAAAAGCTTCTTTTCTTTCATTCATAATACTCTGGTATTCTGATCCGTCAACATCATAAATACCATTATATATCACATGGTGCTGATACGGAACGTAGTTATATCTATTAACTCGCCTATTACCGCTATTTGCATAGTCTAAAAAGCTGCTCATGCTATTGCCAACTATTTGTGGACCCACAAGAACTTCTTGAGAATAAGACGCAGAACAGAAGCAGATACTAATAATTAAAGCAGCTATGATTTTTGAAAACATCCCCAACCTACCTTTTCAGTTTCAAAGTTTTTTAATGACCGCAAGGAAAACTCATTGCAACAATTCATAATATCTTCGTGCTGCACCTCAAGCCAGTTCCAGCATTTGTTTAAGATCTGTTTTTTAAAAATTTCGGCACTTTCTGCATAATCGTGGAGCATGATAATGTCGCCATGCTTTAGTAAAGGAGCCAACAGATTAAATTCACAAGACTTGCATCCTCCATCACAGAGTACATATGTTCTACCATTTTTCTGAATTAATTTTGTCGCTAAATTTTTTGTAGCATTATCTGCAAAGTCTGAGTAATCTTCACTGAATAAGTTTTGTATATAAATATTGATCTCTAAGATGTCTTTATGCTGGAGCAGATACTCTGGTTCTTTTGGATCAAAAGTAAAAATATTTACATCAGAATTATATTGAATAGCTATGTCTCTTATAGCCTTAGTCATACCGCCATGATAGGTTCCTATCTCTACTATTTGATTGGGGGTATTTTCTTTAAATAATTTATCGAAATAGAAAATAAAATTAGGATTTTGTTCTATTGCAAGACAGTCATAACTGGCATGAGCTGTGTTAGATAGTAGACTGTTGGTAAAAAAATTGTCTTTAAAACAATCTTTATCGTCGCATTTGATTTTATCTAATATGTTTTTATTCATTACAGCAGTAATTCTAAATCCATAGAATTAAGGCAAGAGTTGATGCTACTCTCAATCCCGCAATTTCTTTCATACCACTTTCTTGCATTATGGGATATGAAATCTAAATATTCTTGATTATTTTTTACGTTATTCCACACGTACTCGGTGTTTTTTTGCATATCTTTGTAATTCAAGAATCTTGGATTCCCTCCCCCAAGATAATCGCAATTATGATAACAACTTATATAGTGATAATTTGGTATAAGTGGATCTTTGTAATTTGTAGAAATAAGAGGTCTTAGTACTGGTACTCCTACGGCAAAACATTCTATATCTCTATTGCAGATTTCTGTACCGCCAGGTAAACTAAGGCAGCATTTATATTTAGATATTTCTGTTAAATATTGTTGATATTCTATGTTTTGATTATCTAAATTTTTGTCTAATATCAAGACATCATTTAATTTTGACAATTCTGTAGTCATAGACTTTCTGAAGTCCCACATATATCCCCTGAAGAAAAGTTTATCTATAGTATTAATACTTTTTCTAGAATGATATAGATTATCTATAACATCAAAGCAGCAATCATAATATGGGCTATATGCTATTGGCTCATATATTTCATCCATATCTGACGGGAACCTAGTATCAGGATTTGCTTTATTGTGGTATTTAAAATGATAGTAATCAAAAAAATTGAATCCAGACGCATAATAAAATTTAACCATTTTTTCAGCAGACCACCCCATATGGCTCATAAAATGATACTTCCAATTGTCAAAAAAAGAAAATAAAAAATACTTTCCATTTGACTTATTCAGTATAGACATACTCATGCAACTAAAGGTTCCACCATAGCCAAACTGCTCGTAAGATCTATCAGAATACATGGAAAAGGAGTAGTCTGGATATCTTTCTTCTACAGCGCTACTCAGCTTCTTGAAGAAATTTGTGACATAATAGTGTTTTCCAGAGTGTATTATACTTCTAGAATGATGCCTAAAACATAATTTTGTCATTTTAAATTAGGTTATAATATGATATCAATTATTACTACTTGCGTTAATTATTCCGATTTTTTATCAATAACTTACAAGTACAATAAGGAAGAATTTAAAAAGAATTACTATCTAATAGTAACTTCAAAAAAAGACAAAGCAACTCAAGAATTCTGTAATAAAAATAATATCAATTTCTATATAACAGATAGGTTCTACGAAGGTGGCGCAAGATTTGACAAGCCTAAAGCAATAAATGACGCCGTGACGAACATGAAAGATTCCGTGTTCTCTAATGACTGGATATTATTATGTGACGCAGATGTGATCGTTACTCCTACGATTAGATACTTCTTGTCTCGCCAAAATAAAAATAGAGAATGTATGTATGGGGCTGGTAGATATATTTGTCATGATCCGTCGCAATATACAAAGAAAAAAACCGATTATGAAGAATGTAAATTCTTGGGATTTTTCCAGCTATTTCATAAAGACAATATAGAAAAAAAGATAAATAAAGTGAAATGGTTTTTGCATAGTAATTACAATGCTTCTATATATGATCTTGAATTTGCCAAAGAATTTAATTGTAAACAAGAATTAAAAAATCATGAAGTTCTACACGTTGGTCCAACATTTACTAATTGGGATGGGAGAAAATCCAAGCTTTGGGATATCTCATAGCAATCCTGTTATCGGACTTGACCATCCCATAGACTTACTATGAGGCCAAACTAACCAACTATCTGGCTTTTTCTCAGTCTGAAACTCTCTCCACACTTTACAGTAGCCGTCGGGGTCAGTTTTCATTCTCTTGATCTCATTTTCGTCGGCATCTCTCCTATATATGTCGTTGCCTTCAGAATCCTTAAACGCGACACACCAAAAATCATAATCGTCCAAAGGAACTTGTTTAAAAGATATGTCTATGCAGTGTTTAAAAATAGTTAATAATGAACCATAGAATTCTTCGTCACTAACCTTATTGTTAATATTGGGAGCTATTTTATCTTTTGTTTGGGGGGCAATGGCCCTTCTCTTGAAAGATAATCCGGCGTACTTTTCGTAATCAAGCAGCGAACGCTCTTTACCGAATCCATACTCCCCAAAATCTATATCCTGATCTTCATTATCCATTCCAAAAAGTTTTCTATTTCTAGAGTGAGAAGAAGTATTGGCAATATACCAGTTTGTATGATCATCCCAATGTTTTGTTCTGCCTTTTCTTGTATATTCATGCCAGCAAATCACCTCATGCGGATGGAAGAGATCGTAACCGTGCGTGAACGCCCTAGCGGCTATACTTATTTCCTCTCCATGAAAATACATATTTGGATCATGCCTGACCTCTTTAGCAAAAGAACCCACAGAAAAAGCAAAATGGGCACTATAAAACCTAGAAGGTAATGGTTTTGTTTTATCGTCATGAGGATCAAATGCAGCAGGTAGGAAGAATACAGCACCCTCTGGTATAAATCTATCAAAATTCATTTTCCAAGGTATATTGACTCTTCCTTCTGGATCGTTTTCTGGATCATAGCTTGGGATATATCCTGTTATGAGTGGTTTTTTATGTCCAGATTTTTGTAAACCCTTAATTTGATTTTTTAGCATAGTGTCCCAGCCTTGAGCAAATCTGTGGTGGCTATCTAGTTGTAAAGTATAGTCTTCGTCTTGGTATAATGATTGCACTGCGTTCCTAGCCCAGCAAACCCCCTTGGCCGCTTTATAATCAATGTCTATGATCTTAAATCGTTTATCGTCAGTATATTCATCCAAGTTGTCCCAAGAGTCTTCCTTTTTGTGCTGCCACGCTATACCAATTACCAAACAATCTGGGCAATCAGCCTTGTCGAGCATATCTCGAATAGTCGGCAATAATTCAGGGTCCCTATAAGACGCTATCTGTACAAAAATAGTCTCTTTAGTTTTCTTTTCTTTCTTCTTTGGCATAATGTTCTGTCCTGTTGTGTGTTATAGGGCTGGCTAATAATATAGCAGCATGAATTTTATTTTCTCTAGTTAGCGTATATATATGACTCATCCAAGTCTGCTCATAAGGATGAGCCCAAGTAGTATCAAGGAACATTTTTTTATTACCTTCCTTACTTATTATATGAGGCCAATTACAATAGTAAATCTCTCCCTCGGCATAAGGAGTTTTGTTGTTTTGCTTTATATTTTTAAATAATGTCTTTGGCCGTCTTTTTATATCTCCGAAATATTGTATCTTTTTATCTGCTGGTAAATTATGCCAACTCCACTGTTCTGAATTATCTCCATAAAATTCAGTAAAACTCATCTTAAGAAAGTCGTAGTTTTCTTTGTCCATTATAGAAACTATGGTTTTTAATAGATTTTTAACTTGCTTCTTAAAACCAAAACTACAAAATCCAGAAAAATCAAGTAGCATATCATCCTCAAAGAACATCATGTACTTATCTTCTGATTTATCAAAATCTTCTGCCGCAAACTGCCTGCTGCCGCATATTCCCATATTACCTTTTTTAATTTGCTCGAAACCATATTTACCGCATATATGATTATACTCTTCATCATATTCATTTTTAGTACTATTATTGATAAGCACCTTGCTTGTTTTATTCAGGAAGTCCTTATCGTTATTCTCAAAAGATTGTATTACTGACATTAATTGTTTTGGAGAATTATATGTGTTTATATATAGCCTGGTAGTTCCTGGTCCAGTTATTTTTCTATATGTTTTTTTGGTGAAGTTTTTTACATCTTCGAAAAATTTATATATGAGTCCATCTCCATTTATATCAAATAGCTGGGTATCTTTATTTAAGCATGATATTATAGAGAATATACTTTCTTCTGTTCCCATATAGCCTCTTTGTAGGCTGTCGTTTAGCAAATGATAGTATTGACCATTTATTTCTGATATTTTGTCTCTTTTACCTCCAAAAAAACCACCTCTACAAACATGATTAACTTTTTCTTCTGCCATTCTGTGCATTTCGTTTATCTCGAACCCATGTATTTCTGTATTTGTTTCATATGGGTATCTAATAAACATAAAAGATTCAATCATATCTTCTAATTTATCAATTACTTTATCAGAACTAAAATAACCGGGATGAACAGTATTTGTAATTCCTGCATCTATCCAATATAAAAACTCAGAATTAAATACATTCATAATACTTGCGTTATGCAGAAAGAACATCTTGCTCATTACTATCGGGTTGTACATCGGTAAACTTGCCTGCGTACTGCCCCTAAGCCATCCAACTTGAGACAACCATTTCTCGTCTGTTCTTATTTTTTCTACATTTTCACAGAAAGGGAAAAAGTCTCCGCAGAAATCCTCGATTTCATGTCCTATCCAGTGTATCCTGGAACTTCTCTCTCCTTTTATGAAATCCTTTATCTCTTTAGAAGAGAATACCACTATATTTGTATCCTGTGTATTTTGCAGGAGCTTAGATAGATTTTCTAAATACGTAGAAAAACTTCTAGACCAATCCTTATCTAGTCTAGATCTACCCAGATCCCATAAGCCCGTAACTAGGGTGGTTTTAGAAGACATTAGTTATATATAAAAGAGTATTATTGTCCCGACCTGCATAAATATTAAGTATATCCCAGCTTTTTGTCAAGGCTTGTAATTTACTTAATTTAGCTACAGAATCTTGACTTTTCTGTTGTCGGTGAATACTATAGATCAATACGGTCAGAGTTTCGCATTTTAAAATATATTAAAACAATGGAACGAGAAGATAAAAGAAATTTACGAAAAGCTAAGATAGAAAAGAAAAAAAGAGACAAAAAGCAATATGGAGACTATGGTGAATATAGAGACAAGATGAAAGCAAAAAAACATCAGAGGGAAGCACAAGAAGACGAATGGGAAGACTGGGATAGGTATTATAATTAATGAATTATATAGAGGAATTAGAGCCAGGTCAGGCTTTTGTATATAAAGACCAATCTTATGTATTAACCTCTGATTTTAAAAAAAACGGAGACAGGTTATGTTTTTCTCCGGTAAATGGTCAATCTAGGTGGTTGGGCGGCGGAGAAATGGTGGATGCTTTGGTTTTATACACGATTGACAAGGACAGCAATTTGGTTCACTTGAGGGAGCAGGATTCAAATGATACTGTTAAGAATATCTAATTTTATAAAGTCATTCCTTTTCCACCTAAGATTAGGCCTTCCGAAATGTAGTCAGCAAAAAATAATAGAGAGATATAGTATTTGCGATACTTGTGAATTTTTCAATCGTTCAAAAAAAGAATGTGGTGTTTGTGGCTGTAATGTAAATACAAAAAGGCAATTTTTTAATAAATTAGCATGGGCCGATCAAGAGTGTCCAGAAGGAAAATGGAAGAAGGAGATCTAGAATGAGAACCAAAAGCACGAACTCCAAGAAGTATTATATCACAACAGGCTCAAAGAAAGACATATTTTCTTCGCTACATAATTGTATCAACTCTAAGTCCGCTGGAACTAATGCTGTACTAATTAATATTTGCAATATTGATAGTCCAAACATAAACGCATTTAGTAAAGAAATACATGATAAATATCCTCAAGCATTGATTAGTAGAGAAGTATTAGGAAAGATACCTCTGGGAAAAATTCAGCCAATACACATATTTAAAGACAAAGAATACGATCATAAGCTGTATGTGGTTAATTTTTATTGCTGTTTAGGCAAAAAAACACAAAACAATAACAGGATCATAAATTATTACGCTTTAGCTAGATGCTTCCACCAGCTTAGCGTATTTATTCAAGACGAAATAAACTCCACAGAAAGCAATAAGACAAAAATATTTTTAGATAAAAAATCATTAGCTTACACAGGATGCAACTGGTCATTCATGGACTGTATTATAGAAGATGTGATACCAAATATAGAAATAGAGATATATGATAAGTGATAATTTACACTACCTAAAACAACACCCATATATTTCTAGCAATATAAGTCTTGAAATCTATGATCATCCCTTTCCACATATCGTTCTTAACGATATGTTTACTTCTGATATTTACGATATGATATGCTCTAATTTCGGAGATATGATAAGCAGAACCAAACCATATAAGGATTTGCCGGGTGCAGTTCATGGGTATAGCGCTCACATATATGGACTAAAAAGAAGTGATTGCAAATATGGATATGATTTTTTTGTAGATAATGTTTGGAAAAATTTCAATATGATGACATTCGGCATTTTGCTTAATAAATATATAGCTGTTAGCGCACATTGGCATCAAGCACCAGCGGAGCCTGGATTTATACATAATGACTTCAACATATGTTCGGTGATGGAGGACGGAGAAAAAGACTACACACTTACAGGCAACTGTTACTATTCTGATGACACCGACCAAAGAAATACAGAAGCTGTTAAGATGGTTAGAAGTATAGCTGGGTTGTATTACTTTAACAATAATCCACAAAAGGAGAATGATGGAGGAACTAGCATATATACCAATTATAAATTCTTCAGCAAGGTGAAAGGCGTGCCGGCCAAAAATAATTCGATGTTTCTTTTTGCCGTACAACCTAATTCATACCATGGTTTTTCGGGCGCATCTTTTAATAGATCTGCGATAGTCCAATGGTTCCATTCTAGTCCAGCGTATATCACACACAAATACAAAGATATGATGTATAAGAAACATAAAAAATATGGATCTGCTTTTGAGCGATGGCAACCCAAAGAAGCCATTTGGGATATCAGGAAAGATCCAGAATACAAAAAATATTTTGGAAGCAAAAAGAAATCACTAGAGGAGTTATTGACGGATGGCTAAGTCTGTAATATGCACCACTTATTTTTCCAAAAAAATACACCCAAATGACCCTAATGATCAGGCCGTCACAGGCAGGACTGCTGACGGGACTGTTATAAATAATGATATACAGTACATTAAACCTTGGTACGAATCTATTTCCAAGCTAGGATTAAACGGAATAGTTTTCTATGATAATCTAGAGCAAGATTTTGTAGATAAATATAAGACGGATACAATTGATTTTATTAAAGTAGAAACCTCTTCTTATTCTAATAATGACTGGAGATTTTTTGTTTACAGAGACTATTTTACTAATAAGGATTATGACAATATTTTCTTAACAGATGGCTCAGATGTTACTATTGTTAAAAATCCAGACGAAATAGTTTCAGAATACAGTAATATAGACTTCTTTTTATGCAAAGACAGTATAACCTTGGCGGAATTTCCATATCTTCAAGTGCATCAGCAAGTTAAATGGATGAATACAGAATGGTTTTATAAGAATCATCATTCTTTACCGCTAATTAATATGGGGGTAATAGGTGGCAGGTCTGAGAATATTCTAAATTTTTTAGATCTCTTCTGTCAAGCAAGAATTAAATTAAGTAATCCAGATTTCAATGCTGATATGTGGGTTGGACAATATGTTTTTCGATATCATTTATCTCATAAGAACTTACTGATAGGAGATCCTTTTACCAGCATATTTAAAGGATATCAGACACATAGATCTGATGTTTATTTTATCCACAAATAATTAATAAATCATGAAAATATCATTTATAGCACCTGGAGAAATCACAATACCACCTAACGGATGGGGGGCTTTGGAAACCGTTGTGTGGCATCAGTCTCAATCCCTAAGAGATCTTGGCTATAACATACAGATAGTAAATGAGCCTGAACCACAAAAGGCTTACGAGCAAATAGCTAAATTTAATCCAGACATTGTTCATTTGCATTATGGCAAGCATTATGAGATTTTACCTCACATTAATGCTAGAAAAATTGTCACTAACCATAATGGATCATTTATTAATAATCTAAAATTCCACGAAGCAATTATTAGAGAATTTATGTACGACTGCGAATTCTTTAATCTTACAACTTGGGAATGCGACTTATTGAAAACCATAGGCTTTCCGCCTAAAAATATAAAAATATTACCTAACGGAGTTGACTATAATAGTTTCAGAAAATCAGAAAAGCCTAAACATAAAGACAGGAGTATATGTTTGGGAAAGATAGACAAGAGAAAGAGACAAGCTTTTTTGCAGGACCTAGACGCTCAAATTGATTTTGTTGGACAAAATTCAGATATTGATTTCAATCCTTTGCACACAAATTTTCTTGGGCCATGGACCAGAGATCAGGTTTATAATCATCTTACAGAATATTCAAATCTAATACTATTATCAGAGTCAGAGTTACAACCCCTTGTATGTCTAGAAGCTTTATCAGCAGGACTTGGTTTAGTTCTCACAGAAGCTTGTACACAAAATTTAGACACATCACTTCCGTTTATATCTGTTATACCAAATGATAAAAATACTGATAAAGCATATATTAAACATACAATTATAGAGAATAGGAAATATTGTAATTATATTGATAGGCAAGAAATACTGCAATATGCGGCTAAATTCGATTGGCACAATATAGCTATTAAATACCAGGAATATATCGTATGAAAATTCAAGCCATCTTATTTATGTGCAATGATTTTATAAAAGCTAAATTTACACTAGAAAACTTCTACAGGTGGAATCCAGATATTCCCATTAGAGTAGTGAACTCTGGAGGAGAATGCCCCAAACCATACCTAAATCATATTCCTAATATTGAATACATAGACGCTCCTAATTTATGGCATAAACAAACTCATTGTGGAAAAGGATCGTTTGGCCCTCAGTTTGCTGAATATTTATTTGAGTATGGGTTGCAAAATTTCGATTATACATTGCTTCTGGAAACTGACGTTTTGACCAATAGAACAATCTCTATTTTTCCAAAATATGATGTGTCTGGTCCTTGTACTCCGTGCAATCCCAAAGAATATGAATTATATGACTATTTAAACATTCAAGACAGAAGAATACATACTGGATGTGGTGGAACTATTTTTAGTTCAAAATATTTTCAACACATTAAAAAAAATCACTATAAATTTTTTACAGAGATATTCCTAAAGTTTCCTGAACACTACTATATGGATCTTATACTAACACTAGCTGCCAGAGTTTCTGGTTTGACTTTTGGTCATTGGAAAGAGGTTTCTAATATTCCAGGACATTTTATCGAAAATAACTGGAACCAAACCAATTGGCAAGCAACCATGATTCATAACTACAAAATATAAATGTTACAAAAATCATTAATTATATTCTTAACCCATAATTTTAAAAACTGTTTTATACAAACATTAACTAATTTAGACGCATCAATATTTGAATCAAATTATGATTGTATTGTATTATATGATAACACTAATAATACTTATTTAAATGATCAAAAACATATCAATTTTCAAAATATCAAAATTATTCCTACGCACAAACCAAACTTATTGTATGATCATCTAAACCATGCTCATGATATGTATATAGACTACTTATACCAAAACATAGATATATTAAAAACATATGAGTATATTTGGATTATTGAAAACGACGTTTATTATCATACCAATATTAAAGATTTTATAGATTTACATTCACCCTATCAAAACGACTTATTGTGTCCAGAAATAGGATTACGCACTAAGGAATGGATATGGCCTAAAACCCTTTACGGACTATCAACAATAGCGCATCATATTGGTATTACAGCCCCTATTTTCAGAATGTCAAGCCGCGTTGCCCGTACTCTAGTAGATGGCTTGATAAATAATCATTTTGGTGGGTTCTTTGAATCATTATTGCCCAATTTATGCATTAATTTTAATTACAGCATGATACAATTTTTACCAGAAACGATTGGCCTATGTCATACATTCAAGGATAAACTAATTAACAATATTGAAAAAGATATTATCAATAAAACTGATTTTTCTATAGAAAACAAACTATACCATCCAATAAAATTATGAAAGCTAAAATTATAGGATGTGGCCTTAGCGGTATAACATCAGCTATTATACTTAAAAAACAAGGCTATGATGTTGAAATTTTTGATTCAAGACATCATATAGGAGGCAATTGTTATGACGAAAAAATAGAGGATGTCACCGTACATAAATATGGCGCTCATATATTTCATACAAATGATTTACAAGTATGGAAATTTTTAAATGAGTATACTTGCTTTAATGGATACGAGCATAAGGTTAGAGCAAATACTAATTCAGGCCTTATATCAATACCATATAATCTGCTTACAGAAAAACAACTAGGAGCATCACTTGCCGATTCAGAAATCATAGATTTGATTTTTAGAGATTATTCTGAAAGGCATTGGGGTATCCCGTGGGATGAATTACCAAAATCAATATCTGCAAGAGTACCAACACGCAGAAATAATTATGATGATAGGTATTTCACTGACGAGTTTCAGGGAATACCGTCGCATGGTTATACCTATATGATGAATAATATGCTATCTGGAATTAAGGTTAATATTGGAGTTGATAAACGATATTACAAAAAAATTATTAATGACAATAAATATGATTTAATGATATATACAGGTCAAATTGATGAATATTTTGACCAATACTATGGAGCATTAGAATACAGATCCCTAGTATTCAAACATGAAAAAAGAACAAAAGACAATAACTTTTCATGGAATACTGGAGCCGTCATAAATGAATGTAACACAAAAAAGTTTAATAGAACTGTTGACAATAGTATTTTCTTGAATGAAAAAAAAGACTATTCTATATATACAGAAGATTATCCTGAAGATTATAATGGTAAAAATATTCCTATATACCCTAAGAATTTTGCTAACAATGTTTCTATATATAATAGGTACAATCATCTTGCTAAAAAGCAGAAAAAAACATTGTTCTTTGGACGTCTTGCGACATATAAATATTTAGATATGTGGATGGCCATAAAACAAGTGATGAGAGGATTAAATTTTAATGACTAATGAAGAAATACTTAAACATATACCAAATATAAATAAACGCTGCTTACATTATATATTTGAAGATTTAAAACTACAGCATAAAAAAAATACCCTGTGGCTGGAATTTGGTGTTTTCTCTGGAGAAACTATCAGCTATATAGCCTCAAAAACCAATAATCAAGTTTATGGCTTTGATAGTTTTGAAGGACTTCCAGAGAAATGGAGGAATGGTTTTGATAAGGGTCGCTTTAAATTAAACAGTTTGCCGTCTGTTCCAGATAATGTTACTCTAATTAAAGGATTATTTCAAGATACACTAGATAAATTTTTAGAAAATACTCCTGGAGATATAGGGTTTATTCACCTAGATGCTGATCTTTATACTTCAACAAAATATGTTCTAAGCACATTATCAAATAGTAACAGATTAAGTAATGAGTGCATCATGCTTTTTGATGAGATAGTAAATTTTCCTGGATTTGATTCTGACACATCAGAGCTTAGAGCTTTAAGAGAATGGTCGAATGAAAATCCCGCAATAAAATGGAAATGGATGGGTATGAATGGAAAATTAGGAGACGTTGGGCAAGAGCACGAGCAAGCTTTTTTGCAGCTTATTTAGAAAGGATTTATGGTTGCCTCATGTTTAATAGCAACGAAAAATTTTTATTTATTCACCCCACCAAAACTGGTGGAACAGCTATTGAAGATTTTTTCGAACGCTATTATGGACATAGAATACTAGGTAAGGGTCATGGCATTACCTGCGCTTGTGCTGCAAATCCTATTATTGTTTTTAGAGACCCCTATGAGCGAATATTGTCGATTTATTACTATTTCAAGTACGGAGCCGAAGACTTACCAAAACACAGACCCAAAAGCGACAGAGGAAATATAACTATTCAGCAATTCTTAGAATCGATTTTGAATAGCAAAATAAACAAATATTTTGATCACTATTTTATTATAGATCATATTAGACCCCAAGCATTTTGGTACGATGACAGACTTTGTAAAAACATCGTACTAAAATACAGTAAAGACCTAAATGCTCAAGCGCAAAAACTACTTAAGCACATAGGCGAACCTGAATCCAAGAACAAAATTCCTCTTAAAAATATTACTAAAAATAAACGAGCAATCAATCTTTCCGATGATCAAAAAACAATAATCAAAGAATTATACAAAGCAGATTTTATTCTTCAAGACTACATCAATAATAAACCAGAAAAATTTCGACTAGTTATCGATTAAAAGCCTTAAGGCTCTTGACCGCTACATCGAGACCCGCTATAATAGACTACGGAGGAAACAATGATTGGAATAGCTATAATTTTTGCCTGTATTATTGGGTTAGTAGACGGCCTGTGTAAATTACAGAAAGATCCCAAAATAAAATCTTCTAATAATCTTGTAGAATATTTGTTTATAGATTACTAATGAATAGATTGAAAAATCAAAGGGTATACCTAGCAGGAGCAATAGATAGGGTCTACGATAAAGGGCGAGGCTGGAGACAAGAAATATCTCCTTTCTTAGATTCTTTAGGCGTAGTAGTTTTTAATCCTATCACAAAACCTACAGAAATAGGTCTTGAGGATAGCGACACCCATATGGTCAAATCTAAGTTAAAGTCAGGCAAGAGATATGACGAACTTAGTTCCATGATGAAAGTTATTAGATCTGTTGATTTGAGGCTGGTTGACATTAGCGATTTTTTAATAGTGAATCTAGATTTGGATATACATCCATGCGGTACATATGAAGAAATTTTTTGGGCCAACAGACAGAAAAAACCTATTTTAATACATATGGCCCAAGGAAAAGAATATGCTCCCGATTGGCTCTTCGGGACCATACCTCACCAAATGATATATTCAGACTGGCAAGATATGTATGCCTACCTTGAGCATATCAATTCGTCAGAAAATATAACCACCTATAATAGATGGTACTTTTTTAATATTTAAAGCAGGAAAATACAAATGGTTATGACTTACGGAACGGCACGATTTAAGTGGCAATATCAGACCCAAGGAGACTGGGTTGATATAACCAACTATGAAGAATACGACGATAATGGCAACATTAATGAATCAAATTCCAGAGTAATCCCTATAACAATAGGGAATGATCAATATAATTTTGTTGTTACTTATAGACCAGCAGGCGCAAGTACTGGTTACGACCATCCTCGTGTATTGGTAGCTATTGAGAAATCTAACGACCAGTATAATACGTCTGCTCTTTGTTTAATTCCTCGTCCAGAAATTGACACTGAAAATAACGATTTTTTATTTAGAGCTGTTTGCTCTTATTACCAAACGCCAGAAGATGAGGAAAATGATAATGCTGTAGTAGTTGAAAGTCCTCCTATTTTTCTGACAATATGTGGCTTTCATGTACTTGAGCCACAAGTTGAAATACTGGAAGAGAATGCTGACACCATAACATCAATAGATTGCGTTAGAACCTTTACGGCAAACTTTGAAGCGCAAGACGACGAAACAGATTTTTTTGATGATATTTATGAATATGGAATATTTATAGCTAGAACTAATGGTAGTATTAGTTATTTCAATAACATCACCCCTTGGATTACCACATTAGAAAAAACAGGAGTCAATAATGATGTAACAATTACAGCAGTCTTTAACTTTTGCCACATAATAAATGATTATGCTAGTAATGGTGTGACAGAAAATTTTTGGCAGGAGGCATCTTTTGGTCTTTATGTATTCGCCAGTAAAAACAACGTTCCTGCAATAGATCGCCAAATTATTCGAAGCAATAGTATCAAGATGAATCTTGGTTTTGAGCCAATAGTGATCACAGAAGATTTGACAGGCCCATCAAGCGTTAATGTTGGCGATCAAATGATATTTAGGTTTAATTATTCTCCAAAAAATGACAGTAACTTTATATTGCAATATGGCGAATCGGAAGGGACAGACAGCGATGGAGAGCCGATAATATCGAGATGGCTCTCTGTACCAGGAGTAACAATAGCCCAAAATACCACATCGGGAATAGTACTTATCGTCGATGAGTTCACAGGATTGTGGAGTGGAAGATTTTACAGAGTAAGGGTATCAAATCCTAGTTACACTGTGATGTCGAATACAATCCAGGTATTTGTTATCGATAATCGTCTGTATGTTGTTCCGGAACAACAAGATATTGGGATAGGTAGATCCTATGCTGATTTTTCTCTACGAAGGTTTGATCAACAATGAAAATAATATCTGATACAAAATTAGATTTTGATGATGTGTTAATACAACCTAAGAGATCGGATTTGTCTAGCAGATCAGAGGTTTCCTTATTAAGAAGTTTTATATTTCCCCATAGTAGCAGACAAATAGAATGTATACCTATTTTTGCTGCTAACATGGATACAACAGGATCTAAGCAAATGGCAGAAGTATTGACGAAACAGAACTGCCTCACCTGCCTGCATAAACATTATCGGTCCCAAGATTTGATTAAATATTTTTCTAATAATCAATCTCATACATTTTACTCCACAGGCATATCTAAGTCAGATTTAGAAAAACTAACATCAGTTTTTGATAATTTAGAACTTAAACCAAACCTATGTATTGATGTAGCTAATGGGTATAGCGAATCTTTTGTAGACACTATTAGTCAAATACGAGAATGGTATCCAGATATTATTATTATGGCTGGAAATGTAGTTACTCCAGAAATGACTGAAGAATTAATTTTACGAGGCAAAGCTGATATAGTTAAAGTAGGTATCGGTCCTGGTAGTGTTTGCACAACTAGGCTTAAAACAGGAATAGGCTATCCTCAATTTAGTGCCATTATGGAATGTTCAGATGCTGCTCATGGATTAGGCGGACATATATGTAGTGATGGGGGCTGTAAAGTTCCTGCTGATGTCTGTAAAGCTTTTGGAGCTAACAGTGATTTTGTTATGCTAGGAGGCATGTTAGCTGGTACAGATTGTTGCGAAGGAGAATGGGAATATGAATATAAGTGCGTTAATAAAAATGGATCATGGTGGCAGTCACAAGATCCTGGGTATACAACAGACCGAAGAAAAGCGTCTTTAAAATTTTATGGTATGAGCAGTAAGGAAGCCATGAACAAACATAATGGAGGAGTAGCAGATTATAGAACTAGTGAAGGGAAATGCGTCACTTTGCCGTATAAAGGAACAACAGAAGATACCATGAAAGATATACTAGGAGGATTAAGAAGCTGCTGTACATATGTTGGAGCAAGAGTCCTTAAAGACCTACCAAAGAATACAATTTTTATTAGAGTTAACAACACACACAATAAGGTTTTTTCATGAACTTAAATATTATGGCACCTCTAGCCCAGACAGGGTATGGCTATGTTTCTATGAACATTATAAAGTCTTTGTACAAGCAAAGACATAGTATATCTCTTACTCCTATCGGAGGAGCAATAGGCGCCGAAACAGAAGAAGAGGCAGAAATATTCAAGGCTTGCTATCAAAGATTACCAGAATACGACGAAACCGTGTTAAAAATTTGGCATCAGTTTGATTTACTCAATACTGTTGGTAGAGGCAAGTATTATGCTTTTCCTTTCTTTGAAGTAGATACATTTAATACCAAGGAAAAATATCATCTTAATTTTCCCGATGAACTTATAGTATCGTCGGAATGGGCTAAAAAAGTTATACAAAATAATGGTATCAACAAAAATATTCATGTTGTCCCTATGGGTGTTGATCCTAACGTTTTTCGTCCAATGCCGAACGTCAATAAAGAACAAAATAAGTACATATTTACAACTATTGGCAAATGGGAAAAAAGAAAATCTCACGATATTATCATAGAATGTTTTGGCAAAGCATTTGAAGCTAGCGACAACGTAGAATTGTGGCTATTAACGCAAAATCCTTTTCTTAGCGTAGAAGAAGAAAAACTTTGGATTGATCTTATTAGTGCTTGCCCGCTAAAAGATAAAATACAAATCTTCAAAAAGATTCCTAATCACGCCGGAGTAGCAGAATTTATTTCGCAAACTGATTGTGGTATTTATTTATCTAGAGGTGAAGGCTGGAATATGGAGCTTCTAGAAACAATGGCCATGAATAAGCCAGTTATAGCCACCAACTTCTCTGCTCATACAGAATATTGTAACTCAAACAATTCCATGCTGGTTGAAATAGAAGAAAAAGAAGAAGCTATAGACGGTAAGTGGTTTTTCGGTGGCTCTAAATGGGCCAAAATTTCCAGCAATCAAATGGACCAAACCATAGAATACATGAGAAAATGCTATAAAGATGAAATCAGAACTAATCCTGAAGGCCTTAAAACAGCCGAATCTCTAACATGGAACAATACTGCTACGGCTTTATCTAGAATTATAGATTCGTAGTTGGATGGTATCGGTGTAATTACTATAAACAAACTATTGTTCTAAAATAAACCATCGGAGGAGTCATGCCTTTACCAAGCAAAAAATCAGGAGAAGATCGCAAAGCGTTCATGGGTAGGTGTATGAGTGACCCTAAGATGAAAGAAGAATTTAAAGATAGTGGCCAAAGGATTGCTGTGTGTATTAAAAAATCAGGAGCATCTCTTATAGAAGAAGTTCATGATAATTTATTCTATCAAAATTCTTATTGGGATGATGAGTGGAATGAATTTGTACAAGAGGTTGAAGCCTGTGAAATTTACGATGAAGAAGGCAAGATTTTAGGATCAGAATACCAGGGTAGAAAAGTTCAATTAAATAAACCATTCAGAACTCCTGATGGTCCCAAAAAGTTTAGTGTTTATGTCAAAAACGAAAAGGGCAATGTTGTTAAAGTTAATTTTGGCGACCCTAATATGAAAATTAAAAAAAACATTCCAGAAAGACGCAAAAGCTTCAGAGCAAGACACAACTGTGACAATCCGGGACCGAAATGGAAAGCTCGATATTGGTCGTGTAAGGCATGGTGATATGTCTAGGATTATATCACAAATACAAAATAATTTTACGCTAGATGCTTTAAGATATCTGCCCGGCTTCGAGTATGAAGAGTCTATATATGCCAATATTGATTTTCCAGAAATCGGAGATATAGACTTATTTAATATAGTGCAACCCCCCGCTAAAAATTCTAGCACACAAACTCTCAACGAAATAAAAAAAATTTCTAGTCTTACTAAAAACAGATCCCAGCAAGAGTTAAAGCTGGTTTATGAAGTTGACACAGACCCTCTACTTCTTTTTATGCCATTGATAGAAAGTCTGGGACTAGACTTTGACAGAGGATTATTCAGCAAAGTTTATTACACCTGCGTATCTGCTATAGTAGATCATTTAAAATATTACTATAATAGAGCTAGACCATTTCAACTAGCAGAATTTCTAGATCTAGAAATAGATAGAATTATTACTAAAACACACCATACGCCATCTTATCCAAGTGGACACACGATGTATGCGGCTCTGATAGGAGAGTTTTTAATTGATAAACATCCTGAGCACAAATCTAAAATAAATGCTATCACAGAGCGCACAGGTCTTGGTAGGGTTCTACAAGGCGTGCATTATCCTTCGGATAACGACTCTTCGATCAAAATAATCAAAACAATATTTCCTAATCTCAAAAATTTTTTTACCGGAGAATAAAATGAATTATAAAGAAATACTAAATAATATACAAAATAATATTATCGCCAATCAAGATGAATCCCCACAAGAAGAACTTATGGAATATAAGCAAGATTTCTTGGAGATGAACATAGGATCTCTCACAGCAATAATGAATCATGCAAAATCCATATTAGATTCTCTAGAGGATCCGTCCATAAAAGAAAACTTGACAGAAAGCTGGCTACAGGGTAAAATTGCAATAACAGAGGACTACATGAGAACAATTCATGATTTTGTAAAGTATGTTCCTCTGGGTGACGATGATACTTATGCAGCAGACAGACCGGGGCTTTGGGAAAATATCAGACGTAAAAAACAAAGAGAAGGCGATAACTACAAGCCTGCCAAACCGGGCGATCCTGATAGGCCAGATCCCAAGCAATGGAAAAAGCTGCAAAAAGAGAACAAAAAAAAGAAACAGTAATTTAATTTATATTTCATAATTATCAAAGGATTTAAGGATGGAAAAACAGTTTGACTCATTGTCTAGTTATATTTCGCTAGCTAAAAAAACCATATCTAAATTTGCTCCTAAATTTTATAATGGGCTTGCTGCTGATATGCTTAGTAATGAAGACGCTATATCAGACATAGCTACGGCGTTGATGCAAGCAGATTGGAAGTTTGACTCGGAAAGAGTTGGTCCAACAGGATTAAAGAAGACCAAGTACTCGTACAGAAACCAATGCGTGATATGGGCCATTAAAACTTATGTAACCCAAAGATATAAGAAAAAACCCAAATCTAGCCTGGACTTCGAGATAGGAGACAATGACACCTTATCGCAAACTATAGCAGATGAAAGCTCATTGGATCCATTAGACATATTAATACAAAAAGAATCAGAAGAAAATCTAAAGACTAATATAGCAGAAATATTGGATTCGTCGGTTTTAAACAAAAAACAGCGAGCACAAATCAAATTGTACTATTATGATAATCATACACTATCTGAGATAGGCGCAAAATATGGAGTATCCAGAGAAGCTATTAGACAAAATATCAAAAGAGGAATACAAAATATTCAAAAACTAGAAAATGCTATTTCATAAAATAAAACAAATTATATCTGTAATTTTCAATAATCAAGACTCTATACAGCCTGAGAACTCCAATTCTCAGGTCTGTTTTAGTCTAGATGAAAAAAACTCAGCAATCGTTACAATGAACATAGAAGATCCAGAAGATTTAACCGCTGAAGAAATAAGCGATAATGCAGAAAAATTTGCAAAATTAGTTCATGTAATTATGCACGGAGAAGCTAACAAACAGATAAGAGAAATTATAAAAAACTCCTCTAAGAATTTGGATTCTAGTGAAAAAAATAATTTGTATTTTCAAAACGTCTTATTCTATCAAAGACTATATGAACAAGAAAAAAAAGACGAAATAAAAAATCAAATGTATGACAAATTAGTAATTAGACCCTCAGAAGCTTTTAATAGATATGCATGATTCTGACACAGAGATAAAAGAAAATGTGATCATGTGGGAAAAATGGAACGACCCATATGCAGAAGATATTGATACGCAAGAAACCACAGAGGAAACTTATGGTGATTACGAAGAAGAGGAATATGAGGATGATGAGACACAAGAAACAAGAGCTGTTCAAAATATAGGTAAATTTAGAGCTATAGCAACGCCTATGGGAATTATACCAATCAACGAATCTACAGCCAGCAGTAAGATATTTAATTTTTGGGTTGGGCATGCTAATTTTGATATTACTAATGCTATAGCCATTATTATAGAAGATACAGATGGAGTTGAAACATTAGATGTTTTTACCAGATATCGCTTTAGGATTGGCATAGGAAAGGCTTTTAATGACTCTTCTGTAATGAGAAAGATTAACTCAAGAGTATATGAATATCTACTATGACACCAGTAAACAGTACAAATGAAATAGATATACACAATATACATCAAATAGGACTTGATGTAAAAAACCGTGAAGTTTATTTACATTCAACTTTTGACTCTGAAGAAGAATCAGGAGTTGAATTTAGATCAGCGATAATGTTTGAAAAAAACATTAGATATTTAAATAAAATTTCTAATGATCCTATTTTAGTACATATGCATTTACCTGGAGGAGTATGGGAAGACGGTATGGCGATTTATGATACCATAAAATTCTCTACTTCAAAAATATTTATTCTTGCATACGGAAAAGTTGAATCTGCAAGCAGCATAATATTTCAATCGGCACATTTAAGAGTATTGATGCCCAGCACTCATGTATTAATTCATTATGGCTCACTTAGTATAGATAATGAACACAAAGCAGCTATGAGCAGTCTTGCTTGGAGCGAAAAAGAATCAGCCAAAATGATAGAAATTTTTACAGAGAGATGCTCTCATAGTCCTATTGCTCAGGAAAGAAATTGGAAAAAATTTATGGTACGCAAACACATTGTCTCTCAATTAGACAACAAAAGCGATTGGATACTAGATGCCGAAGAAGCTGTTTATTACGGTTTTGCTGATGGTGTATTAGGAGATAGAAAGTTTCCTAATATCGAAAAACTAAAAAGCAGAAAAAGATAATATGTATATTGAGTATTGTATTTATGATAGAACACCCAACGAAAAAGAAATAGCCAAAGAAATTGAGCAAGTCCTTAATAAGGGCGTAAAAAATTTCTGCTTATTCCCTTACTCTGTGGCCTCTCTGAAAAATAGCGGCCTCTTAAAAGAGATTAACGTTTGTATGCCAATAGATTTTCCTTTTGGCGTAATGGATTTAGAGTCCAGAAAATCCGTAATAGATAATATTATGTCTTCCTATAGAATACAAGCGGTAGACATAGTTGCTCCGTCAAAAACACTATCTAATAACAAATATTCTAAGCTAAGAGAGGATATAGATAATATGCAAGAAATATTGTCTAAATATGATCCCGTAGATATTAGATATGTATTAGAATACAGAATATTTGACCATTCTGTTTTGGCTAGGGCTTGTCAGATATTGAAAGATAAAAATATACACACCATACTACCATCTACTGGTAATATGCTTGATGATATTAGTGACAACATAATTGCATGTAAATATTTAGAATCTAAATCTAGAATTAAGACTATCTGTAGCGGCAATGTGTACCATGAAAAACACGCAGCTTTACTTAAAAAACATGAAATTAATAAAATCAGGGCTTTTAGCCTAAATTCCATAAATATTTTAACAGATTCTTAGTTGATGGTGTAATTAACATCAGCAATAGGCCTATTTGCACATATACTCGGAGAATTAAAATGAAATTATCACTAAATGTACAACAAAATGGTGGGGGAGTAGTTGCTCCTGGCACCACAGTCAATAATGCTGGTAGTGCCATGAGAGCTGGCTCTTCATCCTCTTTATTGGACAACGTCGATCCATCATACGCAGACTACCTTGGCGGTTCTGTTGTAGCAGACGGAGACAATACTGACCCAGCGCTTAGTGGCGGCATTTTTGCATACAATCGTCAAGAGCCAGTAGCCAAAAGAATTACTACTGTTTTAGGTGGCAGCACTACTGTAGATAGTAAACTTCTGTCTGGCGGCGAAATTGTAGGTCAAGATCAAAGAAGAGACATACACTACAATGACAATGTAAAAACCCGTAGAGTTGCTACTGCGATCAGAGCAGGAAATTTCAATCCTTACGGAATAGCTCAACAACGAAGTAACTTTACTGTTGCTCCAGTTGTTGGCACGGACAATTTCGGTAACGATAATGCTGCTACAGTTAGCAGAACATCACCAGGCAACCTTGTCTTTAAGTTGGGCGGACCAAGTAGTAGTACTAATCCTGTTACTGATACTTATTACTCTCCACAAGACGAAAAAACTGGTTGATAACAATTTCGTTACAATCTACTTTCATGGACGGTGTATAGAAATATGCCGTCCTTTTTATATACCCATAATTGGAGATCGAAATGTCAGATCCTAATACTATAGGTAATTTTTTTGAGAATTTGACCGTAGCTATGGTGGGCATCATTATCACTCTTGTAGGCTTTTGGACAACTTTTATTAAAAATTTGGTTAATCGCAAAGAAGTTGAAGAGATGATCGAAAAGACCGCTAATCAAAGTCAATATGTTAAAGATCGTCAATTTATTATGGAAAGATTAAATAGCCATAAAGAAGACACAAGCATATTATTTAGAGCTTTAGAAAAAAACACAGAAGTAATGACAGAACTTAAGGTTCAAATAGCTACACTGGGCAAAACACTAGAAGCACTAGAAAACAGAATCGAGAGAAAGTAAAATGTCATCATACGATACAATATTATTTAAGAGAGATACCGAATCCAATTTATCTGCTTCAAGTACTGTGATTAAAAACGGAGAACCAGTATTTAATACAGAGAATGGTGATTTAAGAATGGGTGATGGAAGTAGCACTTGGTCTGGATTAAAGTCTGTTAATAAAAAAACAGCCATAAGAACCACAACAGGCTCCGGAACATATAATAACTGGAAGCCCACAGCTACGGGAAATCATACTGTAATCAGAGTTACTACTACCGCAGCTTTAATCGTCACTGGTATAGATAGCAGTTATGGTAATGGTCAGATTACTATTATTAATCACGGAACTACACATAGTATCACTTTTAACGAAGACGATGCTAGTAGTTTATCTTCTAATCGAATATATAATACTCCCACAGGAAACTTAGTATTAAATGCAGGAGAGGTATTATTGGCTACTTATGATGAATCTATTAGTAGATGGATAGCGGTCAAAATAGGCTAATTTAAAGATCAAGTCATACAAACTCCAACGATGGTGTATATAAGCATAGATTTTGTTTATACTATGTTTACAGGGAGTTGTTATGCCTACTTCAGATGTAGCTTTTTCTAGCGATAATGTTTTTCCTTCTGGTATGCCTAAAAATGGCAGTATCGTATTACATGCTGGTATCAGGACTGGTTTTTACGATACGAATAACAGTCATGCTATATCAGGAGTAACGGACGACGATTTAGAAAACAAATACACAGATCGTTTTGACGATATAGATTATTATTCAAATACAACCATTGATGGTGGACCAATATCGTGAGAAAACCAGGCTATAAAACTAGCGAGTTTTGGTTTACTTTGGTAAGTTTTATATTTAGTGGACTTTTTCTATTTGGGGTTATAGACAGCCCCGATACCAAAGATGATTTAACAGATGTTTTTACGCACGTAACAGAGAGCGTTATATTACTTGGCGGGCAGGCTGTTGTTCTTGCTAGATATATAAGAAAAAGAAAAGAAGAAAAAATTGAATATGAAAGAACGAGACAAAAAGAACAAGAAAATATTAAAAAAGAATTAGAAGATTATGTTGGTGTAGGTAAAGAGAACAATACCATTAATATCAATGAAGCATCACTTGGTGAACTAATACAATTGCCGCATATAGGACCATATGTAGCGGAACAGATAATAAATTATAGAAAAACCAATAGATTTGATAGCGTTTTAGATCTACTGAAAATTAAAGGTATTGGAGAAAATACCTTTAGAGATATAGAACCATACATAACATTATGAGGTAAAACAAGATGAATAGCAGAGAGTTAATTATTAGAGAATTTGATATTGTTATAGATAATGTAAGAGAAAGCTTAAATACCGTCAAAAGATTAGCCGTAAGTGAAGCCTGGAAAGTTTTACAAGTAGTTACAGCCAGTCTAATTCAAACAATAGAAAAGCTGGGTCAAGACTTAAAAAGCCCAGAGAAAAAAGCTCTTGCTATGGAACTTTTATCCGGTTTCTATGATAAAATCTTTTTGGTTGTAGATATTCCAGTTGTTCCAAATATTTTAGAGCCTATTATACATAAATATGTCAAAGCCTTTTTAATGGTTCTAGTAAGCGCAACCATAGATGCTCTTGTTACCACATTTAGGGAAACGGGCATTTTTCTCAAGAAAAAGATTGACGACAACCCATATAAACCAGAAGTAATGAAAGTTTCCTATATTCCATGAAAGGATAAAAAATGAATTTTAGCCAAAGTTTTGAGGAGTTTAGCGGTAGTTTAGGAGCTATGGATTTGGCTCTATATGCTGGCTTAGGAATTGTGCTATGGGTCTTATTCAAGGATAGGCTTAGTCCCGTGCAAAAAATGATATTGGATGCTATCAATAATATCAAGAGATCTGTTGGATCAAGCAATAATTCTGCGCCTAATATTTCTGTTCCGGACAATCTTAAAGATGCCCCAAAAGAAACACAAAATCTGTTCTTTGATCTTGTAGTATCCTGGAAGCAGACCAGAGATTTAGCAGAATTAAGCGGCTGCAAAAAAGCAGTAGAAGTAGCAGATCAGATGTTTCCATATCTTAGTCCAACAATATGCTCAGAGGAGCCTAAAGATGCAGAATAAAGTATTATTATCTATAGGTGTTATACTAATATTTTTAGGAATATTTAAGCCAGATCTATCTTCTTTTAATTTACCTGTTGGCGGAGGCGGAGATGTTTGTGTTGTAGATAATTATGTTACAGACGCACCTGCTGACACAGAACTGTTAGAAAAAGCCAGAGAAATTGCAGAGCTAATGCGTCAATCAGATGATTCAACAAGAAGCAGAGATTGCTCTAGACTATCTTCTTTGTATTGCGATATAGCAACCCTAATTGAATTAGATAATGAAGATATGGTTATTAAAGATACCTCGTCCATTAGGCAGGTTAACAGCATAGCGGGTCCTATGCTTAGATTAAACATCAAAGACAAATACCCCAATCTCGCCAAACTTGCCAAAGATTTGATGGTTAGTCAAATTGGTGATGAGGATGTGGTATTAGATCAAGACGCCAGAGAAAAAGCTGTTGAGGCTTTCAGGGCTTTAAGCTGGGCTTTTTATGAGGGTAGTAAATAATGCCAAGAATGACACCAGATCAGCTCTATAATGAATATCGCAAAGGTTTTAGTGGTTGCCTTTGGGAACCACATATATATGAAGAATTAATTGCTACCAGCAAATATGCTTATTTCAAAGATGGTGCTAAAAAAATTAAAAACAGCGGCAAAGGTAAACTTTCAACACCATTCAAATCAGTATTGAAATTTGATAAGAATGCTTATATAGAGCGCCAGACAACTGGTGATTGTGTCAGCCACGCTACTCGCAATGGGTGTGATATAACAAGAGCAGTTGAAATTGATATTAAAGGAGACAAAGAAAGCTGGGTTGCTAGAGGTGCTACCGAAGCGATCTATGGTTGTAGAGGTCATGGTGGTCAAGGTATGAGTTGCAGCAGGGCCGCTACTTTTGTAAGTCAAACTGGTGGTGTTCTTGTGCGTAAAAACTATCCAGGAATAGCAGACTTTAGTAAATATAACGGCAATATGGGTGCTAAGTGGGGATCTAGAGGATTACCAGATAATGTAATAGATGAAGCAGACAATCATCAAATCCGTACTGTATCATTAATTAGAACAG
>Ga0181592_10000502_pt1 | contig 30298 bp, 25 predicted proteins | sample 071ome_20_FD_133755 | JGI IMG/M metagenome (GOLD analysis project Ga0181592, IMG submission 133755) | Coastal salt marsh microbial communities from the Groves Creek Marsh, Skidaway Island, Georgia - 071412BT metaG (megahit assembly) | ecosystem: Environmental > Aquatic > Marine > Intertidal...
ACCCATGTCGGCACCTTTACCCTGCTGGATCAACACCAGACCGGTAATCGCGATAGCCGCAATGACGTGTACTAATATAATGATAGATTCCATAAATTCTCTCTTGAGTAACGACTAAACCAAACGACTAAACCAGAAGTTGATTTACTGTTACTTGCAACTCGAACAAATTTTCAAAAAATCTTCTGCCACCAGTGAGGCACCACCCACAAGACCGCCATCTATATCAGGCTGGGCAAACAGTTCTTCAGCATTGCCTGCCTTGACACTGCCGCCGTATAAAATCCTGATCGCCCCGGCAACTTCTTTATTGTTGCTGGCAAGGGTAGTCCTGATCAATGCGTGGACTTCCTGGGCCTGTTCAGGCGTAGCGGTCAATCCAGTGCCAATGGCCCAAACAGGCTCATAGGCAATCACAGCACCAGCAAAGGCATCAATGCCAACATGCTCCACGACAGCCTGTAACTGTCGCAATACTGTCGCCTCTGTTTCGCCGGCCTCGCGCTGCTCACGACTCTCACCGACACATAACACGGGTGTGATGTCGTTAGCGACAGCGGTGGCAAACTTTTCTGCCACAAACTGATCACTTTCCTGAAACAGCTCGCGCCGTTCCGAGTGACCGATAATCACGTGGCTGCAGCCAAAATCCCGCAGCATCGGTGCCGCCACTTCACCGGTGAAAGCACCGCTTTCACTGGCATGCATATTCTGTGCGCCCAGCAGTACATTGGAGCCTTTCAGGCTTTCACCTGCCTGCTGCAGGTAAACCGCTGGCGGGCAAATCAATACTTCGGTCGCTGACCGGGCATCGAGACCAGCTACCAGGGCACTTAGCAAGGCCGCATTGCTTTCTGTGCGACCATGCATTTTCCAGTTTGCTGCTACCAGCGGGTTTCGCATGATACTTTTCGCATGATACTACGTGGTGTCCAGTTCGACCTGTCGATCTCGTCCGGAATTCATCCGGCCCGGGATTTTAGCCCGTCAAAAATGGGCGCAAATACTAACCAAGATGGGGGGTATATGCAAGAAACCAAACGCGCCAAAGCAAGAAAATTCAGGGGTTTGGAGGATTCAGCGCCTTTGTGTTGCTACCAGGTAAAGACATCGTTCAGGCCACGTCCTGCTGCTTCTGGGCACTGACCACCTCGGCAATGGCATTGGCCAGGCGGTTGACCTGGTCGGCATTCTCACCTTCGACCATGACCCTCACCACGGGCTCGGTGCCCGATGGCCGCAGCAATACCCGCCCCGTCTTGCCCAGTTCCTTCTCGGCACTGGCGATGGCAGAACATATGGCCGGGTCGTCATCCAGGCCTTCCTTGCTGACATTCCTGACATTGATCATTGTCTGGGGGAATTTCTCCATACCCTGCTTGATGTCTGTCAGGCTCATGTCAAACACCTGCATGGCCGCCAGGACCTGCAAGGCAGAAATAATACCGTCGCCGGTAGAAGTCGAATCCAGGCAAATAATGTGGCCTGAAGATTCACCACCAAACAGCCACTGCCGGGTCAACAACTCGGTCATGACATAGCGGTCACCTACCTTGGTGCGCCTGAACGGGATATCGAGCTCGCGCAGGGCAATTTCCAGGCCCAGGTTGCTCATGACCGTGCCGATAATGCCCTGGTCCTTGCCCCCTTTGCCCAGTTTGCCGAGCTTGTAGCGGGCAATGATATACAGCAGCTCATCTCCATCGACCAATTCACCATTGCCATCCACCATGATGACCCTGTCACCATCGCCGTCAAAGGCAATGCCCAGGTCGGCTTTTTCTTCCAGTACCTTGTCCACCAGTTGCTGCGGATAGGTTGAGCCACAATCCCGGTTGATGTTCAGGCCATCGGGATTCGTCCCCACTGTGCTGACCTTGGCACCCAGTTCCCGGAATACATTGGGGGCAATGTGATAAGTGGCGCCATTGGCGCAGTCGAGAACGATTGACAGACCATTCAGACGCAGGTTGCTCGGAACAGTACTTTTACAAAATTCGATATACCTGCCGCTGGCATCCACGATGCGCGAGGCTTTGCCTATCTCGGCAGAGCCTACCGTAGTCAACTCCTTGTCCAGGGCATCCTCGATAGCCAGCTCGATGTCATCAGGCAACTTGGTGCCTTCACTGGAGAAAAACTTGATGCCATTGTCCTGGAAGGCATTGTGGGAGGCACTGATGACAATACCGGCCCGGGCCTGGAATGTACGGGTAAGATAAGCCACAGCCGGTGTCGGCATGGGACCCAGCAGATTGATATCCATGCCTGCAGAGGTGAGCCCCGCTGCCAGGGCAGATTCAAACATGTAGCCGGAAATGCGGGTGTCTTTACCAATGAGGATTTTGCCACCACCCTGTTGGGCAAACACGCGCCCGGTGGCCCAGCCTAACTTGAGGACAAAGTCAGGTGTAATCGGGTAGGTACCTACCGTCCCCCTGATGCCGTCAGTACCGAAATATTTTTTTCCCAAAACCTGGCTCGCTGTTATTAGATTTGTGTTACTGGACCTTCAGGACTTCATTGCAGATCTTCAGGGCATCCATGGTTTCGCTGACATCATGCGTGCGAACGATCCTGCCGCCATTCATCACGCCAATCACCGCAGCCGCCACACTGCCTTGTACTCGGTCTTTTTCGCGGCGACCGGTGATCATGCCAATCATTCTTTTGCGGGACATGCCCACGAGTAGGGGCAATTCTAACCGCTGCAACCCCTCAAGTCTGCCCAGCAGCTCAAGATTATGGGCCAGTGTCTTACCGAACCCGAAACCCGGGTCCAGAATAACCCTGTCCCTGGCAATACCGGCTTCAACGCAGGCTGCGACCCTGCCAGACAGGTAATCGGCCACTTCTTCCACCACATCGCCGTAAACCGGATTGTCCTGCATGTTTTCAGGTGTCCCCTGCATGTGCATCAGGCACACCGGCAGCCCGGATGCGGCAGCAGCGGCCATGGCACCATCACGGCTGAGGGCTCGAACATCATTGATCAGTCCCACACCGGCATCACGACAAAGGCTGATCAGTTCCGGATTACTGGTATCCACCGACACTATGGTGTCCAGGTTCTGCCTGACTGCCTCGACGACGGGCATGACCCGGCTTATTTCCTGGTCTGTACTGACCGGCTCGGCCCCCGGACGTGTTGACTCTCCACCAATATCGAGGATCGCCGCACCGGCACGCACCATGGACTCGGCTCGCTTCAACACCTTGTCCAGCACGACGTGGCCACTGGTATTCATCAGCTCGCCGCCATCGGAAAACGAATCCGGCGTCACGTTCAGGATACCCATGACATGGGCTACCGACAGGTCCAGGGACTTATCATTAAAATCAAAAGGGGCTGGCTTCATGACAGGGATTTCTTTTGTTCAACGAAAAAGGAGCTCTGACGAGCCCCTTCTCCGCAGTACCTTGGCGTACTATCTTGCTCTTGCTAACGTTCCTGTTCTTTTACAAACTTGTTTCGTGCTTTGTAACGGCTTGCACAGTGAACACAACTTCCTAGTGCTCGCTGGCCGGCCCACCGATAGGCTTGTTGGACTCGTTATCCTTGGGCCTGGCTTCCTGTTTTTCTTCAGGTTCTGCAGTCACGGTCTTGCCTGAGCCGTAATCATCGTCATGCCAACCGGCAGGTGGACGCGGCTTCTTGCCGGTCATGATGTCGTCAATCTGTCCCGCATCGATGGTTTCCCACTCCAGCAGCGCATCTTTCATTGCCTCAAGTTTTTCACGATTTTCTTCAAGAATCTGCTTGGCGCGGTTGTAACAATTATCAATGATGCTGCGTACTTCCTCGTCAATGGCCTTGGTCGTATCCGAAGACAGGACCTTGCCACCGCCTGCGGCAGCAGAGCGGCCGAGGAAAACTTCATCATTTTCATCGTCATACTGCAGTGGCCCCAGGCGCTCGGACAGGCCCCACTTCTTGACCATGTTATGGGCCATTTGCGTGGCACGCTGAATGTCATTGGCAGCACCGGTAGTGACACCTTCGGCACCCAGTGTCATTTCCTCGGCGATGCGGCCACCATACAGGCTGCATATCTGGCTGAGAATGCTGGTCTTGCTGTGGCTGTAACGATCCTCTTCCGGCAGGAACATGGTCACACCCAGGGCACGGCCGCGGGGAATGATGCTGACCTTGTAGACCGGGTCATGCTCAGGCACGAGACGGCCCACAATGGCATGGCCTGCTTCATGATAAGCCGTATTGAGTTTTTCCTTGTCGGACATGACCATGGATTTACGCTCGGCACCCATCATGATCTTGTCCTTGGCTTTCTCGAATTCTTCCATGGTGACACGCTGCTTGCTGGAACGGGCGGCAAACAGGGCGGCCTCATTAACCAGGTTGGCCAGGTCGGCACCTGAGAATCCCGGTGTGGCGCGCGCCAGCACGGACTCATCGACGCCATCGGAAATCGGTACTTTGCGCATATGGACTTTCAGAATCTGTTCGCGGCCACGGATATCGGGCAGGCCAACCACCACCTGGCGGTCAAAACGACCGGGGCGCAGCAGCGCGGGGTCCAGTACATCCGGACGGTTGGTGGCGGCGATGACGATCACACCTTCATTACCTTCAAAACCATCCATTTCCACCAGCAACTGGTTCAGGGTCTGCTCACGTTCATCATGACCACCGCCGACACCGGCACCACGATGGCGACCTACGGCGTCGATTTCATCGATGAAAATAATGCAGGGCGACTGCTTCTTGGCCTGGTCAAACATGTCACGGACACGGGATGCACCGACACCGACAAACATTTCCACGAAGTCGGAACCGGAAATGGAGAAGAACGGCACCTTGGCTTCACCGGCAATGGCTTTTGCCAGCAAGGTCTTACCGGTACCGGGTTGACCTACCATCAGGATGCCACGGGGAATACGACCACCCAGGCGCTGGAACTTGTCAGGCTCACGCAGGAAGTCCACGAGTTCCTTGACGTCTTCCTTGGCCTCATCAACCCCCGCCACGTCGGCAAAGGTCACCTTGACCTGGTCTTCGGTCAGCATCTTGGCCTTGCTCTTGCCAAAGGCCATGGGACCGCCCTTGCCGCCGACACCACCACCCTGCATTTGCCGCATGAAGAACATGAACACGGCAATGATGATGAGAATGGGGAATGAGGCCACCAATAGCTGTGTCCAGATACTCTGTTGTTCAGGCTCCTGACCGCGAACGCGGACATCATGCGACAGCAAATCGTCCATCAGCTTGGGATCATCAATATAGGGGCGCACCGTGTTGAAACGGGTGCCATTTTGCTTCAGGCCAATGATATTGACCCCGCTGATGGTCACCTCGGACACGTTGCCTTCCTGGACTTCACGGATGAAATCGGAGTAATCCAGTTGTTCAGCGTTGCTGGGCTGGTTGAAATTATTGAAAACAGTCAGCAGGACTGCCGCAATAATCATCCAGAGTAATAAATTTTTTGCCATATCATTCAAGGGCTTATCTCCCTTTTTAAGTCTCGGTTACAACTTGTGTTTAACAGGACTGACTGGTGCAATGTCCTGTAGCGTTCAGCGTCCCAGCAAGTATTCTGGTTCAATTCTTACATTATTTGCCTGCTTTGCCTACAGGAATCAGCCGCTATGACCGCCTTATAACCCCAGTAAACACGCGGGATTAAGGCGATTTCAGGGTTTATATCCCTTGGCCAGCAAATAGAGCTCCTTGGAACGGGACCGGGATGCATCGGGTTTTCTGCTCAAAACCTGCGAAAATTCTCCGCGCATGTCCTTGAGCAGGGCATCGAAGCCATCACCCTGGAAGACTTTGGTGAGCAATGCCCCCCCTGGTTTCAGGGTAGTACGGGCAAAATCGAGTGCCAGTTCAACCAGGTGCATCGACCTGGGCTGATCAATGGCTGCCATACCACTTAAATTGGGGGCCATATCCGATATTACAAGGTCTACACAGCGCGGATCTGACAGGTTCCGGCCATCATCGACCAGTCCCAGTATAGCATTCAGGCAGGAGTCTTCTGTGAAATCACCCTGCACAAAATCTACGCCAGGCACAGGTTCCATGTCCAGGATGTCGGAGGCGATTACACGGCCTTTACTGCCGGCAATTTCAGCAGCCACCTGGGACCAGCCACCGGGAGCAGAACCCAGGTCCACGATGGTCATGCCCGGCTTCATGATGCGGTCAGATTTCTGGATTTCCAGCAACTTGTAGCAGGCACGGGAACGATAACCTTCTTCCCGGGATTTTTTCACCCAGGCATCGCCTTCATGCTCTTTCAGCCAGTTTTTGCTGCTTTTGGACTTGCTCATATTTCATTCTATCGAGGATCAGGTACAATGCGCGCCCTTTTGAAAGTGATGCAAGCCGGACACACAACACATGTCATTAGACAAGAAAACTCAGAAAAAATACCGCAGTATCGGCCATCACCTGAATCCGGTGGTGATCGTGGCCAACGGTCTCGGCGAAAACGTACTCGCAGAAATCAACCGCGCCCTGAATGACCACGAACTGATCAAGGTCAGGATTGTCTCCGAAGACAGGGAAGCCCGAAAAGAGGTCATCAACGAAATCTGTGAAAACCAGAATGCAGAACTGGTTCAGACAATCGGGAAAGTTGCGCTGATTTATCGGAAGGCCGCTGAGCAGAAGCCGCACTTGTCAAACGTTCAGCGGTATTCGGAGGAACGATAAAGCGATAAACCGATGAAGCGATAAAGGTAAGTTCTTGAGATAAACTGTAATCCCTTTATCGATTTATCCTTTTATCGGTTTATCGTCTTTTTATAGGTGCTCCACCTTCTCAATCTCGTAAAGTACCTCTCCCCCCGGCGCATTAACCGTTATCTCATCGCCTTCGGCTTTACCCATCATAGCGCGGGAGATTGGTGAGCCCACCGAAATCTTGCCGCTTTTTACATCCGCTTCGTCTTCACCCACGATCTGGTAAGTCACTGACTTTTCCGTATCGATATTGTAAAGCGTCACCGTAGTGCCAAAAATCACCTTGCCAGTAGCAGGGATTGTCTTGATATCAATAATTTCAGAGTCGGCCAGCTTGCCTTCAATTTCCTTGATACGGCCTTCGCAGAAACTCTGTTGCTCACGGGCAGCATGATATTCCGCGTTTTCCTTGAGGTCGCCGTGTTCACGCGCTTCCGCAATCGCTTGCGTAATTTTCGGGCGCTGGACAGTCTTGAGTTCACTCAGTTCAGCCCTCAATCTTTCCGCCCCATCAATGGTCATGGGTACTTTTCGCATGGACAATCTCTCTGGTTAATTTTTGTTGAACAGGACCACCCGGCCGAGGTCAGGATTTCTGTTCTGCGTGCAGGTGCTGCAGGCTGTTAACGGATGTATCACCACCGAATACCAGGGCCTCGTAAACCGCCTTGGCGCTGGCAATGGTCGTTGTACAGTAGACGTTGTGCCTCAGGGCAGTGCTGCGGATGGTAGCCGAATCAGCGATGGCCTGGCGACCTTCCGTAGTGTTTACGATAAGATCAATTTCGTCATTTTTCAACATGTCCACAATGTGCGGACGTCCTTCCATCACCTTGTTGACTGCTTCAACCGGAATGCCGGCTTCGGCAATCACCTTGGCGGTTCCCTTGGTGGCCACCAGTTTGAAACCCAGGTCATGATAGTTCTTTGCCAGTTCCGGCAGCTCGGGTTTGTCAACTTCCCTGACACTGATGAAGGCTTTGCCATCCAGCGGGATCTTCAATTCACCCAGGCCCTGTGACTTGTAATAGGCCTCGGCAAAGGTTGCCCCTGTACCCATGACCTCACCGGTAGATTTCATTTCAGGTCCGAGAATGGGGTCAACACCCGGGAACTTGTTGAACGGGAAAATGGCTTCTTTCACTGAATAGAAAGAAGGCACAATTTCCTTCGTAAAGTTCTGCGACTTCAGGGAGATGCCAGCCATGCACTTGGCCGCTATCTTGGCCAGGGATACACCAATACACTTGGAAACAAACGGTACGGTCCTGGATGCCCTCGGATTGACCTCGATGATATAAATTTCACCGTCCTGGTAGGCAAGCTGTGCATTCATCAAGCCGACCACACCCAGTTCCCTGGCCAGTCGGATACACTGCTGGCGAATCTCGTCCTGGATATCCATGGGCAGGCTGTAGGGCGGCAGGGAACAGGCAGAGTCACCGGAATGTACACCGGCCTGTTCGATATGTTGCATGATGGATCCCACGACAACATCTTCCCCGTCGCTGACAACATCCACATCCATTTCAATGGCAGAGTTCAGGTAGTAGTCCAGCAGCACGGGGCTTTCATTGGACACATCCACGGCACTCTTGATATAGCGCTTGAGTTCGGCTTCGTTGTAGACGATCTCCATGGCGCGTCCACCCAACACGTAGGAAGGACGTACCACGAGCGGGTAACCGATTTCCTGCGCTTTTTCCACGGCCTCTTCCAGGCTGCGGACCGTGCTGTTGGCCGGCTGTTTCAGTTCCAGCTTCTGGATCATGTTCTGGAAACGTTCGCGGTCTTCAGCCCTGTCGATGGCATCGGCGGGCGTACCAATAATAGGCACACCAAGTTTTTCCAGCTGGGTCACCAGCTTCAGCGGGGTCTGGCCACCAAACTGGACGATCATGCCGACAGGATTCTCAATCCGGACTATCTCCATGACGTCTTCAAGGGTGACCGGATCAAAATACAGACGGTCGGACACATTGAAGTCAGTGGACACCGTTTCCGGGTTGCAGTTGATCATGATCGCCTCGTAGCCTTCTTCACGCATGGCCAGCGCGGCATGGACACAGCAGTAATCAAATTCAATACCCTGGCCGATACGGTTGGGACCACCACCCAGAACGATAATTTTCTTGCGGTCACTGACCTCGGCTTCACACTCCTCCTCGTAGGTGGAGTACATGTAAGCCGTGGTAGAACGGAATTCGGCGGCACAGGTGTCCACGCGTTTATAGACCGGGTGGATTTCCAGGTCATAACGACGCTGCCTGACCTCACTCTCCTTGACACCAAGCACCTGCGCCAGGCGCTCATCGGAAAACCCTTTGCGCTTGAGTCGATAGAGCGTGGATTTCTCCAGCATATCCAGGCTGGCTGTGGCCAGCATCTGCTCGTCCTTGATGATGTCTTCTATCTGGACCAGGAACCAGCGATCAATATGGGTATGTTCAAACAATTCTTCCACGGACATGCCGGCCCGGAAAGCATCGGCCACGTATCGAATACGTTCGGCACCTGCATCCTTGAGTTCCCTGAGCAGCACTTCCTGGGCATTGCTTGCTTCATTGTCCAGGATGGGGTCAAAGCCACAGATACCCACTTCCAGTCCACGCAGTGCTTTCTGCATAGACTCCTGGAAGGTACGACCAATAGCCATCACCTCGCCCACAGACTTCATCTGTGTAGTCAGGCGATCGGGAGCCTGGGGAAATTTTTCAAAGGTGAAACGCGGAATTTTCGTGACCACGTAGTCAATGGTCGGCTCGAATGAGGCCGGTGTCACACCACCGGTGATTTCATTGCGCAGCTCATCCAGCGTAAAGCCAACAGCCAGCTTGGCTGCCACCCTGGCAATCGGGAAGCCAGTGGCCTTGGATGCCAGCGCAGAAGAACGTGACACCCTGGGGTTCATTTCAATGACCACCAGGCGACCTGTTTGCGGATCAACGGCGAACTGCACGTTGGAACCGCCGGTTTCGACACCGATTTCCCGCAGCACTTCGCAGGCTGCGTTTCGCATGATCTGGAATTCCTTGTCCGTCAGGGTCTGGGCCGGTGCCACGGTGATGGAGTCACCCGTATGGATACCCATGGGGTCGAGGTTTTCGATGGTACAGACAATGATGCAGTTGTCGTTCTTGTCTCTGACAACTTCCATCTCGTATTCTTTCCAGCCGATCAGGGATTCATCGATCAGCAATTCATTGGTCGGGCTCAGCGCCAGGCCGCGTTTGCAGATTTCCTCGAACTCTTCCTTGTTGTAGGCAATACCACCGCCACTGCCACCCATGGTGAAAGAAGGACGAATGATGCAGGGAAAGCCCAGTTTTTCCATGGCCTGGTGTGCTTCATCCAGGTTGTGGGCAAACTCGTGTTTCGGTGTTTCCAGGCCAATGGCTTCCATGGCCTTGTCGAACAGCTCCCTGTCTTCCGCCTTGTCGATGGCGTGCTTGCGGGCACCGATCAATTCAACACCGTATTTTTCCAGGATGCCGTGCTTGTCCAGGTCCAGGGCACAGTTCAGTGCAGTCTGCCCACCCATGGTAGGCAAAATGGCATCCGGCTTTTCCTTGGCGATGATTTTTTCCACCGTTTGCCATTCAATGGGTTCGATGTAAGTGGCATCGGCCATGCCGGGGTCGGTCATGATGGTGGCCGGGTTGGAGTTCACCAGGATGATGCGATACCCCTCTTCGCGCAACGCCTGGCAGGCCTGTGCGCCGGAGTAGTCAAATTCGCATGCCTGGCCAATAACGATGGGGCCGGCGCCGATAATCAGAATGCTTTCAATGTCAGTTCTTTTTGGCATAGTCAGTGTGCAGTTTTAATTCAGTTCCTGTTCCAGTTGATTTGGGTGTTATCCGGCATGTGCCTGGATAAGGTCGATGAAATGATCAAAGACCGGGGCTATGTCATGGGGTCCGGGACTTGCCTCGGGATGCCCCTGGAATCCAAAGGCTGGTTTGTCCGTCAGTTGGATACCCTGGAGCGATCCATCAAACAAGGACTTGTACGTGGCCTTGACGTTTCCTGGCAGCGACTTCTCGTCCACGGCAAAGCCATGGTTCTGGGAAGTAATATGCACCCGGCCGGAAGACAGGTCCTGGACGGGATGGTTGGCACCATGATGGCCAAGCTTCATCTTCACGGTGCTGGCTCCGCTGGCCAGTGCCAGCAGCTGGTGACCCAGGCAGATGCCAAACATCGGCAGGCCTGTCTCCAGGATTTCCTTGATTGCCGTGATGGCGTAATCACAGGGCTCCGGATCACCGGGGCCATTGGAAAGAAAGACGCCATCGGGCTCCATGGCCAGCACTTCACTGGCGGGAGTTTCTGCCGGGACAACCGTCACCTGGCAGGAGCGGTCAGTCAGCATGCGCAGGATATTGCGCTTGACGCCAAAGTCGTAGGCAACCACGTGGAATTTACCGGGCTTCTTGGGCTCCCTGTGGCCCTTGCCCAGTCGCCAGGATCCTTCACGCCACTTGTAGGTATCAGTACAGGAAACCACCTTGGCCAGGTCCATGCCGACCAGCCCGGGAAAGGCCTTGGCGCCGGCAATTGCTGCTTCCTTGCCTTTATCCGGGTCGATTTCGAGCACGCCACCGGCAACAACGCAGCCATTCAATGGTCCGCTGTCACGCAGAATGCGTGTCAGGCGCCTGGTGTCGATATCACAGATGGCGACTACGTTACGCAACTTCAAAAAGTCGGTCAGGGTTTGCTCGTTTCTGAAATTGCTTTCAAGCAAAGGCAGGTCGCGAATGATCATGCCTGAAGCCCAGACTTTTTCGGACTCGTCGTCTTCCGGTGTGGTTCCGGTATTGCCTATATGGGGATAGGTAAAGGTAATGATCTGCTGTGCATAGGAAGGGTCTGTCAGGATCTCCTGGTAGCCGGTCATGGCTGTATTGAAAACCACTTCACCGGATGTCTGACCCTCGGCACCAATTGAAATTCCTTCGAACAAGGAACCGTCTTCAAGTGCCAGGATGGCAGGCTTGTATTGCATAGTCTCCTCTTTTCCGCTGGCTGTCAGCGTTCAGTATTTCTCTCCACTTTTCACACAGTCATCTGGTCACCCAGTCTCCTGGTGAGGCTGAAATTCAGCCCGTAGAGAGCTTCAACCGAAAATTCCGGCTGAAAATGAAAAAAGTAACAAGTGATTTAAAGACATCTCTGAAACAGTGACCGGAATACAGTTTAAAAAAAAAGCGGAATGGGAGAACCCTATTCCGCTTCTTCAAATTCTGGTAAGTCCGATAAGGAGGACTTTTGCCTGTTTCAGTGTCTTCATACTGAAAACTTATTCTATGAAAAATGGTACCCGTTTGTCCATCTCAATAAGTGTCTATCTTGAATATTCTTTTAAAAAGACACCTGTTTTATACGGTACCAGCCGGTTTATAAGCCCAGCACATCCTTCATATCGTATAAGCCGGCCTTTTTTTCCTGCAGCCAGATGGCGGCTTTGACCGAGCCTGCAGCATAGGTCATGCGGCTGCTGGACTTGTGGGTAATCTCGACACGCTCACCATCGGCGGCAAACATGACGGTGTGATCGCCAACGATGTCTCCGGCACGTATTGACTCAAAGCCGATGGTTTTGTCATCGCGTTCACCAATATTGCCTTGCCGTCCGTACACTGCCACTTCCTCAAGATCACGGCCCAGGGCATCGGCTACCACCTCACCCATCTTCAACGCTGTACCAGACGGGGCATCCTTCTTGTGGCGGTGATGGGCCTCAATGATTTCAATATCAGAGTCATCACCAATCACTTTCGCCGCCTGCTCCAGCAGGTTCAGGCACAGGTTGACTCCCACACTCATATTGGGTGCAAAGACAATGGGTATTTCCTTCGCGGCATCGACAATGGCCTGTTTCTGCTCGTCACTGAAACCGGTAGTACCAATGACCAGGCTCTTTTTGGCTTTCAAACAGGTTTCCAGGTGCACCATGGTCGCTGCCGGGCTGGTGAAATCGATCATCACATCGAAGTCTTCCAGCACCTCGTTGAAATCATCCACGGTATAAACACCCATGGCGGGTAATCCGCACAGGCTGCCCACTTCCTCCCCGAGACTCGGGCTGTTGTGACGCACCGAGGCCGCCCCCAGGGTGACGCCATCTGTTTTACTGATGGCCTCGACGATAATTTTTCCCATGCGGCCGACGATACCGGCTACAGCAATGCGCAACATAATGGTTCCTGTAAAAATGCCCTGATCAGGACTTTAATGCATCAACAAATTTTTTCACACCGTCGAAAAAGCTGGTCTTTTTCGGCGACTGTTTGTTGCCCTGACTTTCCTGTATTTCCTGGAATTCTGCAAGCAATTCTTTCTGCCGCTTGGTCAGGTTTACCGGGGTTTCGACGACGACGCGGCACAGCAAATCGCCGGGGGAACCACCGCGAACGGGGGTCACACCCTTGTTGCGCAGGCGGAACAGTTTTCCGGTCTGGGTTTCGGTTGGAATCTTCAGTTTCACACGGCCTTCCAGGGTCGGCACTTCGAGCTCACCACCCAGGGCGGCATCAATGAAACTGATGGGGATTTCGCAATGCAGGTTACTGCCATCGCGAACAAAGATGGGATGCTCCTTCACCGCAATCTGGACATACAGGTCACCGGGAGGCCCGCCATGAATGCCGGCTTCACCCTCGCCCGTCAGGCGAATACGGTCACCCTCATCGACACCGGCGGGCACTTTCACGGACAGCGTCTTGGTTTCCTCGACATTGCCGCGGCCATGGCAGACCTGACAGGGATCCTTGATGGTCTTGCCGACACCCTGGCAACGGGGACAGGTCTGCTGGACCGAAAACGGTCCCTGGCGCATACGCACATGTCCCATGCCGCCGCAGGTGGCACAGTTTTCCGGCGTGGTCCCTTTCTTGGCGCCACTACCGTCACAGGTTTCACAGACCGTGGTCGTGGGAATTCGGATTTTGACTTCGGTGCCGCGAACGGCATCTTCCAGGCTCAGGCCCAGGGTATAGCTGAGGTCGGATCCGCGCTGGACGTGACTGCGGCCACGACCGCCGCCACCAAAAATATCACCGAAGATATCGCCAAAAATATCGCCGAAGCCCTGTGCGCCTGCGCCATTACCGCCGCCCATGCCACCAACGCCGGCATGACCAAACTGGTCATAGGCACTGCGCTTTTCAGCATCATGGAGTACCTCGTAGGCTTCGTTGGCTTCCTTGAAGCGCTTTTCGGCCTCATCGTCACCAGGATTACGGTCAGGGTGGTTTTTCATCGCGATGCGACGATAGGCTTTCTTTATTTCAGCCGCATCAGCGCCGCGCTCAACACCCAGTACTTCGTAATAATCTCTTTTGTCCATAGCTATCCCGGAAACGAAAAAACTAACGTGAACCAAAAGCCCACGTTAGTCTTTTACATACAAACTTCCTGAAGGGAAAAAGAAGCGTTATTTTTCGTCTTCTTTGACTTCTTCAAACTCGGCATCCACCGCATCATCTTCAGTCGATGATGAACCGGCTTCTGCACTTTCGGCACCTGCAGCACCCTCGGCACCTTCCGCGCCACCGGCAGCAGCCTGCGCTTCAGCATACATGCGCTGCGCCAGGCCAGTGGAGGCATCGGTAAGATCCTTGGTCTTGGCTTCGATATCCGCCAGGTCGTCGCCCTTGATGGACTCTTCCAGGGCAGCCATCGCTGCTTCGATCTTTTCTTTCTCATCCGCTTCCACCTTGTCGGCCGCCTCGGTCAGCGTCTTCTTGGTGGCATGGATGAGACCGTCTGCCTGGTTACGGGCAGTGATCAGTTCCTCGAACTTCTTGTCCTCGGCCGCGTGTGATTCGGCATCCTGGACCATCTTGTCGATTTCTTCATCAGACAGACCGCTGGAAGCCTTGATCACGATGGACTGCTCCTTGCCCGTGGCCACGTCCTTGGCGGACACGTTCAGGATACCGTCGGCATTCAGGTCAAAGCTGACCTCAATCTGCGGCATGCCGCGTGGTGCCGGCGGAATATCCGTCAGGTCAAAACGGCCCAGTGACTTGTTCTGGGCTGCCTGTTTACGCTCACCCTGGACCACGTGAATGGTCACTGCGGTCTGGTTGTCCTCTGCCGTGGAGAAGGTCTGCTTCTTGTTGCAGGGGATGGTGGTGTTCTTGTCGATCAGCGGACTGGCCACGCCACCCAGGGTTTCAATACCCAGGGACAGCGGAGTCACATCCAGCAACAGGACATCGGTGACATCACCGGCCAGCACGGCAGCCTGGATGGAGGCGCCCATGGCAACGGCTTCGTCCGGATTCACGTCACGACGTGCTTCCTTGCCGAAGAATTCTGCGACTTTCTTGGACACCATCGGCATGCGGGTCTGGCCACCGACCAGGATCACGTCATTGATGTCACTGGCACTCAGGCCGGCATCTTTCAGGGCCACTTTCAGCGGCTCGATAGTGCGCTCGACCAGGTCTTCCACCAGGGACTCCAGCTTGGAGCGGGTCAGTTTCACCACAAGGTGCTTCGGTCCGCTGGCATCGGCTGTAATGTAAGGCAGGTTAACTTCAGTTGACTGCGCAGAAGACAGTTCGATCTTGGCTTTCTCGGCAGCTTCCTTCAGGCGCTGCAGGGCCAGCGGGTCACTGTGCAGGTCCATACCGCTGTCTTTCTTGAACTGGTCAGCCAGGTAGTCGATCAGGCGCAGGTCAAAGTCTTCACCGCCCAGGAATGTGTCACCGTTGGTAGACAGTACTTCAAAGGAGTGCTCACCGTCGGTTTCTGCAATCTCGATAATGGAAATATCAAACGTACCGCCACCCAGGTCATAGACCGCGATAGTGGAATCACCACTTTTCTTGTCCATACCGTAGGCCAGGGCCGCGGCAGTAGGCTCGTTGATGATGCGCTTGACGTCCAGGCCCGCGATCTTGCCGGCATCCTTGGTCGCCTGACGCTGGGAATCATTGAAATAGGCAGGCACGGTTACCACGGCTTCGGTTACCGGTTCGCCCAGGTAATCCTCAGCGGTCTTTTTCATCTTTTTCAGGACCTGTGCAGACACCTGCGGAGGAGCCATGGACTCACCGCGTACGGTCACCCAGGCATCACCATTGTCTGCCTTGACGATCTTGTAAGGCACCATCTTGATGTCTTTCTGGACCACCTCGTCATCAAACTGACGCCCGATCAGGCGTTTGATGGCAAACAGGGTGTTGTCCGGATTGGTGACAGCCTGGCGCTTGGCCGGCTGGCCAACCAGGGTTTCACCGTCTTCGGTGTAAGCAATGATAGAGGGGGTCGTGCGATCACCCTCGGCGTTTTCAATGACCTTGGCCTTGCCCCCTTCCATGATGGCGACACAGGAGTTGGTGGTACCCAGGTCTATTCCGATAATTTTGCCCATGATTTCGTAATCTCCAGCTTAACTAGCGCTTGAATCTTGTTGATGTGATCTATATAGGCCCGGCATTCGATAATTCAAGGCTTGGGGGCCGCTATTTATGTAAATTGTCCTTACTAATGTCTTTGCTACGGCGCCTTGGAAACCATGACCATGGCCGGACGGATGACCCGGTCATTGAGCAGGTAGCCTTTCTGGACCACGGTCACCACGGTATTGGGCTCCACGTCCGGATTCGGCACCATCGACATGGCCTGGTGCAACTGGGGATCAAAAGGCTCTCCCTCGGGATCCATTTGCTGGATATTGAACTTCTCACAGGTTTCCAGGAAACCCTTGAGGGTCAGTTCAACACCTTCCTTGAGCGGTTTGACGTTTGCATCTTCGTTTTCAGCAACGGCAGCCAGCGCACGCTCCAGGTTATCGATTACCGTCAACAGCTCTGTGCTGAAACGTTCCAGGGCAAACTTGTGAGCTTTTTCAACATCCTGCTCACAACGTCGGCGCATGTTCTGCACTTCAGCCTGTGCCCGCAGCACGGAATCGCGCTGCTCGGCCAGGGCGGCTTCGACCGCTTCCTTGATCAGGGCATCCACTTCAGATGACTCACCAGATTCCTGGCTGTCACCGGCTGACCCGGACTGCTGTTCGGACCCGGAATTCCCGGCCTGGGCCCGCTCGTCTTCGCTGCCCTGCTGTGCTGCGTCTTCCGCAACTTCGTTCTCTGCGTCTTCACGCGCCATCTTGTTCCTCCGGCAATTCAGTAATTCGTGCGACAGAATATGCCCTAAATGGGGACAACCGGCTGATTATCAAGGTAAAAGCCGATATTTTTTCGCCTGGCAAAATTCTCGCTGAAGATTATCGAATCTTTACTAAAATCCAGGAGCCCCAAAGGCCACAAGACACTATAATGATAACCATGCTGCAACAGCTCACCATCAACAATTACGCCATCGTCGACAGCCTCGAAATCGAGCTGGAAACCGGCATGACTGTCATCACCGGGGAAACCGGTGCCGGTAAATCCATTATGCTGGACGCCCTTGGTCTGGCCCTGGGAGACCGTGCCGACCGCGATGTTATCCGGGGCGGTGCCGAACGCGCCGATATAACGGCCTGCTTTACCCTCTCCAGAAAAGCCGATGTGAATGACTGGCTGCAAGCCAATGATTTCGACAGCGAAGAAGACCAGTGCATCCTGCGCCGGGTCATCTCCCGCGACGGGCGCTCGCGGGCCTATATCAACGGCCAGCCGACGACCCTAAACAACCTGCGTGACCTGGGTGAGATGCTGATCGACATCCACAGCCAGCATGAACACCAGTCCCTGCTGAAAACCGCCACGCACCAGCGCCTGCTCGATGATTACTGCGGCCTGCAGAAGCAAGCCCAGGAAGTCAGGTCCCTGGCCGGCAAATGGCGCCGTCTCAACGATGAACTGGCCCAGATCCGCAGTCGCGCGGAGGAATCCAACGCCCAGTACCAGTTGCTCAGCTACCAGGTCAAGGAACTGGAAGAACTGGCCCTGGAGGCAGGCGAGCTGGAAGCCCTGGAAGAAGAACACAAGAAACTGAGCCACGGCGAGGAATCCGCGGTTGTCAATCAACAGGTCCTGGACCTGTGCGCCGAGAATGATGAGTTCAACCTGGAACAGGCCCTGAACAAGGCTATCGCCCTGCTGCAGGATATTCCCTATGCCAGCAAGCAGACCGAGGAAGCAGGCAGCCTGCTCAATACCGCCCTCATCCAGGTGGAAGAAGCCTCAATCGCCCTGAAACATGCCATTGACCAGTTTGAAGTGGACCCGCAGCGCCTCGAGGAAATTGACCAGCGCCTGGGCCTGATCCACAAACTGGCGCGCAAGCATCATGTGCCCGCCAATGAGTTACCCGAACTGTTTCTGAAACTGTCCGAGGACCTGTCCGGGCTCAGTGAAGCTGATGTGCAGATCGAGCTCATGGAGGAAGAACTTGCACGGCTCCTGAAACAGTACGCCGAAACGGCAAGCTCCCTCAGCCAGGCCAGGGAGAAAGGCGCTAAAAAGCTGGCCAAAGAAATCAACAGCCAGCTGGGCAAGCTGGGCATGGAATCGGCCAGCCTGAGCGTGGCGTTGACCCGTTTCAGCGACAACACGCCGCGTACCGGTGGCCTGGAAGGCATCGAATTCCTGGTCAGCACCAACCCGGGCCAGCCACCCAGGCCCCTGACCAAGATTGCGTCCGGTGGTGAGTTGTCACGTATCAGCCTGGCCATCCAGGTGGTTACCGCCCAGACCTCTTCCATACCAACCCTGGTGTTTGACGAAGTGGATGTGGGTATCGGCGGTGGTGTGGCCAAGTCCGTGGGTGAATTGCTGAAAAAGCTCGGTGAAAAAGGCCAGGTGCTCTGCGTGACACACCAGCCGCAGGTTGCCAGCCAGGGTCACCAGCACCTTTATGTCAGCAAGTCTTCCGGCAAGGATTCCACGGCAACGCAGCTACACAAGCTGTCGCAAAAGGAGCGTATCGAGGAAGTAGCCCGTATGCTGGGCGGAGAAAATGTTTCCGAGAAATCGCGAGCGCATGCGAAGGAATTGCTGACTTGAGGTGAATCACCAAGTCGGGAAACGACGCTTCGCGTCTATCCCGACCTACGACACTATGCCGATCTTCGGGGCGCCCTGTGGGCACCTTGCCGGATGACGGTGCTGCGCACCTCTTCCGGCCTACAAAATTCCGGGCTGTTTTATTCTTTCTGGCAATCCGCGCAGAGACCGTAAATATAAAGGGAGTGGTCTGAAATGGTGAAGTTGAGCCTGTTTGCGGCCAGGCGTTGCTGCTTTTCGATGATCTCATCATAGAACTCTTCCACGCGGCCGCACTTGGTGCAGACAATGTGGTCATGGTGGTCATCCGGGGTCATCTCGAAAACGGAATGCCCGCCTTCAAAATGGTGTCGCGTCACCAGGCCTGCTGTTTCGAACTGGGTGAGTACACGGTAAACGGTTGCCAGCCCCACATCCTCATCGGCATCACGTAATGCCTTGTACACGTCCTCGGCGCTCATATGCCGGGATTCCGCAGATTCCAGAATCTGCATGATCTTGACGCGTGGCAGCGTGACTTTCAGCCCGGCCTTGCGTAACTCCTGGTTCTCTCCACTCATAGACTCTCTCAGCTCTCTACTCTCTTGACTCTCGTTGTTTCTGTACTGCCCGGCTACACTGTTCGGGTCTCGGGCAGGGTGCAGGCACCAGCCTGAAGCGGCAGCTTAACACCCGTTTAACGGGCGATATTGTCCTATTAACATCCCGCACCGGTTTCAGGTATTATGCCCTCTCCCGAATTCATGTAAAAGGCTGGTTCCCGCAACCTGCCGCCAACCTGGTAAAAGCTGGTAAAGCAAAAAGTGTTGAAAAACCTGTCAATAATGCTGACGCTGTTTTCCACCCTGCTCCTTGGCAGTTGTGGCAGTGTAACCTCTTTTGCCTTTCCCGGTGTGTATCGCATCAATATACCCCAGGGCAATATCATCACCCAGGAAATGGTTGACCAGCTGCGTCCCGGCCTCACCAAGCGCCAGGTCAATTTCATCCTCGGCACACCGCTGGTCAAGGACACCTTCGACCAGGATCGCTGGGATTACGTCTACAGCTACCAGCCAGGTGGTGGTGAACGCGTACAGGAACGGCTGACGGTATTTTTCGAGAACAACCAGCTCACCCGTTTTGCCGGTGATTTTGAGCAGACACCTGAGAACGACCAGTTCAGTAACGTCGACGAAACCAGCAACGACGTCTCTTCAGTCAGCCAGTAAGGCTGACAACTTTTACCCCTTCTTTTTTTCTTCTTTCGCCCGTGCGGCACGTTCAAGCCTGGCCTGCTTGGGATCCTTTTCCAGTGGCCGGTATATTTCGACCCGATCGTTTTCCTGCAATACGTAGTCAGCCGGCAAAGGTAATTCCACGCCGTTTAATGGCCGCGAGAAAATGCCCATGGCCGGCTCACTGTCAGGCGACAAAAATGAGGCATATTTTTCCAGGATGCCGGATTTGGCTACTGCTTCACTGGCAGTACATCCCTGCTCCACAACCAGCTCCCTGATCTCTTGCCGCTGTGGCAAGGCAAAGGCCACCTCGATATCGATCGGGTTTTGCATTGCCCCCTTGTCAGCCATAGACCTTTTCTGCGCGTTTGCACACGGCATTTACCAGGTTCTTACTGGTGGCATCAAACAAGCGTTTAAGCACGGCATCGACCAGGCCTGCCGAGAATTCAAAATCCATGGTGAGCTTGACCTTGCAGGCTGATTCGGAGAGTGGCTCGAATGTCCACGTAGCATCAAAACTCCTGAAGGGACCTTCCACCAGGGCCATGTTCATGGATTCACCCGGTTTCAGGGTATTGCGGGTAGTAAAACTGTAACGCAGTCCGGCTTTTCCCAGGTCCAGTCGTGCGGTCACGGTATCGGCTTGTTCATCGAGGATTTCAGCACCCAGGCAGCCGTCCATGAATTCCGGATAGGCTTCGATATCATTGACCAGGGCAAACATCTGGGCGGCCGAGTACGGCAGCAGTGCACTTTGGTCGATACGGCTCACGAGTGTCCTGTCCCGTACATCAATATACTTTCTAAGAACACAGGTCAGAAACCAAACAGGTTATGAGCGAAGTAGATTCGCGAGACATTATTGGCAAACACGGCCAGCAGGATCACCGGAATGAAAGTGCCCAGGGAAATGCCAATGTATTTCTCGAGCAGACCGCCGGCATAATGACTGTCTTCAAGTGCCACTTCTTCATGCATCTTGTGCTTCTTCCAGCGGTAGCAAACAAACAGGCAAACGGTGAAGCCGATCAGTGGCAGTATGGTTTCGTAAAACACATCATAGATCAGGTCAAAAAATGACTTGTCGATACCACCGTAGTGCAGGAAGCCGGTAAAGAAATCACTCATGCCAAATGACAAGGTTGCCATGATGACAAAAATCACCATGAGTCCGGCAATCCAGGTAATCGCTTCACGGCGTGATTTTTCCCGCTCGTCCATGATGTAGGCTATAGGGATTTCCGTAATGGACACCAGTGAGGTCAATGCGGCAAAAAACACCAGCATGAAGAAAAGACATGCCACCAGGCTGGCACCGAAATAACCGACAAATTCCTGCAGGGACAAAAAGACGCTGGGCAGATAACTGAACATCAAGCTGATACTGCTGTCCGACAACTCCTGGGCATCCACCGACGGGTCCACTGCAAATACAGCGGGTATGACAAGCAGCCCCGCCAGCAAGGCAACGCCGGTGTCGGCAATGGCGACCAGGCGGGTGGCACTGACCATTTTTTCCTTCTTGTTCAGGTAGGAGCCGTAGGTAATCAGGATACCCATCCCCAGGGACAGTGAGAAAAACCCGTGATTGAGGGCAGAGTTGATCACGCCGCTGTCAATCTTGGTGAAATCCGGTACCAGGTAAAAAGACAGGCCGGCCGAGGCATTTTCCAGGGTCAGCACAAAAGCGATCAGTAAAAGAAGCATGACGATCAGTGTCGGCATGAGAATGCGGGCCGCTTTTTCGATTCCCCCCTGGACACCATGGGCCAGGATGAAAAAAAGCACGACAAACAGCCCCACCAGGTAGGCAAACACGGAAGGTGAACCCACGATGCCGCCAAAAGTCTCCGGATCAGCCAGCAACGCCAGGTTGCCCATTGCCGACTGCAGCATGTAGATGAGTATCCATACGGTTATCACCGCGTAGAATACGGCAATCATGAAGGGCGTGAGAATGGCGAGACCACCGACCATGCGCCACGATTTACGCCCATCCGACAGGGTGGAGAAAGCGCCCACCGGGCTACGCTGTGACGCCCTGCCCATGGAGATTTCAGCCAGCATGACCGGAAAGCAGACAAAGGCAATAAAGAAAATATAAATCAGGAGAAAGGCGGCGCCGCCATTCTTGGAGGCCATCACCGGGAAACCGACAAGATTGCCGATACCCACTGCCGAGCCTGCTGAAGCGAGGATGAAACCGATCCTGGAACTGAACTGACCGCGCAACACTGACATATGAGCTCCCCCGCAATGCTTCTTATCATGTCGTGAACAACGGGAAACGAGTTTACCAGAAACATAGGCATCTGCCATTGCGACCCCTATAATTGCGCCCCATGGCCAAATCGAAGAAAAACAAGCACGACGACTCCACCATTGTCGTCAACAAGAAAGCAACCCACGACTATTTCCTTGAAGACCGGATAGAAGCAGGCATCGCCCTGACCGGCTGGGAAGTCAAGGCTCTGCGCCTGAAGAAAGTGCAGCTGGTAGACTGCCATGTCATCATCAAGAACGGCGAAGCCTACCTCCTTGGCGCACAGATCAATCCCCTGGATACCGCCAGCACACACGTTATAGCCGACCCCACCCGGACACGAAAACTGTTACTGCACAAAAAGGAACTGGCAAAGATCTTCACCGGCATCAAGCAGAAAGGGTATACCTGTGTATGCACCAAGCTGTACTGGAAGAACCACCTGGTAAAAGCCCAGATAGCCCTGGCCAAGGGCAAGCAGTCTCACGACAAGCGTGCATCCATCAAGGAGCGGGAATGGAATATCGACAAGCAGCGCGCCGTTCGAACCGGCAATCGCTGAAAGGAATCTTCACCGGACAGGCCTGAATATCTCCAACCAGACCGAAAGACTACTGGCCAGCGAGTTCCCGGTAGAGTGCTGGCAGGAAACGTCCGGGATCCCCATAAGTCCCTTCAAATTCTTCAGCCGGTCTTGCCGCAATCACTTCCTCTTCTGACATACCTTCGGCAATCATGCGGGCAACGCGATCACGTACCGTGGTAACCATGCCAATGTAGGTGCCATGCTGGGCTTTCCGCGTGACTTCGCCATTGCCGGCAATATACCGGGTGGCACCATCTGCCATATTGAAGACTGTCATATTGGCTTCGATAAATCCTTCCACCGTGCCGCCAGCGATCACCGGGAAACGTTCCGGGCTGTACAGGTCGCCCATATGCAGCACGTTGGCGTTGACATAGTGCACCATGACATTGCCCAGGGAATGGGCCGGGGGCATATGGATAACCCTTACAATCTCGCCGTCAAAGCGCAGCTCCAGGCTGCCGCCGTCAGTAATCAGGACTTCAGGAATCGCCGCACCAGGTGCAGGAGGACCACCGCGCTGACCAGCAAGCAGCACACGCCTGACTTCTTCATGGGCAATGATCTTTGCCCCGGCAAGACCGAAATTCTCATTACCGTCAGTGTGATCCGGATGCACGTGACCATTGATCAGGTATTCGGCATCACCACCGGAAATTTCCCTGACCATGGCACTGATTTCTTTATACAGGTCGGCACGCTTGCTATCGACCATCAGGGCACGTCCCTCACCGGCCAGCACACTGATGTTGGCGTACCCACCACCACTGATCATCCAGACATCGCCGCTGACCTGTTCCATCTGCAGGGGTGGCTGGTCAGCCGCGGAAACAGGTAATGTGACGAAAGCACAAAAGCTGGAACAAAAAAGGACGCGCAACAGGCGTCCTTTGTTAAATAGTTGAGTAATCAATGGTCTTGCCCCTCTTTTCGGCGTTATCCCGTTTTTATTATCAGACTTCCAGTTTGCCGGTGCTGTTACCAAAGCTGTCACGATGAATGCCCAGCTTGTCCAGCAACCCGACATACAGGTTTGCCAGCGGTGTATGGGCCTCGTATTCCAGGTGGCGACCGCCTTCAATCAGGCCGTTGGCGCCTCCCATCAGCAGGATCGGCAGCGGATCAAAGTTATGCTCGTTGGCATCACTCATGCTGCTGCCATAGAGGATCAGCGAGTGATCAAGCAAGGAACCGTCACCATCCGGAGTGGCAGCCAGCTTGTCAAAGAAGCCTTTGAGCACGGAGATGTGGTAATTGTTGATGACCGCAAACTGGTCCTTGTTTTTCTGCTCATTGGAATGGTGCGAGGCATTGTGGAAGCCTTCTGTCACACCACTGCGCGGGAAGCGAACGTTGCTGCCCTCGCCTGCCATCATGAGCGTGGAAATACGCGTGATGTCAGATTTATAGGCGAGCACCTGCAGATCAAACATGAGGTCAATATGGTTTTCGAAATCATTGGGTATACCGCTGGGTGCATCAGGCACTTCCAGGGATTCAGCAGAAAGCTTGGCATCCACCAGCGCCACGCGGCGCTCAATTTCGCGGACTTCCTGCAGGTAGTCATCCAGGCGGGAGCGGTCGGCACTGGGCAGTTTCAGGCTCAGGCTTGAGACATCCTCACGAATGGAGTCCAGCAGGCTGGCAGACTGGCGGCGTCTTTCCTTACGCTCTTCATCAGTGGTGCCATCACCAAACAGGCGTTCAAACACCATCTGCGGATTGTTTTCCATGGGCAGGGCCAGGCTGGGCGTCTTCCAGGAAATGGAGCTGCGATACGAGCAGGTGAAATTGACATCACCACAGGTGTTATTGGAAGGCTCAATAGCCAGTTCCACTGAAGGCAGTGGTGTGTCCTGGCCCAGTTCATCTGCCAGCACCTGGTCAAAGGATTTGCCAACAAAGGCACGGTCACCGGCCACCGGGTGGGCAGCTGTCAAAAAAGCCGCTGCGGCACGTTCGTGGTTCTGGGCACCGCCGGCATCTTCCCCTTTTTCAGGACCCACCGGGGTATTGGCCAGGCCGCTGAGAATGTTCATGTAGCTGCGGTATTCTTCCAGCGGCTTCAGGATCGGCGTAAATTCAAAATCCTTGCCGGTGGTTTTCGGTGTCCAGTAAGCCATGGTGGCGCCATGGGGAATATAAATGCAGCCCATACGCGGTGCTTTCGGCATGGCCGCCGTTTGGGCAAGCGCTGTACTGGCAGGAATCATTGAATCCAGCAGCGGTAAGGCAATGGCAGTACCTGCACCTCTTAAAAGGGTGCGCCGGGACAAATGTTTCTTGCTGATAAACATGCAACTCTCCTGAGTTTGGCCTGCATCTGTTGATGCTGATCAGGCCGCTTTTATTGTGCCGGTCTGATATGTCGTTACGGTGTTTCTGGTAGCCCTGCTTCGTCTTTCAATTTCTCTTTGCCAGGGCTCCTAGCATAGTAAATATGGTCTTTTTTGAAAACTGTTGCCGCCAGGCCCTAGCGCTGGGCGGTTTCCAGGTTTTCTTCACTGCTTGTACGCTGGATAAATACCGGGCTCAGGGCAATGGCCTTGACCAGGGAGCCAAACCGGAAATCCTCCCGTGAAGCCTCTTCCACAACGTCGCGCACGAAGGGTTTGTCAAAATATTCGACTTTTCTGCCCAGCGCATAGGTCATCAGTTTCTCGGTGAAATTCTCGACAAACAGGTCGCTGCGCGCCATCAAGATATTGAACAAACCTTCCGGGCCTTCAAAATCAGTGCCGTCCCAGAAAGTCGCCCCGGTGTTCACCGGCAGACCGTCGGTCTGCTCGCGGTACTTGCCAATGTGATCAAAGTTTTCCAGGGCAAATCCGATGGGGTCCATCATGTTATGGCAGGACGCACAGGTCGGGTCGATCCGATGCTGTTCCAGGCGCTGGCGCAATGTCGTGGGTGCCGAGCCGGGCTCGGGAGCATCATCCAGGTTTACTTCCACACCGGGCGGCGGCGGTGGCGGTGGTGTGCCCAGCAGGTTTTCCATAATCCAGGCGCCACGTATTACCGGTGAGGTCCGGTTCGGTGCCGAGGTAATAGTCAGGATACTGCCATGACCCAATAGGCCGTGACGACCACTGCCGGCCAGGTCCACCTTGCGGTAATGACTGCCGCGAATATTCGGAATTCCATAATGCTCGGCCAGGCGTTCGTTGACAAAGGTGTACTCGGCCGTGAGCAACTCCTCGATGGGACGATCTTCCAGGATCACCGACTCGAGTAGCAATTCGGTTTCCCGGCGCATAGCTTCACGCAGGCTGCCGTCAAAATCATCGGATACCGGGTTAACCGTGTTGAGCTGTCGCAGGGACAACCACTGCGAGGCAAAGTTTTTCACCAGCGCTTCGGCTTTAGGGTCACGCAACATGCGCTGGATCTGCGCTTCGAGTACATCGGGCTCGGTCAGCTCTCCGGAGTCGGCCACTGCCAGCAATTCATCATCGGGAATACTGCTCCAGATAAAGAAAGACAGGCGCGAGGCAAGTTCATAAGGCGCAATGGTATAGCTTTCACCTGGCTGCAGGTTTTCCGGTTCTTCTTCAAAACGGAACACGAACATCGGGTCCACCAGGATACGGGCCAGTGCATACTGAATGCCGGTATCAAAATCGCGCAGTTCCCTGCCGTCACGATAAAAGCTCATCAGGGTCTCGATGGACTTTTCACTCACAGGACGTCGATAGGCACGATAGGCCAGGTCTTCCAGAATCTGGCGGGCACATGGCAACTCGTCAGCTGTGCTGGCGGGTGTGCAGGAAAAGATTTTCTGGCGACTGGGGGTATTACCCGGTCCGGTGGGGTTCATCGGGCCGTTGATTGCCACCGAACGCACGGAGGTGCTGTTTGACCAGACATTGTGCAGGTCATCGACACCCAGCGGTGACTGGGTTTTCACGAATGCCGCTTCAATGGTATGTGGTCCGGCTGGCAGGCTCAGGGTGACGGTAGAACGGGCACCGACGGGAAACAGGTGGGCCCTTTCGCCGTCAATCACCAGTTCCACCGGATCCTCGATACCCACTGGATCCAGGGAAAACGCGGCATTGGCACCGGTACGTGAAATACGGAATTCATACTCGCCATCCAGCGGAAAGACATGTTCAAAACTCACGCCGCCACGGGTACCCAGGGTATTGCCTTCCAGGTGGTCGGACTGGTTCTGTGCTCCGGCACGGTAGGTCTCTATCCGGGCGCTGGTGGTCATGTCGCCTACGGCAAGGCGGCTGACCTTGTTGGCTGCCGAGATATAGGACTGCATCAGGGCCGGCGACACGCTCAGCACGCTGGCAATATTTTCAAAACCTTCACTGGAAGCATCTGCCGGAAACAGACTGGTCGCATCAATCGGCAAGTCCAGCAGGTCACGTATGGCATTCTGGTATTCGGTGCGGTTCATGCGATGCAGCAGCGGTGCACCGGTATTCGGTTTTTCTGACCAGGCAGTATCGATGCCATGGGCCAGGTCTTCGACGAAAGCCTCAACCTCGCGCTCATTGGGCCTGTCATTGCCCAATGGCGGCATCATGCCGGCCTTGAGTTTCAGCAGTACTTTTTCCCAGGACTCGGCATCCGTTAACAGGTTATCGGTATCCATGAGATCAAAGGCCAGGCCACCGGCAAAATCATCCAGGTTATGGCAGTCCATGCAGTATTGATCAAGCATGCGCACATGCTTGTTGTCTATGCCATCGGACTGGGCCTGGGCAATTCCGGGAACCAGTATGCCCAGTGCCAGGGCCAGCCTGGCAGTTTTCAGATTCAAATCAATTTTCATAAGCTATGCCGGCCTCGTCCATCAGCTCCTTGAGAAGAGCAATCGTCTCCGGTTTTTGTTCAGCACCCACGGCCGCCAGGAACACCCCTTCGGCCCAACGGACCGCCGTGCGGCCATTGGCATCCTCGGCATCCAGTTGCGCCCCCCTGGAAGCCAGGTAACGGATAATCTCGTTGGAGCCACGATTGGCTGCACCCAGTAACGCGGTCAGTCCCATGGAGTTGCGGGCGTTGACATCGGCACCAAGGTCGATTGTCATTTTCACCGCCTCCAGCAGAGCCTCGTCAGAGACCGTGTAGGTTTGTGCGACCGTCCAGTTCACACCGGCAGCAGCCATCAGGGCTGTTGTGCCTTCAAAAGTAGTGATGCCCGGATCGGCACCGTATTCGAGCAGCATCTTCATGGCCGGTACATCACCGGAGGCAGCAGCCCGGATAAACGGGGTCTGCCCGGTCATATCCACCCAGGAGACATCATTGAGTGAGTACAACCATTTTTTCTCGGGCGGCCATTCCTTGGTCCGGGCGTTGACATCGGCACCATGGTCCAGCAGGTACTTGATCATGTCGAGAATGGGCTCACGATCAACATAGTTGTCCTGGGGATCATCCTCACGGGAGCTGTTCATTTCCAGGTTGCGGTAATCAACAGCGGCAAACAGGGGGCTGCGTCCGTAAAAATCATCAACATTGATTTGCGCACCGGCATCCACCAGCAGGTAGGCCACATCCAGCTGGTTGTTCAGCAGGGCCATCAACAGGGGTGTGATCTGGTTGGCTTCACGCAGTTCCAGGTCGGCGCCATTGGCCACAAGCAATTCTGCAGCGTCGAGTTTGCCGTCACGGGCGGCATACAACAGTGGCGTCATACCACCTTTCTTGTCGTAGCGTTCGCCCCGGTGAGGCACACCACTGCGGTTGATGCCAACGCCTTCAGAACCACAACCGGTACCCTTGCACGGCGGCAGGTAAGGCGGCTCCTGCCCGACGCGGGTGCGGGCATCCACTTTTGCGCCGTGACGAATCAACAGATCGACCACGGGGGCATGACCTTCACGCACCGCAATCATTAACGCCGTCTGCTGGAAGTCCGGGTCACGGGTATCGACCATGGCTCCGTTGGACAGCAGCAGTTCCACCACGTCGGGTTTGCCCGTGTGGGCAGCTGTCATGAGAATGGTTTCACCATTTTCTGACAGGGTGTTTGGATCGGCGCCGGCATCGAGCAACAGGGAGACGATTTTCTTGCTGCCGTTTTGCACCGCCAGGAATAAAGGGGATATGCCATTGCGATTCAGCGCAACCGGGTCCGCACCGGCGTCTACCAGGGCCGCCACTGCTTCGTGCTGGTCACGTAACACTGCCCAGTGCAATGCCGTACTGCCGTCATTGAGACGGCTGTTGACATCAATACCTTGCTTTAATAACAGGTGAACCTGGTCGACCAGACCTTTTTCTGCAGAACGGGCAAGTTCCTGGCTGGCCATGCCAGACAGTGAAAAAGTGAATATAAAGACAGCAAGTAACGTCGTTGTAAACGTCCTGCCGAATGTGTTGTTCATATTGTTTACCTAATTCCCCTTGGAGAAAAACCGGGCGCTGACACACGCTTCTCCGGTATTTCATACGCTCCATTGCTACCTGGCAAAAGTGCCGTAAAAAACAGGCTCCATAGATGCATAATTCCTGCACAAAGGCCCGTAATCAGTAGCATTTGGCACCTTTGCACTATATAACATTGCTCCTTGCCATCACAAGATTGTTGCACAGCACAGCCCTCGAATCAGAGGTTGCCAGCACGCTGTATTCTGCTACATTTACTGCCGACCCGAAGCCATCAAGACAGCTTTCACCCATTACCCTGTTGGTAACAGCTGCAGGCAAAGAATTGGTCCTTGTCCATTATGAGCAACAAGAAATTTATTATGTCACTTCGTCCCGTTGTTATCGCCCTGGCGTTTTTTACCTGCACCGTTTCGGCACAGCCCCGTGATTCTGTCGAGGGTGTTCATTACCAGGCCCTGCCATCGCCAGTTCCTACGGCAACCAACGAGGATGTCATCGAGGTCAGGGAAATCTTCTGGTACGGCTGCCCCGAGTGTTTCACCCTGGAGCCATTGACCACCGAATACAGCCAGGGTGTGCGCGGTGATGTAAAAATGCTGCGGATGCCTGCCGTCTGGAACGACATCATGGCCCTGCACGCCCGAATTTATTTCACGGCAGTCGCCGTGGAGGCGGAACTGCCCATTCACCAGGCAGCCTTCGCCGCGATTCATGAAGACAACAATCCGCTGCGTACACCCGCCCAGATCAAAACCCTTTTCATGGACAACGGCATTAGTGAGACAGCCTTTGAAGCCGCCTGGAATTCAGAGGAAGTAACTGCCGCCGTGCAGGAAGCACGACTGCGCACCAGCGACTACGGTATCGAAAAACTGCCCGGCATGATTGTTGGTGGCCGCTTTCGCGTGACCGAAAATGCCGAGGTCTTCAACCACGTTGAACTCAACATCGCCGTCAACAATGTCATTCGCCGCCTGCGCGACGAACGCCGCAGCGATTTCTGAGTCTTTGAACACGTAGGTCGGCATAGGCCCGCAGGGCCGTTTGCCGACAACTTTTCCTACTTGCTGATTCCGGCCTTATTCCGGCGCAATCTCAAACGCAAACAGCGCATTCCCCGGTCTGCCCACAATGCAGCAATTGCCGGACATGAAATACACCATGCCATCCACGATCACCGGGCCG
>Ga0181592_10000519_pt1 | contig 29829 bp, 29 predicted proteins | sample 071ome_20_FD_133755 | JGI IMG/M metagenome (GOLD analysis project Ga0181592, IMG submission 133755) | Coastal salt marsh microbial communities from the Groves Creek Marsh, Skidaway Island, Georgia - 071412BT metaG (megahit assembly) | ecosystem: Environmental > Aquatic > Marine > Intertidal...
GGCCGACGAAAACGTATAGATGGAATAGACCAGCCCCCGATTTTCGCGGATTTCCTGGAAAAGCCGGGAAGACATGCCACCGCCAAGCGCCGTCGACAGAACGGCGAGCGGATAATAATCGTCGTCGGTGAAACCGATGCCCTCGAAACCCATAACCAGATGGGCCTGTTCCAGATCGCGCGTATCGCGTAGATCGCCGCCGCGATAACAGCCGGCTGCCGGCGGCGGGGCGTGCGAGGAATTCACGTCTGCGAAGGCCTTTTCGGTGCGTTTTACCAGATCGTCGGGGTCGAGATTGCCGGCGGCCGCCAGTACCATCCGGTCGCCGCCGTACTGTGCGCCGATATAGTCCACCAGCGTCTGGCGCGGCATCGCGCCCACGATCTCCGCGGTGCCGAGGATCGGACGGCCCAGCGGCTGGTCGGGATAGGCGGTTTCCTGGAACAGATCGAAGACGATGTCGTCGGGCGTGTCGTTCGCCTGGCCGATTTCCTGCAACACAACGCCGCGTTCGCGGTCCAGCTCGTCTTCGTCGAAGGTCGAATTGAGCACGATGTCGGAAATGATATCGAGCGCAAGATCTATATCTTCCTTCAGCACGGTCGCGTAATAGACGGTGGTTTCCCGCGAAGTATAGGCGTTCAGGTGCCCTCCGACGTTCTCGATCTCGGTCGCGATTTCCAAGGACGAGCGCTCTTCCGTTCCCTTGAAAGCCATGTGTTCCAGCAGGTGCGAAACGCCGTTATTGGATGCTTCCTCGTTCCGTGCGCCGGCGTTTACCCAGATGCCGATGGACACGCTTTCGACCTGTTCCATCCGGTCGGATACGACCCGCACGCCACCATCCAGAACGCATTCGGAAACCGTCACGCGCTGTCTTTCCCGCCGACGGAGCGGCGGATGAAATCCTGCAGATCGGCCGCATCGTTCGCCAGCGTATCGAAAGTCTCGGTCCGATCGAACAGATCGGCCATGCGCGGCGGCAGGGCCGGGCGGATACCGGTCGCGGCCTCCACCGCATCGGGGAACTTCGCCGGATGCGCCGTCGCGAGGGAGACCACGGGAACGGACACGTCCCCCCGGCACTGACACGCGGCATCGACGCCGATGGCGCTATGGGGGTCGAGCAATTCGCCGGTGGATTGATAAACTTCCCGGATGACGCGGCGCGTACCGTCATCGTCCAGACGCGCGGCATGGAATTTTTTTCGGGCCTCGGCGAGCCGGGCATCGTCGACCGAAACCGCGCCGGTTCTGCGGAAATCCGTCAGCCAGTCTCGCACCGCCGCGCCGTCGCCGCCGAACATGTCGTGCAGCAGGCGTTCGAAGTTGCTGGACACCTGGATATCCATACTGGGAGACAGGGTCGGCTCGACCCCCGCCATTTTCATCTCGCCGGTTTCGAAAAACCGGAAAAGGATGTCATTGGAGTTCGTGCCGACGATCAGGCGGTCGACCGGCAGGCCGCACTTCCACGCCGCCCAGCCGGCAAGCACGTTTCCGAAATTGCCGGTCGGCACGGCGAAGCTGACGGGTCGGTGGGGTGCGCCCAGGCGAACAGCGGCCACGACGTAGTAGACGATCTGTATCAGTACCCGCGCCCAGTTTATCGAATTTACTGCCGACAGGTTGTGCGCCATCCGGAACTGCGCATCGTTGAACATGGCCTTGACCAGGTCCTGGCAGTCATCGAACGTGCCGTCGATCGCGATCGGATGCACGTTTGCGGCGTTCACCGTTGTCATCTGGCGCTGCTGCACCGGGGACACGCGACCTTCCGGAAACAGGATATAGACGTCGATATTGTCTCGGTCGCGGCAGGCTTCGATCGCCGCCGAACCGGTATCTCCGGACGTCGCGCCGACGATGGTCACCCGGTCGCCCTTCGCGGCCAGTACGTGATCGAACATGCGCCCGACCAGCTGTAAGGCATAGTCCTTGAAGGCCAGAGTCGGGCCGTGAAACAGTTCCATCAGCCAGTCGTTGTCGCCGATCTGTTTCAGCGGGGCAACAGCAGGATGCCCGAACCCGGCATAGGTCTCGTCGATCATGGCTTTCAGGGCGTCGTCGTCGATCGCGCCGCCGACGAACGGGTGAATCACCCGGTATGCGATCCCGGCATAGGACAGCCCCGCCATCGCTTCGAATTCAGCGGACGAAAACTGCGGCCAGTCGGCAGGTACGTAAAGTCCGCCGTCTGTCGCCAGTCCGGCGAGCAGCACGTCGTCGAACTCCAGTTCCGGCGCTTCGCCCCGCGTGGATACGTATTTCACAGGCTGTTCCTCAAAGTCGGGCGGAATTTAGTCGGGCAGGAGGCGAAGTCAAACGGGAATATGCGGGATTAATGATCCGCACCGGGCAGTCGGATAACCTGTCGCCGGGCGCTTTTGCCGTCCAGGCCGCGCAGGCTGAGCGTGACCGTTCGCACGGACCAGTCGATATCGATCGCACCGAAATTTTCCGCTCCCAGCACCGCGCCGATCTGGCGAGGGTCGGACTCATCAGCGCCCCGCCATGGCCGGTTGAGAGAACTCGACGTCATCTCGTAGAGAGGATACCCGACAACCGTCTCGCTGGCGTAGATCGCCCCGAAATGTCTGTCGCCGGACAGCAGCACCACGCCCTTCGCCGCAGTACGGCGAATAGCGTCGAACAGGCGTTGTCGTTCGCGGGGCAGATGTCCCCAGCGTTCCCAGCCGTGACCATCGGCCAGCACCTGAATGGACGAGACCAGCAGGCGCAGATCGGCCGGTTTGCGCAGTTCCGCCTCCAGCCAGGCCCACTGGTCGTCCCCGAGCATGGTCCTGGCAGGGTCGCTGTCCGACTTGTATTTGGGCCGTCTCTGTCCGGTGCGCCGGAAATCGGCGCGGGAGAAGCGCGTATCGAGCAGGATGATCTGCACCCGCCGGCCGGGCGGCCCCTGCAGATGCGACGTGTAGATACCCTTCCGGTGGCGTCGCGGGTCGTCCGCCGGCACCCTCCAGAAATCGAGAAACAGTTTTTCCGACGCTACTCGCCAGCGGAACCCGGCCCCGGCGTCGTTGGCGCCGTAGTCGTGGTCGTCCCAGGTGGCGAGAAAACGTGTCTCATCCCGCAACGCCCTGAAGTTGGCATTCCGGTCCAGCGCCGCATAGGCCCGTTTCAGCTCCGTCATCCAGCCGGACGAGACGTCGCCGTAGACGTTGTCGCCGAGGAACAGAAACAAATCGGGATCGTAAGCGCGAACGGTGTCGAGGATCGGTTGCGGCAGTTTCTGATCGAGACAGGAGCCAAAAGCGATACGCGTCAACGGCGGATCCGTCGGGCCCGGACCGGCACAGCCGGCAAGTGCGAGAAGAACCGGAACAAGTCAAAAGAAAGAGCGCAAATTTACACCGCTTACAGAGGATGAGATCCTGCGGGATACAGGAGATGTGATCCTACCGGTATCGTGTGACCGGATCGTGTCAGCCGTAACGCGCCTGCAGATGCGCCTTGAAATCGTCGGTGCCGAGCGGTTTGCCGGTGGCTGTTTCCAGCAGCTCGTCGGTCGACGCGGACGATCCCTTCGCGTGCAGATTCTTCCGCATCCAGCCCACCAGCGGCGTAAAATCGCCCCGCGAGATCCGTTCCGGGATATCGGGATGCGCGGCCTTGGCCGCCGCGAACAGCTGAGCTGCGGCCATCGCACCCATCGTGTAGGTCGGGAAATAACCCCACGCGCCGTCATACCAGTGAATATCCTGCAGGCAGCCCAGCCGGTCGTCCGGCGGTCGAACGCCGAGGAGTTCCTCCATGCCGTCGTTCCAGGCACCGGGCAATTCGGCAAGCGCCAGATCGCCGCCGATCAGCGCCCGTTCCAGCCGGTAGCGCAGGATCACATGCGCGGGATACGTCACCTCGTCGGCGTCGACGCGGATAAAGCTGCGTTCGACGTGGGTGTAGAGACGGTAGAGATTCTCGACCTCCCATTCGGGCCCGCTGCCGCCGAACGCGTCTCGCATCAGCGGAGCGGCGAATTCCAGGTACTCCCGGCTGCGGCAAGCCTGCATCTCGATCAGCAGCGACTGGCTTTCGTGCAGCGCCATGCCCCGCGCCGATCCGACCGGCTGATAGTGCCAGTCTTCGGGAAGACCCATTTCGTAAAGCGCGTGACCGGTTTCGTGCAACACGCCCATCAGGCTCTGGGTGAAATCATCCTCGGTATAGCGCGTGGTAATGCGGATATCGCCGGGAACACCGCCGCAAAACGGATGCAGGCTGACGTCCAGCCGGCCGGCATCGAAGTCGAATCCCAGCACGCCCATCAGTTTGCGGCCCAGATCGCGCTGTATGTTTGTGTCGAATGGCCCTGCCGGCTTCACGGCTTCGCCGCGCGAAACCTGTTTGCTCAATGCCGTTTCAAGGAAGTCCGGCAGAAAGTCCGCCAGATCGGCGAACAGCGAATCGATCCGCTCGGTACGTCCGCCGGCCTCGTACTGGTCCAGCAGCGCCTCGTATGCCGAACACCCCAGCGCCGCTGCCTTCGCGGACGCTGCCTGGCGCGACAGATTGAGCACCTCCTTCAGATAGGGCAGCACGCGGGCATAATCGTTTTCGGGACGCGCCTCGCGCCATACCATCTCGCAGGCAGAACCGGCACGTGTCATCGCTTCGACGAGATCGGCGTCCACCGCGTTGGCATGTACCCAGCTACGCCGCATTTCGGCCAGGTTCGCGGTCTGCCACGGGCCTTCGAGTATCTCTTCCGCCGCCGCATCCAGCAGGTCGGCCAGGTCGGGCGCGGTTTTCATCTCGTGTGTGGTCAGTTTCAGCGCAGTCAACTGCTCGGTGCGCGCGGGGACGCCCCCCGGCGGCATCAACACCGACATGTCCCAGTGCAGCATTCCCGCTGCTTCGCCGAGCGCCGCCATTCGCCGAAACCGGCCTTCGAGTTCCCGGTAGGCTGACAAGGGTGTCTCCTTCCTAGCGCCGCCTTAAGTGGTATGCGACATAGACAATCACCAGGGTCAGCGCGAGACCGAACCACGTAACGGCGTATTCCAGATGCTTGTTCTGGATCTTGTAGCTGCCATGTGGACCCTTGGGATAGCCCTTTTCGGCCGCGTCCGGCGTGATGCAGACGAAATACGGCTTGGCATCAGTAATATTCGCGGCTTTCGACATGGCGACGACGTCGGCAAAGAACCATTCATCCTTCGCCGGATTGTTGTCCGGCACCCAGGGCGTCGCCTTGCCGCCATCGCGCAGAACCCCGGCAAGCGCGACATCCCCGCCCGGCCGCCGCCTGTCCACAACCCCGGTTGGCCAGGCGCGCGGGACCCAGCCGCGCTGCACCAGCACCGTACCGCCGTTTTCAAGCCTCAGCGGCGTGATCAGATCGAATCCGGTTTGCCCGTGTCGGACCTTGTTCCAGACCAGCATCTCGCGGTCGTGCAGAAACCGGCCGCGTAATGTGACTCGCCGATGTTCGAGATCTTTCCAGTTTTCGTCCGCCACCTCGGCGAGAGCGATCGGCGCGGCGGCCCTCCGCTCGGCCCGCTCGGCGATGATCGCCTCTTTCCATTCCAGACGCTGCAACTGCCAGACCCCCAGCCCGACCAGCAACATCAGGGCCGGAATGGCACAGACGGTCATCCAGAAATTGAGTCGGAACGGCGCGCGTTCAGCCGTCATTACCGGTTTCGTATTTGTGGCGCAGGTTCTTGTAGTGCATCGCGATCAGAATGGATTTGACCGGCCTCAGCATGACGATGGAGCCGATACCGGTCACGGGGAGCCAGACGACCAGATGGACCCATACAGCTGGTTCGAACGCGACTTCCAGCCAGATCGCCAGCCCGACCACGATGGCGCCCAGAAACAGGATGACGAAAACGGCGGCGCCGTCGCCGGTGTCATGCGGCGTCAGATCGAGACCGCAATGGTCGCACGTGTCGCGCACGTCCAGCAGATTTTTGAGAAGCTTGCCTTTGCCGCATCGGGGGCATTTGCAGCCCAGACCGGTCGAAACCGGCGATTGCGCCGGCCAGCTGCGGGGCGCGTTCATCGCGCCCCGCCGGCCGGCCGTACAGAACCGTTTTTTAGCGTCCCCACCAGTAGATGCTGACGAACAGGAACAGCCATACCACGTCGACGAAATGCCAGTACCAGGCGGCGGCTTCGAACCCGAAATGATGATCTGCGGTAAAGTGCCCCGCGCGGCCCCGGAGATAGCAGACGATCAGGAAGATCGTCCCGACCAGAACGTGGAACCCGTGAAAACCGGTCGCCATGTAGGAGGTCGACGGATAGATGCCGTCGCTGAATCCGAACGCCGCGTGGCTGTATTCGTAGGCCTGCACACAGGTAAAGCAGACGCCGAGGAAGATCGTCAGCGCGAGCCCCTGCAGGAAATGGGTACGGTTGCCTTCGCGCAACGCGTGATGCGCCCAGGTCACCGTGATACCCGACATCAGCAGGATCAGCGTGTTCAGGAACGGCAGGTCCCAGGTATCGAAAGTCTGGATGCCGGGCGGCGGCCATGTGCCTTCGATCTGTTCGGTCGGGAACAGGGCGGCGTTGAAATAGGCCCAGAACCAGGCGACGAAGAACATTACCTCGGAGGCGATGAACAGCGCCATGCCGTAGCGCATGCCGACCTGGACGACCGGATTGTGATACCCGCCGAACTCGGCTTCCTTGATCACTTCCCAGAACCAGCCTGCCATCGTCCCGAGGACGGCAACCAGGCCGAGGATCAGCACCCAACTGACATCGCCGTGCATGTAAAGCACGGCGCCGATCGCCATAACGAAGGCCGACATGGATCCGATGAACGGCCACGGGCTGGGGTCGACAAGATGATAGGGGTGCTTGTGACCGTGATAATCGTGTTCTGCGGCGCTGGCGCCTGAATCTGCGGGCGGGACCATGTTTTAGCGCTCCGTTGTTTAACCGTCGGTTTTAATGGAAGCGTCTGCCGCCCGCGCCGTGCGGTCGGGGTCAGCCTCCGTCTGGAAGAAGGTGTAGGAAAGCGTAATTTCCGTAACGTCGTTCAGGTTGGGATCGTCGGCGATCGCCGGATCCACGAAGAAGGAGACCGGCATATCGACTTCGCCGCCGGCTTCCAGCCGCTGCTCGGTAAAGCAGAAGCACTCGATCTTTTTGAAATACTGGCCTGCCTTCAGCGGCGTGACGTTGAACGTCGCCGTGCCGACGACCGCACGATCGGACGTGTTGCGCGCGCGATAGAACGCCAGCGCGTTCTCGCCGACCCGGACCTCGACCCTGTCCTGCACCGCCGCGAATTTCCACGGCAGCTTCCTGTCGACGTCGGCGTTGAAACGGATCGTCATCTTGCGATCGAGAATCTTGTCGGGAGCGACTTCGGCCGTCTGGGTGGTGCCGCCGTAACCCGTAACCTGGCAGAATATCTCGTATAGCGGCACCGCCGCATAAGATGCGCCAACCATCCCGGCCGCGCCAATAAAGGAAATCAGCGCCAGACGCCGGTTACGGTATGCAAGGTTGCGCGCCATGTCAGCCGCTCTCCCCGCCCGACATACGGACGATGGACATCACATAGAAAAGGGCCGCCAGCGCAAAGATGACGACGGCGAGCGCTATGTTGCGCCCACGGCGTTTCTTGTGCATTTCGGATATCTGCTTCGGCATGGCCATTACCCCGCCAGCGCGCGGGCGACGAAACTGTCCGCGATCAACGCCGCAAAAAGGACCGACAGGTACAGCAGCGAATACCGGAACATCTGACACGGCGCCCGATCGGTTTCGTCGAACCAGACCTTGATCGCAAGTGCCATGAATCCAACGCCCATGACGCAGGCAAGTATGCCCCAGAAGACGCTGGCGGTACCGATCCACCAGGGAACCAACGACACCGGCAACAGCAGCGCGGTGTAAAGCAGGATCTGCCTTTTCGTCTCCAGCACACCGGACACGACGGGCAGCATCGGCACGCCCGCGTTCTCATAATCGCCCGATTTATAGAGCGCGAGCGCCCAGAAATGCGGCGGCGTCCACATGAAAATCAGGGCGAACAGAGCAATCCCTCCGAGACTGACATCGCCCGTGACGGCTGCCCAGCCGATCATCGGCGGGAAAGCGCCCGCCGCCCCACCGATCACAATATTCTGCGGGGTCCGTCGCTTGAGCCAGATGGTGTACACGAAAACATAGAACCCGATGGCGAGCACAAGCAGAGCTGCAGCGACGTAATTCACGCCAAGCGCCATCACCATCACCGACCCGCCTGCAAGGACAACGCCGTACGCAAGGGCCGTTTCCGGCTCCATCCGGCCGGCCGGCAACGGACGGCCCTTGGTGCGTTCCATTCGGGCATCGAGATCCCGCTCGTACCACATGTTGATGGCGCCGGAAGCGCCCGTCGCAACCGCGATGCAGAGTACGGCGATGGCCGCCATGACGGGATGGATGCTGCCCGGCGCGACGATGACGCCGGCAAAGCCCGTGAACACGACCAGCGACATCACGCGCGGCTTCAGCAGCGCGATGAAATCCCACAATGCCGCTTCTCGCGGCAGCGGGACTTCGGACAGGCCTGAGGTCGCGTTGATGGGCTGGTCGGTCATGTCAAACCCTAGTGAGCCCCCTCGTCCTTGATCTCTGGCAGTTCGTCGAAAGAATGGAAAGCCGGCGGAGACGGCAGGGTCCATTCGAGCGTCGTTGCGCCCTCACCCCAGGGATTTTCACCAACCCGCTCTCTCGAAGCGAACCCGCGCCAGACTGCACAGAGGAAGATTAACACCCCGAAGGCGCTGAGATACGAACCGTAGGATGCAATCTCGTTCCAACCGGCATAGGCATCGGGATAATCAGGAATACGACGCGGCATGCCCGACAAGCCGGCGAAATGCATCGGGAAGAATGTCAAATTGACGCCGACGAAGGTAACCCAAAAATGTATTTTTCCCCAGAATTCCGGGATCATACGTCCAGTCATTTTTGGAAACCAGTAATAGAACCCAGCGAAGATCGCGAACACGGCGCCCAGAGACAAAACATAGTGGAAATGTGCCACCACGTAGTAGGTATCGTGCAACGAATGGTCGATTCCCGCATTAGCCAGCACGACGCCCGTCACGCCGCCGACAGTGAAGAGAAAGATAAAACCTATCGACCAGATCATCGGCGTCGTGAAGCGCACCGATCCTCCCCACATCGTGGCAATCCAGCTGAAGATTTTGATGCCCGTAGGCACCGCGATCACCATCGTCGCCGCCGTGAAATAGGCCTTCGTATCGACGCTCATACCGACCGTGAACATATGATGCGCCCAAACGATGAAGCCGACCACGCCGATCGCGACCATCGCGTAGGCCATGCCAAGATAGCCGAAGACCGGCTTACGGGAGAACGTTGACACGATCTGACTGATAATGCCGAAGCCGGGCAGGATCAGAATGTAAACTTCCGGATGCCCGAAGAACCAGAACAGGTGCTGGAACAAGACCGGATCACCGCCGCCGGCGGCGTCGAAGAACGCAGTACCGAAGTTGCGGTCAGTCAAAAGCATAGTGATGGCACCTGCCAAAACCGGCAGCGAAAGCAGTAGCAGAAACGCCGTTACCAAAATCGACCATACGAACAGCGGCATTTTGTGCAGCGTCATGCCAGGTGCACGCATATTGAAAATTGTAGTGATAAAGTTGGCCGCGCCCAAAATGGAAGACGCGCCGGCGATATGCAAAGAGAAGATCGCGAGATCGACCGCTGGACCCGGCTGTCCGGTCGTTGATGATAACGGCGGATAGATCGTCCACCCACCCCCGACACCCTCGCCGCCGGGCGGACCCGCCACGAACGGCGAAACCAGCAACAGCAGAAAGGCCGGGACCAACAGCCAGAAGCTGATGTTGTTCATCCGCGGAAACGCCATGTCCGGCGCGCCGATCATCAGCGGCACGATCCAGTTGCCGAAGCCGCCGATCATGGCTGGCATGACCATGAAGAAAATCATAATCAAGCCATGGGCCGTGACTAGCACATTGTACATATGATAGTCGCCACCAAGAACCCCATCTCCAGGCGCCTGGAGCTCAGCCCTGAAGACGATCGACATAGCACCGCCTATAACCCCAGCCACGATGGCAAAAATAAGGTACATCGTGCCGATGTCTTTGTGATTAGTGGAATATACGTATCTCCGCCAACCGGTCGGATCGGCATGATGATCGTGGGTTGCGTGTGCGTCTGACATGATTTTTCCCTCGACCCCTATTTCGTTTCATTTTGCGCGTATTTGCGCAGCGCCGGCGTATCATTGGCCGCGAACTCTTTCCTGGCCTTTTCGACCCAAGTGTCAAATTTCTTTTTCGAAACCACCTCTACCGTAATGGGCATAAAGCCGTGACGGGTTCCACAGAGCTCCGAGCATTGACCGTAATAGACCCCTTCGTTCTTCACCGGTCCGAACCAGATCTCGTTGAGCCTTCCCGGCACCGCGTCAATTTTCCTGCCGAATGCGGGGACTGTCCATGAGTGGAGCACGTCCGCTGCCGTTACCTGTACCCTGACTATGGAATCAACGGGGACCACGACGCGGTTGTCGGTTTCGAGCAGCCGCAACTGGCCCTGTTTCAGATCCGCATTAGCAATCATATTCGCATCGAATGAGAAATTCCCGTGATCAACGTATTCGTAATTCCAGTACCATTGATGTCCCGTCGCTTTGATCGTCATATCCACCTTCGGGATCACGTCAGATTTATATAGCAATTTAAAGGATGGCACCGCGATCGCGACCAGGATCACAACAGGGATCACGGTCCAAAGCACCTCGATCGTCGTGTTGTGGGTGGTCTGGCTTGGATTGGGGTTGGCCTTCTCGTTGAACCTGAATATCACAATTGCGAGAAGCACCAGCACGAACAGAGTGATCACCGTGATGATGACAAGCAGCAGGTCGTGGAAGCTGGTGATCTGCTCCATCAGCGGCGTCGCCGCCTCCTGAAAATTCAGTTGCCAGGGTTCCGGTTGCGCGGCGGCGGCGAGCCCCGGCATCGCGAGCGTTCCGAGCAGCGCAAGGAAACGGAAGAGTCTGACTGCAATGGGCATTATGTGAGGTCCGTTCTGGTGAGGTCGGGCGTACATATCGAATTCCTGAGTAGCCTGCCGAAATAACAGGCGTGTTGTCGGTCGCCATCCGGAAATGGAAACCTGACAACGATTGAAAATACCTCATTGCGGACGCTTTTAACAAGCCGCGCGCATTGTCGCAGACGACCGAATCCCCTTGCCCGTCAAAGGGATAACAGCGGCAAAACCGCCTGTTTCGGGGGGGCTTCGGACCCCCGCCCCATGCTCGCAAGGGAGTTCGCGACGTAATGTCGCATATTTTCGGCGGATTTCCGCCGTTTTGCACCGAACAAGGAAAAGGATGACGTCACGCGCCGAACATTCCATATTGACCATGAAACCGACAGCGAAAGACAGGCATGAGCGACATTAACTCCACCGACGAACTTTTTTTCGAACGCACCGGCATGGACCGTGGCCGAATCGACACCATCGTCTCGGAGTCGCTGGACAGCGCCGACGACGGCGAGCTGTTTCTCGAATATTGCCAGTCGGAAGGACTTTCGTATGACGACGGCCGACTGAAAAGCGCTTCTTTCGATACCACTCAGGGCTTCGGACTGCGCAGCGTTTCCGGCGAGGTCACGGGATACGCGCATGCGTCCGAATTGTCGGAGGCCGCCATTGCCCGAGCCGGAGAGACTGTCCGTGCTGTACGGGCCGGACACGGCGGGACATCGGACGTCACGCCGCAGGCAACCAACGCCAGTCTGTATACCGACACCAACCCGCTCGGCGAGTTCGATTTCGCGGCCAAGGTCAAACTGCTGGAAGACATGAACGATTACGCTCGATCGCTGGATGACAGCGTCGCGCAGTTCTCGGCGTCGATTTCCGGAGAATGGCAGGCGGTGCAGATCGTCCGCGCAGACGGCGAACGTCGCGGCGACATTCGCCCGCTCGTGCGCGTCAACGTCTCGGTCGTCTGCGCCGATGGCGACCGCATGGAAGCCGGCAGCCACGGTGCCGGCGGCCGCACCGGCTATGCCGCCTATATCGAACCCGATGCGTGGCAGGCGCAGATCGACGAAGCATTCCGCCAGGCGCAGGTGAACCTGAATTCGGTCCCCGCCCCAGCCGGCGAGATGGACGTGGTGCTCGGCCCCGGCTGGCCCGGCATTCTGCTGCACGAAGCCATCGGCCACGGGCTGGAAGGCGATTTCAACCGCAAGAAGACCAGCGCCTTCGCCGGGCTGATGGGCGAACGCATCGCGTCGCCCGGCGTCACCGTGGTGGACGACGGCACCATCGCCGACCGGCGCGGTTCGCTGTCGATCGACGACGAAGGCACGCCGACCTCGAACACGGTGCTGATCGAGGACGGAATCCTGACCGGTTACATGCAGGACCGGCTGAACGCCCGGCTGATGGGGGTCGCGCCCACCGGCAACGGACGGCGCGAAAGCTTCGCCCACGCCCCGATGCCGCGCATGACCAACACCTATATGCATGCGGGCGATCACGATCCGGAAGAAATTCTCGGATCTGTCAGGAACGGCCTGTACGCCGTGAACTTCGGCGGCGGCCAGGTCGACATCACGTCGGGCAAGTTCGTGTTCTCGGCGTCGGAGGCCTATCTGATCGAGGACGGCAAGATCGGCGCGCCGGTAAAGGGCGCGACGATCATCGGCAACGGCCCGGACGTGCTGACACGCGTGAATATGATCGGCAACGACATGAAACTCGATCCCGGCGTCGGCACCTGCGGCAAGGACGGCCAGGGCGTGCCGGTGGGCGTCGGGCAGCCGACGCTTATGGTGGAAAACCTGACAATCGGCGGCACGGCAGCTTAGTCAGTCCTGCTTTCGGGCCGGCGCCGCCCCGCGCCAGCGGAAAACGAGCTAAAACCGCCTTCCCTTCATCCGGTCGATTTCGTCCGGCGACAGACGGCCATCGCGGTTTCGGTCGGCGGCGCGAAACCGGGAATCAAATCGTTGTCCGCGGTGGACGTAGAACTCCGCGCCGCGCCGGCCGGCATGCCGCAGCCCCCGTCGCGCGCGCATGTATTCGTCGCGCGACACGAACCCGTTTCGGTTCTGATCCAGACCAGGCATCACGGATTCCGACAGACCCGGCGGTTCTTCCTGCGGCACCGTCTCGCCGGTGATGTCGAGCTTCGGCTGCGGCGGCAGGCCGAGCCGTTTGAGACCTTCGTTGATGCGCTTGTCGATCGGGTTTTCGATTTTCGGCAGACCCTGCCTAAAGAACCTGTCGGCGTTCTTCTCCCACGGAAAAGGCGCCGGCTGCTGCTGGGCGGATGCGGGGGCGACGGACCAGCCAATCGCCGCCGCAATGAGCAGCGCGAGGGGCTTAATAGGCGAATTCCCTGTAGATCGGATCGACACTGTTCTGCCACTCCGTCTCATATAGCGTGAGCAATTCCTCGGCCGCAGCGTAACCGCGTTCCGCGATTTCCCGCAAGGTGGCGAGGAACCCGGCCTCGTCGTCGCCGCTTTTATCCAGGATGGCGCGGCGCCTGAGACCTGTTTCCGCGATGTCGAGCACCTGCAGCGCGATATCCTGCATAGTGCCGCCGCGAAATTTCGTCCGCAGCCCGTGTCTCGGCACCTCGGCGCGCAGATACGTATGTTCCTCCAGCGTCCAGTCCTTCGCGAGATCCCACGCGGCGGACTGGCAGTCAGCGTCGTAAAGAAGGCCGACCCACAGCGCAGGCAGCGCGCACAGCCGGCGCCACGGCCCGCCGTCGGCGCCCCGCATTTCAAGGAATTTTTTCAGGCGCACTTCCGGGAAGATGGTCGTCAAATGATCCGACCAGTCGCTCATCGTCGGCGTCTCGCCGGGCCTGCCGGGCAGTTTGCCGTCGAGAAAATCGCGGAACGACTGTCCGGAAACATCGACATATTCTCCGTCGCGGTAGACGAAGTACATCGGCACGTCGAGCGCGTATTCGACGTAGCGTTCGAAACCCATGCCGTCTTCGAACACGAACGGCAGGATGCCGCAGCGGTCGGGGTCGGTGTCTTCCCACAGATGGCTTCGATAGGACTGATAGCCGCTGGGCGCGCCCTCGACGAAGGGCGAATTGGCGAACAGCGCCGTCGCCACCGGTTGCAGCGCCAGCGACGCGCGGAATTTTTCGACCATGTCGGATTCGGATTCGAAATCGAGATTGACCTGCACCGTGCAGGATCGAAGCATCATGTCGAGGCCGAGACTCCCCTTCTTGGGCATGTAGTCGCGCATGATCTTGTAGCGCCCCTTGGGCATCCACGAGATATCCTCGCGCTTCCATTTGGGAATGAAGCCGGTCCCGAGCAGTCCGACGCCGAGCTCGCCCGCGATTTCCTTCACCTGCGCCAGATGGGTGTGCACCTCGTCGCAGGTCTGGTGGATGTTCTCAAGCGGTGCGCCGGACAGTTCCAGCTGCCCGCCGGGCTCGAGCGAGATATTGCAGTCGTTCATCGTCAGCGCGATGGGATTGCCGTGTTCCATCACCGGCTCCCAGCCGAACCGCATCAGACCTTCGAGGAATTTACCGATGCCCCAGTCGCCCTCGTAGGGAACGGGTTCGAGGGTATCGAGCTTGAAGACAAATTTTTCGTGCTCCGTACCGATCCGCCAGGCATCGCGCGGTTTGTTGCCCTGTTCGAGATGCTCGACCAGCTGCCGGTAATCGGTAATCGGTTCGGATTTGCCTGCGGGTGGTGCGGCCATACGCGTTCGTCCGTTTCTTATTCCAAGCGCCGACCAGTGACGTGTTGTGAATATCCGTAAACGCGCGCGGCCCCCGCCGCATGCGTTCGCGCCTTATTCGGACCAGTCGCCAAGATGGTTTTGCCAGCACACCAGCACCGCCGCCACCGCCGTATCCGCCCGGAGAATTCGCGGCCCCAGACGAACGGGCGTAACAAAAGGCAGTTTGGCGAGTCCGTCAAGTTCGGAATGGCTGAAGCCGCCTTCCGGACCTGTCATTACGGCCCAGGCACCCCCCGGACTGATCGCCGAAAGAGCGTCCGGGATGGCCATCGCCGCGCCCGCTTCCGCGCACAGGATGATCCGGCGCGCCGGGTCCCAGTCTTCCAGCAATTCCACCAGCGGTACGGGTTCGTTAACGATCGGCACGTTGAGGCGCGTGGATTGCTCCGCCGCCTCGACGGCGTTTGAACGCAGGCGCGCGGTGTTCGTCCGCGTTACGTCTGTATGCTCGGTCAGCACAGGACATATGCGTCCTACGCCAAGCTCGGTCGACATGCGCGCGATGTTGTTCATCGGCGTCGCCTTCACCGGCGCGAACAGCAGCCAGACGTCGGGCGGCACCCGCTGCGACCGCAGATGCTGTTCGACGATCATGATGCAGCGCGACTTGCCCTCATAGGCGATGCGGGCAAGCCACTCGCCGTGACGGCCGTTGAACAGCACGACCATGTCGCCGTCCTTCCGGCGCATCACCCTGCGCAGATAATTGTGCTGGTCTGGCGTCGCGGGGACGGCGTGATCGTCTTCAAGATCGTATTCGACGAACAGGCGGACGCCTGTGCGGGTGTCGGTGTTGGCCGGGTGCGGGTTCTGGATCATGGCGCGAATATTGGCATAGATGGAGCGAATCCATGGACAGGTTTTAACGGCGACACGACGATCTGCCGGCGTGTCGGCCTGTGCTATATATCGGTTTATGAACACGCCGTCTCCCAGCGACATTCCGCGCGGCGGGTGGGTCGACCGTCTGATGCCGCGCCGGGCGCACCCGTTCATCCGGCTGTCCCGCTTCGACCGGCCGATCGGCACCTGGCTGCTGCTGTTCCCGTGCTGGTGGGCCATCGCCATGGCATCCGTCGACAGCGCGAACTGGCACCTTTTCGTGCTGTTCGGAATCGGTGCGTTGCTGATGCGGGGCGGCGGCTGCACGTGGAACGACATCCTCGACCGCGAATTCGACGCGCAGGTCGCCCGCACCCGCGACCGCCCGCTGCCGGCCGGCGAAGTCACGGTGCCTCAGGCGTTTGCGTGGTTCGTTGTCCAGCTCGCGGTCAGCGCCGCCATTCTGTTTTCGTTCAATTCCTTCGCCATCTGGACCGGGATCGCGTCGCTGTCGCTGGTTGCTCTGTATCCGCTGGCCAAGCGGGTAACGTTCTGGCCGCAATTCGTGCTCGGCCTCGCCTTCAACTGGGGGGCGCTTCTGGGCTGGGCGGCGGTCGCGGCGGACCTGCCCTGGCCGGCGTTCGTCCTGTATGCCGGCGGCATCTTCTGGACGCTGGGTTACGACACGATCTACGCCCACCAGGACCGGCCGGACGATCCCGCTGCGGGCGTCAAGTCGTCGGCCCGCGCACTTGGCCTGCTGGCGTCGAAACCATGGCTGGTCGCGTTCTATCTGGCGGCCGCCGTCCTGTTCGGCGTTGCCGGATACGGCGCCGGACTGGGGTGGATATTCTGGGTCGGCCTCGCGGCGGGGACGGCGCAGTTGATCTGGCAGGTCGCCGATGTCGATCTCGACGCACCGAAGGACTGCCTCGCCAAGTTCAAATCGAACCGGCTGTTCGGCTGGTTGCTATTGACAGGGATCGTCGGCGGTCACCTGACCTGAGGCTCCACCGTCAGCAGATACCTCACGTCCCTTTCTTTGGTGCGTGTCCGCCCTGCCGCGCCAGCAGATCCGACGGGATACCGGTCTTTCGCGACCGGACGGCTTCTGTGTCGGCGCTGTCATAGGCGTTCCGCGGCGCTTCGCGGCCGGTGATCGTCACCCGCTGCATGTATCGCTTTTTCGGGAAATAGTCGTGGACCGCATAGTGCTGGGTCGACCGGTTGTCCCAGAACGCCAGCGTGTTGTTTTCCCAATGATGGCGGTACTGATATTCCGGCACCTTGGCGAGTTCGTACAGCTGGTTCAGCAACTGCCGGCTTTCGGTCTCGTCCATTCCCTTGATCTTGACGGTGAACTGCGGATTCGCGAACAGGATTTTCTTCCCCGTGACGGGATGTTCGGCGACCACCGGGTGCAGCGGCGGCGGATAGTCGCGCTCGTATCCGCGCAGCTTTTCGCGCCCTTCCTCGGTCTCTCCGAACAATGCCTTGAACACGGTGAAATCGTGATACGCCTCGAGTCCGGACAGAAAATGCTGCATCCGGTCGCTCAGCCCCTCGAACGCCGCCGTCATGGAAACGAACATCGTGTCGCCGCCGAATTTCGGCACGTCCAGCGCATGCAGCATGGTGCCGATCGGCGGCACCTTTCTGAACGTCTCGTCGGAATGCCAGGTATCGGTGCCCCAGGGCGGCGTGTCGGCATCGTTGCGAAACAGGATCAGCGCCGGGTTTTCCGCATCGTTGGGCGAAAACGGATGCACGCTGAGCGGCCCGAATTTTTCGCCGAACGCCATCAGCTGATCGCCGGTCAACGGCTGGCCGCGAAACACCAGGACTTCATGTTCCGCCAGCGCGATCTCCAGCGCCGCCGCGTCGCCGTCACTGACGCCGCCGGCGATGTTCAGGCCGGTGACCTCCGCGCCGAGATGGCTGTTGATCCATTCGACGGAAAAACCCGGTTGAGTGACCTGTGTTTCGAGAGCGGTGTTCATGTCGAAACCTTCCGATGGGCGTATATAACTGGTTGCGACCGAACGTTACCGGGTCTTGGAGGATTCTTCCATTCGTTGGAACCCGACTGAGTATAAAACTGCCCATCGCACCGCGGCTATCGACCGTCGGGGATATTAATCGTCGGGGTCGAGCATCTCCGCAAAGGCGTCCATTTCCGTTGTCACGCTGCTGACGGCCTTTTCTTCCATTTCGCGATAGCGCTGCAGCGCCTCGCGCCCGAATTCCGTCACCTGCGCCCCGCCGCCGCCGCGCCCGCCGGTCGCGGCCTCGACGACCGGTTCGCGGAACGCGCCGTTCATGGTTTCGACCAGCGTCCACGCCCGGCGATAGGACATACCCATTTCGCGCGCCGCGGCCGAGATCGATCCCGTCTCCCCGATCAGGCCGAGCAGTTCGGCCTTGCCGGGACCCATGGCGATTTCCCTGCCGAGCAGGATGCGCAGACGCGGCGCTGGAACAGGCGGGTTCATGTATCCAGTTCACCACCGGAAAGACGCGCCAGCAAGGCCTCTGCCTCGGCGAGATCCTCCGGCCGGTTTATGTTGAAGAACGGATCGTACGCATCGGTTGGAAATTCGACACGCGCCTGCGCGTACCGGTCGGTCCAGTCGTCGACTTTTCGCAGACCTTCCCGTTCCACCGCATCGCGCAGATCGGCGGCCAGACGCACCGGCCAAAGCGCGAAGACCGGGTGATGCCGCCCGCCCGACGCGGCACAGGCCATAGCGGCGCCTTCCGCCTCGACTGCCAGTTTCAGTCGCGCCACGAGATCGGCCGGCACGAACGGCGCGTCGCAGGCGAAGCTGGCGACCCACTGGCATTCCGGCGCGGATTTCGCGGCCCATTCCAGCCCGGTCAGCACCCCTGCCAGCGGTCCGGCATGGCCGTCGACGACATCGGCGGCAACCGGCAGGCGATACCCGGCGAACAGGCCTTGGTCGCTATTGGTGTTGAGAACCATCGGTCCCACCTGCGGCCGCGCCGCGTCGATCAGATGATGGAGCAGGGTTTTTCCGCCGAGCGTCATCAGGCACTTGTCGCCGCCGCCCATGCGGCGCGACTGACCGCCCGCCAGAAGAACGCCGCAGATGTCGGTGTCAGGCGGCATGACCGGTCAGCATCTCCAGGGTCATGGCTTCGTCGCCGAGCAGGTTGGACAGAAGGTCCCGGTCGGCGGCATCGAGCGCGCCGAAATCGTTCTCCCAGCGGTCGGGAACGTCGTCCGGCATCCCGCCGGGCGCGGCAACCGCGTTCTCGACATCGGCGATGCGGTGCGCGATCCGCCTTTGCAGGAGACCTTCGGCGAGATTGAGATGTTCGGTATGGAAATAGTCGTCGCACAATGCATAGAAAAAACGTACCCGCTGCACGTCTGCCGCCGCCAGCGACGAGACCGGGTCGAGATCGCCATACGCCTCCAATCGGGCGGCGGCATCGCCGGAAAACACGACGCTGCCCGCCGCATCGCGCAGCGGCGCGGCCAGCGCCAGCATCGACGACAAATGCTGATCGAACCGCGCCAGCAAGGACACAGACTGCCCCGCATAGGCGACGATTCGCCCGCCATCATACGATTTGATGCGCAGATAGACCCCCGCCTGGCACAGATTTTCGAAAATCAGCGGATCGTCGGGGATACGTCCGGCGCCCACCGGCCCCTGCCAGTCGAGCGAAACGCTCACGTGTCGGCCGATGCCGCTTTGCGTTGCAGCCGGGCCGGTTCGTCGGCAACCGCGTCCGGGTCCACGTCGTAGACAATGCGATCCTGTCCCGAGAGCGCGATGAAACGCTTGCCCCGGGCGCGGCCGATCAGGGTCAGCCCCGCCTGCCGGGCCAGTTCGACGCCCCAGGCGGTAAAGCCGGACCGCGATATCAGGACCGGTATCTGCATCTGAACCGTCTTGATGACCATTTCGCTGGTCAGCCGTCCGGTCGTGTAGAACATCTTGCCGGCGACCGGGATGTCGTTGAGGTACATATAGCCCGCGATCTTGTCGACGGCGTTGTGGCGCCCGACGTCTTCCATGTAGATCAGCGGCCGGTCGCCTTCGCACAGCACACAGCCATGGATGGCGCCAGCTTCGAGATACAGGCTCGGCGTCGTATTGATCGCGGCCGTCAGCGCGTAAAGCCACGACGTCTTCACCCGCGCGTCCGGGTCGAGCACCGTATCCTCGAAAGTTTCCATGATGTCGCCGAACACGGTGCCCAGCGCACAGCCCGATGTCCGCGTCTGCTTGGCCAGTTTCTCCTCGAAATCGGTTTCGCGCTCGGTACGGACGACCACCGCCTCGGCCAAGTCGTCGAACTCGATGCCGGTGACGACGTCGTCGGGTCGCAGCATGTTCTGGTTGATCAGATACCCGACCGCCAGGCACTCCGGGTAGTCGCCCACCGTCATCAGCGTGACGATTTCCCGGCTATTGAGAAACAGGGAAACGGGCCGTTCGACGGGTACGGAGGTTTCCACGGTGTTTCCGTCCTGATCCGTTCCCGCGACACGCTCGGTCAGTCGCGGATCTGCCGGATCCGGGCGAACCAGAAAGTCGTTTTTGTCAGTCATCGGCGAAGTATGATCCGGTTCGGGATTCCGCACAATGTAGTTGAATCCATTGGGTTTATGCGGTTAAGTTGAAACGTCCCGAGGATAAACAGACCGCTTGGTGGGGTCTGTCCTCTCGAGGATGCGCTGTAGTAAAGGCCGGAAGTAACGGTCGGCGCGATCACACGATCAAAGGTAGGCGATCGGGGGCTCGACCTTGGATTACGGATCCGACGCGGTCATCAGATTTGACTCGGCGCTGCAGGCAGCAGCGGGCCGGCGGGCTGCGCCGTCGCCCGAAGTCCTGTTTCCGAAAAGCCTGCTCAACCGGATGCCGCCGATGTACATCGCGGACCGGCAGGGAAGATTCACCCTGATAAGTCCGGAATTCGAACAGTTTCTGAAACACGGTTTTGGCGTCGAGCGCAACGCAAGCGGCGATATCGACGCGCCGGAAGAACTGCTCGGCGTGTTCCGCCATCTCGAAAAAGGCGTGAACGAAATCAAGCTTCGCCAGACCGTTAACACCGGGACCGAGGTCCGGCATTACCGTTCTTTCCACGTCCGCACGGTGGAAGACGGGATCGATACCGGCTACGCCGGTATCTATACCGATGTGACCCTCGAAGCCGAGGCGGTGATCGAGGCGGCGCGGACCGAATCCCGCTTTCAGGACATCATCCGGTCGGCGTCCGACTGGGTGTGGGAAACCGACGTCGATCTGAACCTGACATACGTTTCCACGCGCATTTCCGAAACCCTGGAAACGCCGCCGGGATCTCTGATTAGCCGCAATATCTTCTCGCTGGGCGTGTTCGAGGATTCGAGCGACGAGCTGCGCGGCAAACCCGACCTGATGGAGACACGGTCGTCTTTCCGCGGGCGCATTTTTCTGATCGCCGATAATCGCAACCGTGTGCGCCGCATATCGCTCAGCGGCGTGCCGATCCACGACGACGCGACGGGCGAATTCGCCGGCTATAGCGGCACCGGCTCGGATGTGACCAACGAACACGATGCCATCCAGAGCGCCCGGCGTTCGCAACGCGAACTGGAAAGCAGCCTTCAGGAACTGCGCGACCGAAACGTTCAGCTGGACTTTGCGCTGGACGAAGCGCGCATGGCGGTTACCGCGAAAACCGAATTCCTCGGCAAGATGAGCCACGAGCTCCGCACGCCTCTCAATGCCATTATCGGGTTTTCTGAAATTTCCGAACGCAAGATGTTCGGTGAGCTGGACGAACACTACCTCAGCTATTTCCGCGATATCAAAGGCGCCGCCTATCATCTGCTGCACATCATCAACGATATTCTCGACGCGGTTCATCTGGAATCGCGCAGTTTGAAGCTGTACCCGCAGACAATCGATATCGCTTCCCTGTTATCGCAGGCGCGGAGCTACATCGCGGTGCGCGCGGAAGCGACCCATATTGATATCGGTGCGGTCACGTGTCCGGCGGGCATCATGGCCGAAGCCGACCCCGACAGGACGCGCCAGATTCTGGTCAATCTGCTGAACAACGCGGTGAAGTTCACCGAACAGGGTGGCAGCGTCGGCATCGACGTAAAAATGGAACGGGGCGAATTCGTCGACATCACCGTGTGGGATACCGGCGTGGGCATCCCGCCGGATCAGCAGGACAGCATTTTCGAGAGTTTCCACCAGGTGGGCGCCTGGGTCATGACGACGCCGCGCGAAGGCACCGGCCTGGGCCTGACGATCTCGCGCCAGCTCGCCCGCATGATGGGCGGCGACGTATTCGTCGACAGCGCGCCGGGGCACGGTTCGCGCTTTACCCTCCGCCTGCTCAAAGCCCAGTCCGCCTGACCGAAGTCAAACGCGCGCGACTACAGCTGATTTCCCTTTCCCGTCAAAATCGTTATATTCACTCGTGAATAACGCTTTACGGCGAACCTGCCGGTACGGGACGCTCAAACGGATGAACACAGACCTGAAAACTGCGGAAAAACCGCTGATAGACCCTTACGACCGGCATGTCAGCTATTTGCGGGTGTCGGTGACGGACCGCTGTGATTTTCGCTGCGTATACTGCATGGCGGAGAACATGACCTTCCTGCCGAAGGCTGACGTGCTGAGCCTGGAAGAACTCGACCGGCTGTGCAGTGCCTTCGTGACGCGCGGGGTCCGGAAACTTCGGATTTCCGGCGGCGAACCGCTGGTACGGCGGGACATCATGTGGCTGTTCGACCGCCTCGGCCGGCATCTCGATACCGGCGCGCTGGAAGAGCTGACCCTGACCACGAACGCCAGCCAGCTGGAACGCCACGCCACCGGCCTTTACGACGCGGGCGTCCGGCGCATCAACGTGTCGATCGACACGCTGGACCCGGACAAATTCGAAAAAATCACCCGCTGGGGCAAGCTGGATAAAGTCCTGGGCGGAGTCGACGCCGCCGTCGACGCAGGGCACCGCATCAAGATCAACGCCGTGGCGCTTAAAGGCGTCAACGACGACGAAATCCACGATATGGTGGCCTGGTGCGGCGAGCGCGGGTTCGACCTGACCTTTATAGAGGTGATGCCCCTGGGCGAGATCGGCGGCGATATGCGGCTCGACCAGTACTGGCCGTTGTCGATGGTGCGGGCGGAACTGAAAAAGCGCTGGACGCTGACCGACATCCCGGACAGCACCGGCGGGCCTGCGCGCTACGTCCGCGTGGAGGAAACCGGCGGACGCATCGGTTTCATCACCCCGATGACGCACAATTTCTGCGAAGACTGCAACCGGGTGCGGCTTACCTGTACCGGCACGCTGTTCATGTGTCTTGGCCAGGAGGATGCCGTTGACCTGCGGGCGCCGCTGCGTACCGGCGACGACGATCTGCTGATGTCTGCCATCGACGACGCCATCGCCCGCAAGCCAAAGGGGCATGATTTCATCATCGACCGGCGCCGCGCGGCCCCCGCCGTATCCAGGCATATGAGCGTCACCGGCGGGTGATATACTCTCCGGATTGCCGCTGACGGAGATCCGCCATGAATGCCCCCGACGGAAAACCAGACGGAATATCCGGCGGCGCCGCCCCGGCCGGCGCGAATTCGCTGAGCCGCCGCGACGCCGATTCGGTTTTCCATCCTTACACCAACGCCATTGCCAACCGGGAAGACGGCCCGCTGGTCGTCACCCGGGGCGACGGAGTCTACGTCTGGGACGAAGACGGCGAAAAATATATCGAAGGGATGTCGGGGCTGTGGTGTGCGTCGCTCGGCTTCGGCAAGGATCGCCTGGCGGAGGCTGCCGCCCGGCAGATGCGCGAACTGCCCTTCTATCATGGCTTCAGCCAGAAAAGTCACCCGCCGCAGATCGAACTGGCCGAACGCCTGCTGGCGCTGGCGCCGGTACCGATGGCGAAAGTCTTTTTCTGCAATTCCGGATCGGAAGCCGCCGACACGGCGGTGAAAATGATCTGGTACCTCAACAATGCGCTGGGCCGGCCGCAGAAGAAGAAAATCATCAGCCGCTTCAAGGCGTATCACGGCGTGACGATCGCGGCGGCCAGCATCACCGGCGTGCCCGTTAATCATGCCGCCTTCGACCTGCCATTGGACGGGTTCCTGCACACCGACATGCCGCATTTCTACCGCTACGGCGAAGACGGCGAGACCGAGGAAGGCTTCGCGACCCGCTGCGCGGATAACCTGAACCGGCTGATCGAAGAGGAAGGGCCGGACACCGTCGCCGCATTTTTCGCGGAACCCGTCATGGGCGCGGGCGGCGTCATCGTGCCGCCGGCGACCTATTTCGAGAAAATCCAGGCGGTACTGAAGAAGCATGACGTCCTGTTCGTCGCCGACGAGGTGATCTGCGGGTTCGGGCGCACCGGCGAGATGTGGGGCAGCCAGACCCTCGGTCTCGAGCCGGATATCCTGACCTGCGCCAAGGCGCTGACCTCCGGATACCTGCCCATTTCCGCGGTGATGGTAAACGACCGCGTGTTCGACGCCATCGCGCCGAAGACCGCGGAGGTCGGCGTTTTTGGCCACGGATTCACTTATTCCGGACACCCGGTCCCGGCCGCAGTTGCCGTGGAGACGCTGAAGATCTACGAAGAAATTGACCTTATCGGCCGCGTGAAGGAACGCAGCGGAACGTTCCTAGCGCGCCTGTATGGCTTTGCCGATCATCCGCTGATAGGCGAAACCATGGGGCTGGGGCTGGTCGGCGCGGTGGAAATCGTCGCCGACAAGGACACGAAAACGCCGTTCGACCCTGCGGCGGCCGTCGGCCCCTGGCTGGTCAGCCGGGCGCAGAAAAGGGGGCTGATCCTCCGTGCTATGGGCGACCGGGTAGCGTTCTCGCCGCCCCTGGTGATTTCGGACTCGGAGGTCAACGACATGTTCGACAGGTTTGCCGATGCGCTCGCGGAAACGGCCGACGCGGCCGCCACAGGGGTTTTCGCCGGAAATTGATCCCGATTCCGCTCCAAACCCGCGACATTTCGGCTCAAGACGCGATATTGGGGATGATCCTCGCCGTTCGCGTGTTTGCATTCGGGCCGTCCTTTACTATTGTTTAACCATCTCAGGTGAATTTTCGTTAACGAAATCGGGTTGCCGATCCAAGTCCTGCAGAGAGTGCCGTCTATGAATTACGAACAGTTTTTTTCCGACCGGATTTCCGACCTGAAAGGCGAGGGTCGCTATCGGGTTTTTGCCGATCTGGAACGGCAGGTCGGAGACTTTCCGAAGGCGACGAGCCATACCGTCGACGGAATCGAAGAGGTGACCGTGTGGTGCTCGAACGACTATCTCGGTATGGGACAGAACGAGATCGTCCGCGCCGCCATGAAAGAAGCGATCGACAAGGTCGGCGCGGGCGCCGGCGGCACGCGCAACATTTCAGGCACGACCCATTATCACGTAATGCTGGAAGAAGAACTCGCCGATCTCCACGGCACGGAAGCGGCGCTTGTCTTCACGTCCGGTTATGTCGCGAACGAGGCGGCGCTGTCGACCATCGGCGCCCAGATTCCCGACTGCGTACTGGTCTCGGACGCCGACAACCACGCCTCGATGATCGCCGGCATCCGCCACAGCATGACCGAAAAAGTCGTTTTCGCGCATAACGATCTCGACGACCTGGAGGCCAAGCTGCAGGCGATCGACATCGAGCGGCCTAAGGTGATCGTGTTCGAATCCGTCTATTCCATGGACGGCGACATCTCGCCGATCAACGCCATTTGCGATCTCGCCGACAAGTACAACGCCATGACCTATCTCGACGAAGTGCACGCGGTCGGCATGTACGGGCCGCGCGGCGCCGGCGTCGCGGAACGCGACGGCGCGATGGACCGGGTTACCGTGATCCAGGGCACGCTGGCCAAGGCTTTCGGCGTCATCGGCGGTTATATCGCGGGGTCCGCCGCGATGATCGACTTCGTCCGCTCCTACGCGTCGGGTTTCATCTTCACCACTGCCCTGCCGCCGGCCGTTGCCGCCGGGGCGCTGGCGAGCGTCCGTCATCTCAAGACCAGCAGCGTCGAACGCGAACAGCAGCAGGAACGGGCGGCCACGCTAAAACGGTTGCTGCGCGAGGCCGATCTGCCGGTTATGGAATCGGAATCGCATATTGTGCCGGTACTGGTCGGCGACCCGGTTCTCTGCAAACAGGTGACCGACGAACTGATGGACCGGCATCACATCTACGTGCAGCCGATTAACTATCCGACCGTGCCGAAAGGCACGGAACGGCTGCGTTTGACGCCCGGCCCGCTGCATTCCGACGACGATATGGCCCATTTGGTTAACTCTTTGCAGGAAATATGGGCTCGCCTTGCAATCCGGGCCGCCGCATAATACGTAAGTCTGGGGCGTGGTTTGTACGCTTTTCGTATGAAAGGGCACGGATATGTTCAGCGACAATTCGCTGCTGCCGAAAGAGACCGTCAGACTGGCCGCCCTCGGCATCCTGTCCGAAGCGCCCATGGTTTATGCCGATCTCGCCAATGCGGTGCGCCAGTTCGTAGGCCGCATCGTCGGCCCGTCGCTTGAACTGACGGGACCGTCCATCGAACTGCTGCGCTACGAAGGTCTGGTGCATGCCAATGGCGACGATTCCAACGCCGTCCTGACACTGACCGACGAAGGCCGCGAGGAGCTGCTGACCCTGCTCAAGGCCACGGTGCGGCCGCCGCTGACCGATATGTCCAAACTGGTCATCGCCCTGAAGATGCGTTTTCTGCCGCTGCTCGACGCCGGCGAACGCCGCGACCAGGTCGATCTGCTCATCGACGCCTGCGAGCTGGAACTCGCCCGGCTGAGCGATATGCACGACCCCGGGGCGGACGAACACTTCTTCCAGGACTGGCTGGCCCACGACATCGATCTGGTCGAAAACCGGCTGACCTGGCTTCGGGCGCTGCGCGACCGGGTCTGATTTTCTGCCGCAATGCATCCCAAAGGCGCCATCGACATTGTCATCGACCCCCGGGCCACCGATCTCGGCGACTTCGAAGTCCGGCGCGTCCTGCCCTTCGCGAAACGCCGCGAGGTCGGCCCCTTCGTCTTCTTCGACCACATGGGCCCCGTGGTCTTTGGCCCCGGCAAGGGCGTCAACGTGCGCCCGCACCCGCATATCGGGCTGGCGACCGTCACCTATCTGTTCGACGGCGCCATCCTGCACCGCGACAGCCTGGGCACCGAACAATCCATCGAGCCCGGCGCCGTCAACTGGATGGTGGCGGGCAGGGGCGTCGTCCATTCCGAACGCACGGCGGACCACGATCTCGGTCGCGAGGTGCCGATGGAAGGCATCCAGACCTGGATCGGGCTGCCCGCCGGAGACGAGGAAACCGAACCGCGTTTCGACCACGTGCCGGCAGACGCGCTGCCGGACTTCGAGCGGGGCGGCGTGCAGTACCGCCTGATCGTCGGCTCGGCATTCGGCCACAACGTCGCCGAGGTCAGGACGTTCTCTCCCATTTTCTATCTCCACGGCGAAGCCCCGCAGGGCGCGGCCATCGACCTGCCGGACGACCACGCCGAGCGCGCGATCTATGTCGTAACCGGCGAGCTTTCGGTCGACGGTGAAACCATTGCCCCTAACCGGATGGCCGTCTTTGCCGAGGGCGCCGCACCGGATATCCGCGCCACGGCCGCGACCCGTTTCATGCAGCTCGGCGGTGCGCCGCTGGCAGGCAGTCGCACCATCTGGTGGAACTTCGTATCCAGCGACAAGGACCGCCTCGAAGCGGCCAAACTCCGCTGGAAAGACGGCGGTTTCCCCGTCGTGCCCGGCGACGAGGAAGCATTCATCCCGCTGCCGGACGACTGATCCGACCCGCGGTCAGAGCAGGTGCTGGCCGCCGGTCACGAAAATCTCCGTCCCCGTGACATAGCCGAAATCGGGGCTGCACAGCTGGAACACAGTGCCGGCGACTTCCGCCGCCGTTCCCATCCGGTTGAGCGGAATTCGCGGGATCAGGGACTCGTATTCCGGCCCGATCATCTCGGTCTCGATCTCGCCGGGCGCCACGGCATTGACCCGCACGTCCAGCTCGGCGAACTCGACCGCCAGTTCGCGGGTCAGCGACGACAGCGCCGCCTTTGACACCGAATACGCGGACCCCGCGAACGGGTGCGCCTGATGACCGGCGATCGAGGTGATGTTGACCACAGCCCCCTGCCCCCGGTGAAGCGCGGCGGCGAAGCCGCGGCACAGTTTCAGCGGCACGAAGAAATTCAGCTCGAACACCTCGCGCCAGGCCTCCTCGTCGCCGTTCAGACAGCCCAGGCGTTCCTTGTAGGGCGTCTTGGGCGACACGGCGGCGTTGTTCACCAGGGCCGCCAGCCCGCCCTTGCCGAGATAGTCGTTGGCCTCGGCGATAAACGCCGCCAGATCGCCGGCATCCCCCAGATCGGTCGGAATGTGGTGCGCCCAGTTGCGATCGTACTGACACGCCTCCGGCACGTCGTCGCGCGAACAGGTGATGATCCGCCAGCCGGCCTCGCTGAACCGCCGCACCGTGGCATGACCGATGCCCCGGCTTGCGCCGGTCAGGATCAGAGTGCGGGGCTCGTCGGTCATCCGGGGCCGTCGTCTGTTCCGCTATTTCGCCAGCAGCGCCGGGACGGTCGTGTGGTTCAGGATGTGCCGCGTCCGCCCGCCCAGCACCATCTGGCGCAGCCTGCTTTGCGAATAGGCGCCCTTGACCAGCATGTCGGCGCCGACTTCGGTCGCCTGCTTCAGAAACGCGGCCCCCAGGTCGCCATGATGCGCGTCGAACTCGTGGATCTCCGCCGACACGCCGTGCCAGATCAGCCGGCCGACCAGATCCGACGGTTCCAGCGGCAGGGGCTGCGACAGCTTCGGCGCCAGGATCGTCACCTTCTCGGCTTCGACCAGCGCCTGGATCGACACCGCGATCGTGCGGGCCGCTTCGGGGCTGGCCTCCCAGGCGATGGCGATGTGCCCGCCGGTATCCGACGGCGCCACCGGCGGCGCGACCAGGATGGGCCGGCCGGTATCGTGCAGCGCAGCCTCCAGCGTGATCGGCGACGGCAACGGCGCATCCGCCATCGGACGCCCGACGACGATCAGGTCGTAAAGCCGGCCCTGCAGCGCCACGACCTCGTCCTCGCGCCCTGATTCTTCCCGCCACGATACGGTCACGCCGGCATCGGGCGACGGTGTGTCGGACACCTTCAGACTGTATTCCGCGCAAAAAGCGTCGAACATCTGTTTCGTCTGGACGGCCCGTTCGGCGCCTTCGCGCTCCGTCACGTCCATGATTTCCTCGATCATGGAGCCGTCCATGCCCTCGCCCGTATACGGCACGAGGCCGCGCGGATCGGCGCGGACGTGCAGCACCTCCAGATGCGATTGCCAGCGTTTCGCGACCAGCAGCGCGGTGTCCAGCGTCGACCTGCTCGCTTCCGGCGAGCTGACGGGAACCAGTATTGTCTTGAAACTCATTCTTTCCTCCCGGGCGGCGTCGGCGCGTCGGATGCCCGCCTTGTCGGACCGCCAGTTGTTGTGAAGCCGAGAATGCGGGGTTTTGGCCGCGGCTTCAAGCTTCGTTTGCGACCGGCCCGCCGATTGATCGAAATCTGCGCGCTCTGCGCGCCGTTGAAACCCTCGGTTCAACCCCATGCACCCGAACATCGGGGACGCGTTTTCCAGAACCCTTAAAACAACCCCATGCACAGGACGCTCCGGCGCATGGTATTCCGGGAAGCGTTAGCTTTCGTTTGCTGTCAAAGCGCCAGCGAATACGCCCGCGCGAAATCATGCAGCCTGCCGCCGAGTACCGCGCCCGGAACCTCGTTTCCAGGTCCAGATCGCCATCCGAAAACACGGTATCACGAAAAAGAACAATTTGCGAACATCTGGGCCGGGTTTTGTGAAAGAAAAAACCCGGCCCTCCCGTCATTCCCGCGCAGGCGGGAGCCCGCCGCCGGCGCGGGGATGAAAGGGGAGTGGAGTGACCGGCCCCCTACGGAAAGATCCGCCCCGTCTCCCAGGCGCCGCCGTCCGCCCGCGTATACACGACCCGTTCATGCAGGCGGAACGGCTTATCCTGCCAAAACTCCATTTCGCGGGGAACGATGCGATAGCCGGTCCAGTGCGGCGGTCGCGGCACCTTGCCGGTGCCGAACCTGGCGGCGAATTTCGCGACGCGCTTTTCCA
>Ga0181592_10000529_pt1 | contig 29611 bp, 65 predicted proteins | sample 071ome_20_FD_133755 | JGI IMG/M metagenome (GOLD analysis project Ga0181592, IMG submission 133755) | Coastal salt marsh microbial communities from the Groves Creek Marsh, Skidaway Island, Georgia - 071412BT metaG (megahit assembly) | ecosystem: Environmental > Aquatic > Marine > Intertidal...
AGCTGCAATTGATGCTATAATAGAACCATGCATAAACGGCGTATGGTTTTATATATTACACAATACATGGAAACGATACCAAAACAAATAGAGGCTAAAATTGGCAACAAGACAAAACACTGATTACGGTTATGATATACAGAAAGTGTATCTAGAAATGATGCTTACAGATGCAGAAACATTTGTAAGATGTCAAAGTGTTTTTGACGACAGTGTATTTGATAGAAAATTACAACCAGTTGCAAAATTTATAAACGATTATGTTGTAGAACATAATGCTATGCCAACCTTTGATATGGTGAATGCGGCAACAGATACTAACTTGAAACATCCAGGTGACTTAGCTGAAAATCATTATGATTGGTTATTGTTAGAGTTTGAAACATTCAGTAGACACAAAGCACTTGAAGCGGCTATACTTAAAAGTGCTGACTTGCTTGAAAAAGGTGATTACGGTCCAGTTGAAGATTTGGTTAAGAAGGCTGTGCAAATTGGTTTGCAAAAAGATCTTGGTACTGACTATTGGGCAGATCCTAAAGCACGTTTGGAAGCGATCAAAGACAAAAACGGACAAGTAAGTACAGGATGGAAGAGTTTAGATAAGAAACTGTTTGGTGGGTTTAATAGAGGCGAACTGAATATTTTTGCAGGAGGTTCAGGTAGTGGTAAGAGTTTGTTCTTAGCAAACATGGGAGTGAACTGGGCACTAGCAGGCCTTAACGTATTGTATTTGACTTTTGAACTTTCAGAAAACTTAGTTAGTATGCGTATAGATAGTATGACTACTGATATTCCTAGCAGAGACATTTTCAAAAGTATTGATGATGTTGAAATGAAAGTTAAAATGATTGGCAAGAAGTCAGGAGCGTTTCAAGTTAAGTATATGCCAACTGGTAAGAACGCTAACGATATTAGAAGCTATCTAAAAGAATATGAAATCAAAACAGGTAAAAAAGTAGATGTGTTACTTGTAGACTATTTAGATTTAATGCATCCTATTGCCGCAAAGATTAGTGCAGAGAATTTATTTGTTAAAGACAAATATGTAAGTGAAGAACTACGTAACTTGGCTATGGAACTAAACTGTTTGTTTGTTACAGCATCACAGTTGAACAGATCTAGTGTAGAAGAAATTGAATTCGATCACAGTCATATCAGTGGTGGTATTTCAAAGATCAATACAGCAGATAACTTAATTGGTATTTTTACAAGTAGAGCAATGCGTGAACGTGGACGCTATCAAATACAGTTGATGAAAACACGTAGTAGTTCTGGTGTAGGACAAAAAATTGATTTAGAATTTGATGTTGATAGTTTACGTATACGTGACTTAGCGGAGGACGAAGACTATCAAGAATTTAAGAAAAGATCAAGTACAGTGTTTGATCAAATCAAACGCGGAACAAATATGCCTTTAGAAGAAAACACAGAAGCAGATCCCAGTCAAGGAGATACTATAGGCAAAGTACGTGCAGAAGCAGACAGTACAAAATTAAAACAGTTCTTAAATAATCTAGGGAGTGAATAGTGTTAAGATCGTTAAAAGTAAATGAAAAAGATTTAATTCAACAAGATCCAGTTAGACCACATATACCATATGACAAAAGATTTGGTAATGGTAGGAATATTGTAGTATTAGAAAAAGATAACGAAATTGCCGCTATTGTTTGTACTGCATTATGTGATCAAGTGCCTACAACAGAAGATGATATGTTTGAATTTGCTAACCCACATGGCAGGGTATTAGTTGCATACACAGTATGGAGTTACACAAAAGGTGCAGGTAGAGAAATTATTAATGCACTAAGAGATAGTGCTATAGATGAACATTGTGATAGACTAGTAACACTAAGTCCTCTTACAGAAATGGCTGAACGTTTTCATATTCGCAATGGTGCAAAGTTTTTAGCAAAGTACGATAAGTGTCAAAACTTTGAGTATGAGCTTTGAGATATTTTATAGGTCAGACAGAATACAAATGGACACATAAAGGACAACGTGTTGAAAAACTTTGGGTCCGTAGAGAAGTTGGTGAAGAACTATATAAGGAAGTTGAAATACGTAATTGGCATTGGGCTTTAATACATAGCCAATCACAAATAGACCATTTTTGTAGATGTGACATTTACGTAGATACAGACAATTCTAAATATGCTACACTGTTTCCAATCAAGTTCCCTCACATTAAACCAGTACCAAAGACAAGCCAGATTTAAACCAAGTGATTGTTACACAAATAAATATCTTGCGTTGGAAACAACGACTAGGCATTTAGAAAACACAAAGAGGCTAACAATGGCAACGGATTTAGAAAACATACAGAGGCTATTAGATCGATTCAAAAGGCCTGTCCCACCCGGACCCGACTATCAAAATCGTTTAGCTGAAGAATTTGAGCTCATTCTCAATCAGCGATTCACTGATTACTTCCTACAAATCTGCGACATCATAGACTTAACTACTGACCTTACACACATGACACGTGGGTCAGCAGGTTCTAGCCTAGTATGCTACTTGTTGGGTATTACAGATGTAGACCCTATCAAGTGGAACATACCTGTGGCACGGTTCATGAACCCTATGAGGGACGACCTGCCAGATGTAGATATAGACTTTGAACATCATCGACAGACGGAAGTCATGGAAAGGATATTCCGCAAATGGCCAGGCAAAACTGCACGACTCAGTAACTACGTCACTTATAAAGAAAAGTCAGCTAGACGCGAAGCGGCTAAACGCTTAGGTGCCACAGGTAATCTTCCACGTAACTTTACATATGAAAGTGTTGGCGTTGATTCTAAAGAAGCAAAACGCATAGAAAGAAAGTTACTAGGAAAGAAAAGAGCAATATCAAAACACTGTGGAGGCATCGTAATGTTCACTAGGCAATTACCTAAATCACTTATATCACAAGATAACCAAATACTATTAGACAAATATGAAGTAGAAGACTTAGAACACTTAAAAGTTGACATACTAGCAAACCGCGGATTGTCGCAACTATTAGAGATCGATCCGCATACAGAATTGGCGTCTTATCCGCGCACAGACGCCCGTACAAGCGCCTTATTAGCAAGAGGGGATGTGCTGGGTGTAACCCAAGGAGAAAGCCCTGCTATGCGTAGATTGTTTAGAGCAATACAACCTACAAGCATGGAGGACTGTGTATTTGCTACAGCTATGATACGCCCTGTAGCAATGAGTGGTAGACAAAAAGCCGCTATGTTTCAAGACTGGTCAAAAGAAACTGTACAAGATAGCATTGTATTTGAAGATGATGCTATAGATATTATAAGTAGTATCATCGGTGTAGATATGTATGAAGCCGATATGTATAGGAGGGCATTTGCAAAAAAGAATGATGAAAAGATTTTGGAATTTGTTGAAAGGCTCGGCAATAATCCGCGTAAGCAAGAAGCTATGGCGGCGCTTCAAGAACTATCAGGTTTCGGCCTTTGTAGAGCTCATGCAGTCAACCTCGGAAGACTCATCTGGGCACTCGCATACCAAAAGGCGCACAACCCGGAAGCGTTCTGGAGAGCAAACCTAAAACACTGTCAAGGCTCATACAAAGGTTGGGTGTATCAGTGTGAAGCACATCGTCGTGGTCTTGAAACTAAACCAGGATGGTGGCAACATGGATTTCCTAAAGGTATGGGTGTACGCCAGCAATGGTTAGACAGAGTAGAATTTGCAGGAGTAATAGCAAATGGTAGAGTGTTTCGTGGACGTAACGGACGCTGGGTTACTTTTATTACTCTTGGAATAGGGTACGGTGAATACATAGATATAACTGTACAAAAACCTTTTGGTTACAGAGACGGCGACATTGTAGTAGGCAGTGGTCGTGTTAAACACCAAAACAATTCAGACTATATAGAATCAACTGATGCAGAACTGCATACATTTACATCATGGAGAGAAAGATGTACTCGTTAAGACCTTTGAATAAAACAGAAATTATTAGTGTAGTAGGAGAACAAACTATTACAAATCTCGGATCAGAACTTGAAAGAAGAATAGGTCCTTGTAGAAGAGACCTAGCTAAAGGACGCCCGTTCCAGATTGCTAAAGAAGCATGGGAATATGCTCTTGCTGATGCTACTGAATGGAATGGTGGTGAATGGGTAGGACACGGAAACAACCCAGAAGATGTACGCATGGGAAATAAAAAGTTTGATGTTAAAGGACTTGGCGGCAAGTGGACAGCTACTAGCGGAGAAGCAAGTGTAAAACAAACCCTTAGTGCAAGTGCAAGAATAGATGAAAGTTTTTTAGAACACGATAGTCTCAACCTATGGCAGGGTGTAGTAGAACCTTGGATGGAAAAGGTATTTGTAAACGATGAATACTACGTTACAGTGTTTTGGAGAAACAAACAAAGTTTAGATATACGTCTTGTAATGTTTGCTGTTGATCACGATCATAAACCTACGTATGATAAACAAAGTTGTGTGTTTAATAAATCTAGCACAATGATGGAACTTACAAATATTGTAGACCCGGAACAAGCAAGAATGTATGTTCTAAGAAGTAAACATCGTATGGAAATGCGTATCAAAGGTTCGTTTTTTAATGAGTCAGATTACTATGTAGATGTATATAATTTTAGTTAATTACTGTATATAAAGGATTATACATGAACACAGTATGGGTATTTGGCGACAGCTATGCAGTAGATCACGGACAGGAATGGCAGTGGTTCAAACAGTATGCAAAACTAAAAGGCAAGGAATATAAAACCTTAGCCGATTACGGAGTTGCCAATAGTTGGATATCTATGCAAGTTTTTGAACACTATCACAACAAAGTGTTTCAACCTGGCGACAGTATTATTGTTGTAACTACACATTGTATACGTCATTGGTTCTTGTGGGATCATCCTAATGTATCTAACTATCAAAATATGACACATCTTGATCCTAATCACTTTGGGATAAACAAAGAACAAATACATGCAATTGAGCTCTACTACAAACATATCCAAAGCGGATATCAAGATAGTTTTTTATATGATGCAAATACTGCTTGGTTAAATCATTATGCAGAACTATTCCAACAACAAGGAATTGAAATGATAATCATACAAGGTTTCCCAAATGCTACAGACATACAACCGAAAGGTGCAAGAAATATAAAAGGATCTTTATTTGATAGTGTGTGTAGTTTAGAATTCAAAAGCCAAAAACATATGGACGAATGGTATGAAAGAGATGTTCCTGATCAAAGAGTAAATCATATGTGTAAAGACAATCATCAAGTATTTGCTCTTGCACTTGCTGATCAACAAGATATAGAATTAAATTCATTACCATGGCGGCAAAATTTATTAAGTGTTAGTACAGAGGCGTTGCTTAAAGATCAACTGTCACCAAAACTACTAAGATAAATAAACAAAAGGAGACATTTGATGAGTTCAGGAAGATTAGGAGCATACGATCTTACTGCTAATACACCTCAAAGTTTAGCACAAGGAAATACAGATCGTTTTACTGCTTGCAGTGTTAGTCTATGTAATCGTAACAACAGCAGTGTAAGAGTTTCTATAGCTATTACTACTACAGTAAACAATATAAGCCTACTAGACTATATTGATAAAGACCTAACACTAGAACGTAATGGTGTTCTTGAACGTACAGGTATTGCTATTAAAAGCGGTCAGTATCTTACAGTAGAAGCAGACACAGATAATGTAAGTGCAGTAGCTTGGGGCATTGCATCAGGTGATCCTATATCAGTTACTAGTATTCCACCAAACGGACCAATGGTTGAAGCAGTATCAGGTGGACTAATATTACCAGATGGTGTAAGTGTTCTTGCAAATCAATATAACACATCAGATCCTGCACTGTCATTTGACGGATCAGCACAAGCTGTAATTGAAAAAGCCTTTGACAGTTATCTAACAGGTGACTGGAGTTGGGAAGCAATTATTAGACCAAATGCATCAATCTTTACACCGCAAGAATCACAAAGTTTGTTTATGAGTGTAGGTGCTCTAACTGGTGCAGTAACGTCAAGACAACTAGCATGGATGACCAAGTTTCAGCAAAACAGCGGCGGCACAAACATTATTCAAAACGGATATGGTGACAACACTGACGGAACAGGTAACTGGAGTTACGCAAGCCAGAACGTTTCAATAACACCAGGCAATTGGTTGTACATCAAACACTACTTTGATGGTACTAACTGGCCTATAAGAGTATGGGATTATACTGCTGGAGCTTGGGTAACTAATCAAAACAGCCCAGGAATCACAGCAGGTGATTACGAAGGTATCACACTAGGACGTCCACCATTTGGACAAGTACAGCTACCAGGTAGTAGTGCATTCCAGGGTTGGGCAGGTGAAGTAGCAATGTTTAGATTCAAAAGCACAAGTGATCAAATTGATCCAGCTGTGTCAGGTGTACCTAACAACTATGACTCAGATGACGTTACACCTGAAGACATTATCATGTATTGCAAACAGGCGTAAGCCATGCAACTAGAGTTTGGATGTGGAGAACGACCAACACGTCCAGGCTACAAAACTTGTGACATAAGAAACTTACCCGGAATAGATTATGTTTGTCCTGCATGGGAAATAGATCATCACGTTTCTGCAAACACAGTAAGCCACATATGGAGTAGACACTTTCTTGAACATCTTACGTTTGCACAAGGTGAACTATGGTTACGTGCATGCCTACACATACTAAAGCCCGGAGGTGAACAACAAATTTGTTTGCCCAATATGGAATTCCATATACGTCAATGGCAACAACAAGACAACCTTGCACATGCAAGAGCAGGCTTTTGGGGTTGGCAAAGAGAAGGCGAGTCAGAACTATGGGACGTACACAAAAGCGGATACAATGCCAGTCAATTGATTGACCTTGTACACGAAATTGGTTATAAAAATGCACATAGTCTACGCAAAGCAGGCGACAAGCATCTTGAAATAATCTGCTATAAATAGTAGTATGGCAAATGAAACCTTTACCCTAACCCTAGACGACCAAGGAAATAGTGTCAATGTAACAGTTGTTGACACTAGCCAAGACCCACCGGAAGGCAATCAAATATTTAGTGACGTGGGTACCCATACATGGACAGTACCTTCTGGCATAACAGAAATAAGTGCAGTAGCCATCGGAGGAGGTGGAGGTGGATTCGGACACTGGGATGTTGATGCTAACTATCTTCAGTCAGCACGTTCAGGTAATGGTGGCGATCTAAGTTATGTAAACAGCCTTAGTGTAACTCCTGGAGAAGAACTTACAGTTGTTGTAGGAGCAGAAGGCCAAGGCCATAGCTATACAGCGGGAAGATTTAGTGGACCAGGCAACCAAGCTACTCCAGGCGGAAGCAGTTATATTCAAAGAGGCACAACTTTTTTATTGTGTGCTAGAGGCGGTTCAGCTGGAAGCAGTGTGTCAGAATCCAACGTAGGTGATGTAACCTATCTAGGAGGATCAGGTGCTAACAAAGGCGGCAGTCAAAATGGCGGACCAGGTGGCGGAGGTGCGGCAGGGTATGCACAAAACGGAGGCAACGGAAGGCCAGGTGGATTTAGTATATACAATGAACCAGGAACAACAAATGTAATCACAGGCGGTTCAGCTACAGGTGGTAATGGTGCATTTGGACAAAGCTCAAATGGTTCAGGGGGCGGAGGTGTAGGCATAGAGGGCCAAGGCAACAACCCACCCAAGCAAAGTGGACGAGGAGGCTCAGGTGGTTCTAATGCAAGTGGCGCACACGGAGGCGCATATGGTGGCGGCGGTGGAGGTGGTAAAACCTCTGGCGGTGGCACAGGTGACGGTGGACAGGGTGCAGTAAACATCTATTGGGGAGGAGCAGACTTTCCAGTACCTGGTCTAGGAGGCGGCACTGTAACAGTAGATTCAAAAGGAAGTCTAGCAATCAAAAGCTAAGGAACAACGATGGCAACAGAAACTTTTACACTTACACTAGACGACACAGGTAACAGCATTGCTGTTAGTATATTCGATACCAGTCAATCACCTACCTATCTACTGTCAAGCAATATTTCAAGCGTAAGCGAAGGTAGTACTGTTACTGTTACACTAACTTCAACAAATGTACCCAATGGAACAGATGTAGCATATACATGTACAGGAATCGACAGTGCTGATCTTTCATCAGGCAGTCTCACAGGAGTGTTTACTGTTAACGGAGGCACAGCAAGTCAAGCGTTTACTCTAGCTTCCGATCTTGTTACAGAAGGCACAGAAACAATGACTGTTGCACTAGACAACGGAGGTGCTACACTAGACATTACTGTACTAGATACTAGCACTACAACAGCAGGTCAAGAACTGTTTACAACAACTGGAGTTAACACATGGACAGTACCCGCAGGCATTACCAGTGTGAGTGTTGTTTGTGTAGGTGGTGGTGGAGGCGGTCAGTGTGGCCGTGGAACATCAGGTGGATCAGAAGTAGGCGGATCAGGTGGTGCTGGTGGTGGACTAGGCTATAGGAACAACATTTCAGTTACACCAGGATCAACAATTACCGTGTATGTAGGTGCTGGTGGCGCAGGTGGTACTACTCAGACACAGCAGAGTGGTAGAAGCAATGGTGGCAGTGGAGAGGCAAGTTATTTTTCAAGCACGGCTGTGGTGGCAGGCTACGGTGGTGAAGGCGGCAAAAACGGCAACGCACAAGGTGGCAACTACTCAGGTGACGGTGGCGGTAGAGGCGGCACAGGCTACAACTCAAGCTCAGGATGGGACGGTTGTGGAGGCGGAGGTGCTGGTGGATACTCAGGTAATGGCGGCAATGGTGGACCCAACATAGGTGCCACAGGCCAAGGTGGCGGTGGTGGAGGTGGAAGTTCAGACCGCTACACATACACAGGAGCGTTTAGCCAAAGTGGTGGATACGGCGGAAGTGTTGGATCAATGGGTGAAGGAACCAGTGGCTCAGGCGGTCAATGGATCAACAACAATCCTGGTAGCGGTACAGCTGGTAGTGTAAAGAGCGGTGCAAGCTACGGAGGTGCAGGCGGACCAGGACGTATGATCGCATACTACAGTGCTACAGGAACAGCGGCCGCAGGTACTCGAGGTTATGTAAGAGTTGTTTGGCCAGGCACCACACGGCAGTTTCCCAATACCAATGTAGACACAAATTTATAAATACACTATGAGCTATACTATACGAACAGAACGTGCAGACGAATACACAGTATACAACTATGTGAGTGGCGATGCAAGCCCTAGACAACTGTATGAATGGTTTCTAAGTCAACGTCCACGCTATGCCTCTGTGCCTACAGCATATGTACAGACCAGTGACTCACCTAGAACCATACGCATATGGCTTACCTAACGTAGTCTACATTTCCTGAAACTACTATCCTAACATCGTCAGTTGAATAAAAAGGTGTGACACTGTGTGTCATTTCACAGGGGAATACTATCATAGTACGTTCCCATGATCGATCCACAGCTAGTTCATAGGGTGTTATCCTTCCCAAACTGTCTGTGTAGTGGAATGCAAATGAGTGTAGCGCACCACTGGGTTTGCCGTTTGTTTCTCTCCACGCTTGTTCTTCTGCTTGTGTAAAAGGTACACGTATCCACAGTGCAAATGAAAATACGCCTCTGTGAGTGTGTGGAATCATATATTCTCCACGACTTTGAAAGTTTACCCAAGTGTCTGCAAGAGTAAGCTGACGATCTTCTACTGAGATGTGATTTGATTCACAGTAGGTGTCTACACAGGGCATAAGCAGTTGTACAACTTCGTTGCGAGCTGACGGTGTTACTATGCGATATTCTCTACTAACAACTCCCACATGTGAATGATCTATAGTGGGACTGGTAGCATAGTCTACAGTGTCAATCTCACGAACAAGATTTTCTATGCTACTCTCTGGTACACTAGTCTGTACAAAGCCGTTGTTGGGAAACACTATGTTCTTCATACAGTATATACCGAGGAAGCACAAGCCCCAAGCCACGAAGTGGTCCTGCGCCCAAAAAGCCGCGAAGCGGTAAGCACACAAGCGCGAAGCGTTTTCGCAGAAAATAGCGGTAGTGAGATTTCTGAAGTACAACTGTACTAGAACACCCATTAAATCCTGTTTGGAACTAACCTACATTTAAACACAATTCCGCCTTGACGCAATACACCGTAAATAGTGTTTTGTAAAAAGATGAGTCTTATTTGCAGTGATAGCTAGTACACAGTACAGCAAACTCCGTTACTGTACACACACTAGTAGAGGGGTTAGTCTAGAACTCTAACAGTGTACAACGGATCGTCACTAAGCAGTAGTATAGCATATGACCGATCTCTTTCTGATTCGAATTCTAGTACACTAGCACTTGACTGTGTAGTGTGTATGTTGCGTATGAATAGCTCTATACCTTTGGCATGTGTTATACACTCTTTGAACTCTTGAGCAGTGCCCGATTCGAACACTAGTTTGAGTTTGTATGTTGTGTCTAGTTGTAGCATGAGGAGTTTATTGTAGAGGAGGTGAATAAAACTCACACTGTGAACAGTTTGTATAGATTACAGTGACTACAAGTGCAAGTACAGCTAGTATGATGATTAGATTCTGTTGCATATGTATACTTACCCGAAATGGGTTCTTGACCCAAAAAAATTGGTCGCGCAAAAAATTATGGTGGAGTACTTATAGAACCTAGGTGGTGATTCTGCATCACCCCATTTTTTTTAGGCTTAAGGGCTGTAGCTAAGTGTTTGATTTTGCTGTAATATAACCCCCCGGTCTCGAAAAAAATTTTTTTTATTTTCTCCCCGATGGTCTTCGAAAAAAAAAAACGGAGCAAGTCTCCCTGCTCCGTTCCAACACTAACTGTGTCTACTCGAGTTCTGTTAGTCTGCTCTGCTTCCCATGTGGGCCTTGAAGCCATACTTGCGTAGCACTTCAGCATAGGCCTGCGCTCCTACTTCTTTGCAGTCCATGCTCTGTCCGTTGTGCTTTGCAGGATCCCACAGTGTCATAGTCTTTGCACGGTAGCTCTTACGGAAGCCTACACTCTCAAGTGCCTTAGCTTCTTTAGAGTTAGTACGTTCTACTGCTACGTCTACCCAAGCAAAGCCACAGTACATTGGCTCACCGTATTCGTTGCCACCTGTCTTAGCAGTCCAGTCTGTTAAGAATGTACCAACAGCGTTCTTAGCTGACTGTGTTGCTTCTGTGTGTATTTGTGTAATGTTTTGCATTATGCCCTCCAGCGTTTGCGTTTGTTTATACTACTACTATATGATCAGTTGCTGTGTAAGTCAACCTAAAATGGTTGACCACACTCTATCTTTTCTGCGGCTTTAAAGCCCACTGCCGCACACTTGTAGAGTGCACCATCCGCTTCAAAGTAATCACCCATTGCACTTGATCTGTGTCCGTACTTCTCTACAGGAACTACAACCTCTACGTGTGGGTTCTTGTCTTGTACTCCTTCGGGGTGGCTCCAGCTGTCCATAATGTTCTGTGTCCAACGGTATGCATACTCGCAGGCTTCAGTGTGTACTGCGTGTGGCGCATCAACTGTTGCGATGTGTACCGGTTTGTCTTCGAATGCTGTGTGGAAAACTTTAACTTTCATAGTGCCCTCTTTCTGTTTATACTCTTACTATAAGGTCAAAGGTCTTGTAGGTCAACCCCTAATTTACCAAAAGTTTACGTAAGATGAACCCGGGGAGAGCGTAGTGAGGGCGAGTGCTCAATCCCCGGGTTCTATACCGTAGAGCGTGAGGGCTAGTAGCTCTTCGGTATGTACAGTGATCAGGTTGAGGGCTACCTTCTCATCACTGTATTCTCTGCCATTGCTTCCCAGTTGCTGGGAAATGCTTTGGCTAAGTCAGCTACCTTGAGCACTGTACGTAAGCTCAGTTCTCTCAGTCGCTTCTTATTAATATCGATGAAGTCTACAATGTCCTCATGTACTTCATCTGAGAATGCATATTCACTAAGCATACCGTCACCCACGATCTGCTTGATACGTAGCATCTTCTCTCGCTCTGTGTCGATAGTAAGATCTACATAGTGACAACGTGATTCAAGTGCTTCTAAATGGTCTCTCATCTTCTTAGATTTAACGTTGTCGAACTTGATGTTGGTAATAAAGATCGCTGAACCTTTGAACTCGAAGCTGTCCGGCACGCCTTCATTACGCAACTTGAATGAATCTGTGTTCCAATGTATACGTCTAGTCTTCTTTGAATCCAGTGCGGCTTTTAGGATGTTAAGGCTAAGCTCGTCCTGTAGTACTGAGTCACAGTCGTCAAACACAATTACATTGTCTTTGTCTGCGTACTTGAATAGTTTACAGTAGAGGCCGATAGCACTCATCGCACCCTTGACCACTTCATACTTTTTAAAGCTACTGTCGCCTGCAATGTCTGCGAGTAGTTCGTGCTTGCCCAGCACTTTCTCTACGCCGAAACTTTTACCAACACCTGGAGGTCCTGATACGATCATTGCACGTACATCGCCTTTCTTACATGCTCGTGTCATGTCTTCTAGCATAGCGAAACGTTCACGCAAACGATCAACAGTCTCTTCATCTGTTTCTTCTCGCTGTGTGATCTTTGAGTTGCCTGCGCTTTCGTAACAGCTTGCATCTGTTACTCTGATCTTGATGTTACGATCTGGAAAGCCTGCAATAGCCTTACCATCGACAGTTACGTAACCGCCTGCCGCTCCGATCTTGAAGTCTTCTACTAGTGGAAATACCATACCGGCTAGATCAACGTCTTTGCCTCTAATTTTGTAAGTACCCTCTTTGATTCTAATGTTTGTCATATTGCCCTCGCGTTTTGTTTATATAGTATACTGTAGCATCTTAGTTAACTAATGTCAACATCGAACCTATCCAAATTAGGCATACGCCCGCAAATGCTATTGCCATTTGAATAAGACCTGTGTAAAGACCTACTCCTACTACTGTGATTGCCCCAATTGCTTTTAACATACTCGCCTCTCTGTGTGTTATTATGTTTTTACTATAACACCAAACGGTGCAATGGTCAACCCCTTTTGGTTACTTATTTGTTGGTGCCCGCACCCAGACTCGAACTGGGACGCACATAGCGAGGGATTTTAAGTCCCTTGTGTCTACCTATTCCACCATACGGGCTTTGGCCTCTGCGGAAGGATTCGAACCCTCGACCTACGGATTAGAAGTCCGTTGCTCTATCCAGCTGAGCTACGCAGAGATCTCTAAAACTGTTCCTATCTGATTGTAATAAAAGAATGGTTGGGACCCCACCTACTTCCCATACCTGGGGGAGCCTACGCTCCCCGCCCGAGGTGTGTCTTATGCTTCGACTGTCTCCTCTTGCATCTTAGCTTCTAACTCTGATTTGATTGCAGGAGCATTTCTTACGGCGTATTCATAAATGGCCGCTTGTTGCTCTTCTGATTGAAACTTGGGGTGTGCCATTAAGATCTGGCATACTTCTGACTTGGTGAACTCACCACCCATCTCAATCAACTCCACATTCTCGTGGCCGTTCTTGAAAAGGATTTTCAGTCTGCTCACGAAGTCGTTTGCAAATCTGATTTTTGTGATACCATTTAGAGTGCTTGTACCTGCTACACTGTATGTCTTAGTTGTTGTCATGTTCGCCCTCCAGCGTGTTTGTTTAACTTATATACTAACTATAAGGTCTAACGATCCTAAAGTCAACCTCTTTTTTAATTATTTTTTAGAGCAATCAATGCACCTGTTAGGAACATAGTCAAGCCCATGCCAGCATAAAACAGCATGTCACCAATAGAGTTGCCTGGACCACACTTGCCGTCACAGTCTCCACCAGCACCTGCCATAAAGATAATGCCTGCCATAATTAAGAAGTAACCTATATATGTTGTTATCGTTTTCATTCTGCCCTCGTTTGTTAATTTATAATACTACTATAAGATCAAAAGGGGCTGTTGTCAACCCCTTTTTTCCTCTTATTTTATGCGACTGATTCGGGCTCCCAACCCATTTCCTTGAGCTGGTCTGGTGTGATCTTTGTGGACACTAGGTCAAATATAGGAAAGCCTGATGCATCCTTTTCTTCGTATGCATTGACCAACCACTGATCGCCTCCCCATAGGTAGTAGTATTCTACACCCATATCGAAGTTGCTGACCCAGTCCGGGATGTTGTCGAACGTGCAAGGAGCAACTCGTGCCCACTCTTCGCCACGGTCTCGGTGGTATGCTGTAGTCCAGTCTTCGTACATTGCATCCATCTCTGGTTCGTCATAGTTACGATCGAACGGATGCTTCTCTCCGATCTCTGGTCGTAGGCTTGATATATCACCTAGGTCGATCAGCTGTTTGATCTTAGCTGGATCAGTGTAGTACCTACGGAGCATCTCTCCGTTGTGTGCTGGATAACCATCCCAATGGCAGTAGATTGCTCTGATCTTGCCTTCGGGAGTCTTCATTGCGATTGTGCTTCTTGTAGCCATGTTGCCCTCTCTTTGTTAATTTATGCTCTTACTGTAGCATAGGATTGACTGTGTGTCAACCCCTTAGTTCATGTCAGCTTGCCAATATGTGCCGTCAAACGTAGCAGTCAACGCACCTAATGGAAAGTCTGTGTGCTCAAAAATAATGTAAGGAGCGCCTGTAAATTCACAAATCTTTTGCGTGTGGATGTTTACTTCGCTCAACGGAATCAAACGCTCGTCTGTGTTACGGTATGCGCTGTTAAAAACTCTAATCATCTCTAAGCCCTCTTTGCTTTGTTTATACAATTAATATAGTGCATTTAGTTGCTGTTGTCAACCCCTAAATGCACTTTTTTTTATTTTTTTTAATTTTCGTCTACTAATTCCCAAACTTGTATACGTGCATTGTCAAACAGTCTAAAAAACTGTAAGTCTGTATCCAAATAGTCGTTGTTAATTTCTCGCAAGCGTTTTTCTAAATCCTGTTGTGTAGCAAACACGCCAAAATTTTCCCAAGCAGTTTCACTGTCGCCTGTGCCCTGTAATTGTAAAACGAAAACATTTTGCATAAGTGCCCTCTCTATGCTGTGTAATATAAAAACACTGTAGCACCTATGCGCTACAGTGTCAAGTGTTTTTTAATTAATTTTCAAATTTTACTCCTAACAAACGCAAATACGTCCGTTGTCTGTAAAGTGTACTTTGTCACAGCCAGTTGCAAAACGTAACCAATTGCATTCTGCTTGTGTAAACTTGTCTCCTATTATTCCAAAGCACAAGTTGCGTCTGTCCTTTACATCCTCTAAATCTTTTTGCACACCGTTTGTCCAAGTGCGCCATACACCTGTGTCCTTTTGTGCAATCATATCTGCAACCAATTTACGTGCTTGTTTTGTGTTTAATTCTGTCTGCATATATAAGCCCTCCATATGCGTGTTGTATAAAAACACTGTAGCACAGTTGCGCTACAGTGTCAAGCATTTTTTTAAATTACACCTCCATGCTTGCATAGCCATCGTCCTGCATTCCTTGCTCCGTAAAAGTTACGTCCATACCTAATGCTGTACTAATAGCACGTTCAAATCCACTGTCCGTGTAAATGTCCCATGTAGCATCATGCACAACGTTCACCATAACACTGTCGCTCATATCGTCTTCATACACAGTATGTCTTACCTGTATGCTGTCCACACGCACAGTATCCTTTCCTGTGTAATCCCATATGCTGTCCATAGCAAGTTTTACAGTTCCTTGCACATCATACATTGTATTAGTTACAGTTTCCTGCAGTTCCGCGTCACGCTCATTTTCAGTGTAAAGTTTTTTAAGTGTAAGCATATTGCCCTCGCTTTGCTTGTTTGTTAATGTTAACTATTTGTAGCACATACAAAAGCATAATGCAAGAGAAAAGTTTTGTTTAAAAACAATGACTTAGCAAAAAAATTTATTTTATAAGTCATTGAAAACAAAGGAAACTTTTTTCACAAATGGGGTTGACAAATGACCCTTAGCTTGCTATATTATAATTGAGGATGGGGGCAGTAGGTCCGAGGGAACCGAAGAGCCGCAAACGGGAGGGCACGGAGCTCTGACCATTTTTTCAAACCAGAACCAAAAAGAAAGACGACCCCTAGGGCCGCCTCTCTCTGAGGGCAAGTCTATCTAGTACTCGTCTGAGTAAACCTCTCCAAAGTCTTCCCACTCCTGCTCCCAGGTGGGTTGCCCGTCGTTGTCGTCGAAACTCTCGTCGAACTCTACACGCACCCCGCCACCATAGGCTAGGTTGTATTCTGTCTGCATGGCCTCGGCCTCGTTCCGATTATCGAAACTGTCTACGACCTCGCCCTTCCAAATTAACTTCCACATTTTTGCACCTCTTTCTAACTATACCTTACTATAACACGGCCCCACAGCAATGTCAACCCCTTTTGGTATAAGTCCTCGGGTCGACTGAAATAGCGTTGGAGATCTGGTACTCCCGATAGTCTTTGCTATCGTCAGCCAGCTCGGCCATCCACTCGTCATAGGTGGAATATGAGCTTGGGAACTCCTTGAACGAAATGTTGTTCTCCATCCCAATAGCCGCTACAAATGCCACAGCATCCTGTAGCCGCTCTACCCCACTTACAATGTAGGTATCGCCTCCCTTGAATTTCCAATAAGCGTTCCCGCTCTTGAACCGGCCGTCCTCACAGTGAGCGCCATAGTTTTCCATGTGTTGTGTGTGAACTACGAATTGCATAATTTTTGCCCTCTCTAATGCGTTATTGTCTCTACAGTATAAGACCAACACCTGGAGAAGTCAACCCCTAATTTACCAAAAAACGGTTTTTTGAACGACACGGAAAGAACACGACGAGTGGGGTGATGATCCAAACTCAAGTGGTCACCAAACTGTATAGTCTGACCAAAACCAGAATTTTCTCAATCTTTTCAAAGGGTTAGCAGGCTCTCTTAGTGTAGTAGCATAGTAGAGCTAACCGCAAGTCCAAAACCCCTAGTAGCCGCACTATACACTATAGCCGCAAGCCCCACCAAAAGGCCCCTCCAAACCCCTCGTAGGCCCAGATCTGAGGCCCCGCCAGGGGCCGAATTATCCAACAAAATCAAGGGGTTAGACGCAGATCTTGAGGCAAATAAAGGCCCTAGACGGGCTCTATCGTGGTGGTCACTGTGAAAATCAGAGTAATTTTATTACAAAAAACTGTAGATCTATAGTGGAAAATTTTTCGAGTCACGGTGGTGACGAGAGGCATAGTTCAAATACTATTCACTCTTAGGTTTATCACTGATAGCTGGTGCCAGTACAATATAATCACGCTTCTTAAGAGTGTTCTTATAGTGTAGTGCCAGTCTAGGATTTGAAGTTCTCAGCACTATACGACCCAGTCTGTTGTATAGTGTGACCGTACGGGGTAGATCCTTTGATATTTCTATCCATGCTTCGTTCATACTGTATTTAACCTTCACCTCTTCACAGTCCCTACAGCGGGGTCTAGGGTGTATCTAGGTTGTGTAGATACTTACAGCGGGGTCAGTTGTGTACGGTGTTAGATCAAGCCTATCCAGTGTGTTACATCATCACACGGGTCATCACACCAGCTTTCTTGCCATGCGATTATTTCAGGATCTATGGGCTTGTTGTTAAACATCAGTGTAGATCAGGGTCTCTACCCAATCCTCGTACTGTGTATATCTGTTCACGCACTACAGTGAGCTTGTCAGTTCTTCGCTCTTGCAGGAAGTTGACTACAGTAGTCGCAGTCTTTTCGTCAGGTATATTTGATTCTAATCGCTCGCCGCGTTCAGTTTCAATATGATATCTGTAGGTTGGCATAGAACTATTTACGGTGGCAGTCTCAGCAATAAAACTGTCTGTTTTACCGCGGAGCCGTTTCACGGCTGTTCTGGCTTATCTCCTTTGCTCCCGTCTATGATGCGGGGACGCCAACGAGGTTTGTCCATGCCTTTGGGTTCTCGTCGTATGGTTATGTTGGTGGCTCCATCTTCGTCTACTGATGTTTCATACTCAACACGATGTGTAGCAATGCCCAGTCGTTCAGCAGTTTCTACCAGTATGGTCTGTAGGTCCTCTGCTAGAACATCGTCTAGTTGACTGTCGATGTGGCCCTGTGCTAGTTCAAACACTGTCTGTATCAGCTCTTGTGTTTCTGTGTCAAGCTCATATGGTCCTGTGTAATCCAATGGTTCATGTGTTCCTTGCTAGTATGGGGTCTTCTGAGTATATATCCCAGGGTAGACCGCCGTCCGCGTGTAATTGATGCCATAGATCACCACACTCACGCCACTCTGAATAAAGCTCTGCGGGTGATTGATTGTGGAATCCTCTGTAGCCACCTTCCAGTATGTATATGAGCGTTTCACTAGGTCCTGAAGTGGTATCTTGCATGATGCGATGGTATTCTACCTGCACGAGACGTTCAGCTAGAACATAGTGGGTCAGTGGTGTGCCATCCCGATCTCTGCAGACTTCATAGGCATCTTCTTCTGCCTTTTGTTCTGTTTGTGCGATGTTAGTCTGCTTCATTGTATTCCTCCCATTCAGCCATACGCTCGTCTAGACCAAATTCGTCTACAAGGTACTTGGGAATGTCATCGTTGATTGTGCCTGCGGTTGAGTTGGAGTATTCATAGTAGTCATCGCCACCATCTGAATCCCAACAGCCTACAAAACACATCCCTGGCTCGTCATAGAATGCTTCTAGATAGCATCCATCAAAATCATCTGCAAACTGTTGATAGGCTTCAATGGGTGGTGCCCATGCTGAATCAAACCAACCGTGGATTTCACTTGTGCCGTCACCGTTGTCTGTGAACTCAAGCCCTTCTGTATCTACTTCCCATTTGGTACCCCAGTTGGCCACACGCCAATCGTACCAGTTGTCATAGCCGTCTACCAGTGGTTGTGGTTCACCTTCTTTGGGTGCTGGTGATGTAGTACCTTCAAGTGCCTTGGGCATGGGTTTGATTGCGTTTAGCAATCCTGTCTTTTGTGCTTCGTCCCACAGAGGCTTGAGTGTATCTGTTGACCCTTTGATTGAAATTGTATTGTTACACCAATTTGGCATAGTGCCCTCCTTTGTTTCTCTATTGTCTATACAGTATACGATCTTTCTATGCGAAATGCAACCTCTATTGGAATACTCCTAGCAATAAGAGTACCAAAATGACAGCAAAGATTAGAGCTCCTTCAAACTGTAGGAAATCCTTTAGCCATGCCCAACCTATCTTTAGCATATGTGACCCTGTACCGTTCCTGTGCCATCATTCAAAAACCATCCACTTCCCTTGGGATTGTCCCAACTGTGAGTAGAAATAGTGTTCCTAGTGATGTCTGCTTGTTCAGAGCAAGATAGCACGATTTCATCGTCTGTAAAGCTCTTAGAGCCGTCGTAGTCCTTGGGAGTGTAATCAAACGGTGTAAGAACCGTTTGACCTGTGAATAATAATACGATTAAAACGCCTTTCATATGCTCCTAAAAGAACCAATTGTAAAGAAATAGGATCCCTGCTACGATAGCAATGCCCGGTGCCATATTCCACATTAATCTAAAAAACGCTCCTGCTACGCCAAATACCACTCCTAGTGTGACACCTATTGTGACTAGGCCTAGTATTGCGTACCATAAAAGTTCTGCTTCTTGTCCTGTTGTCATTTGTTGCCTTTCCTTATTTTGTTTATTATAGCCTCAGCTTCAGGATAAGTCAACATTTTATCTACCATTTCATCGGTAGACACGATTATTTCCATTTCTTTTTGTGTCGTTTGATCGGACTGTTCTTTTGGCCATCCTGGATATGGCATTGAAAATGAATAGCTCACATTTAAAGGCATTGAATTTAGCCTTCGATTAAAGTCTTCTATGCTCATGACATTGATCCTTCCACTTGTTTGACTATGGCTTTTGAATGCTTACAATAACCGTGATAACCAAAACCAGGGCAGTCACATTCAAAACCTTTGTCGTGTAGTTCTACAGAATATTCATTGCCCTTTGATCCTACAACAGGCCAAACCACACCCACCATCCAATGACCGTTAGGGTCAAAGGTTGTGGGTTTAAGATATCTCTTTTGATATTTAGGCATACTGGTACTTGGACCACTTTTCGTTCCAAGCCTCTCCTAGATGCTCTTCGATCTCCAATTCGTTATAGAAAGCATACATCTTTGGATAGTGTGGCTTCATTCTTACAACGAACTCGTTGAAACTTTCGCATTCACCAACGATATTATCTGCGATGGCATAGAATTCTTCTTCCATGTCCATTAACCAACTCTTAGTCTTACTCATATTCTATTAGCCCCTTTCTTTTCATATTAGAATAAATGTTTCGCACCCTGTAATTATAGGTGGTCTCATTCATTGCTAGGTTTCTTAGTTTATTCTCCCACATACCTCTAGTCAGCTCGTCTAGTTGTGGATTGGTTTCAAGCAACCGTTTGATGGCGGTTGCTCTTTGAAATTGTCTATCTTCGGAATAAGGACCCACTAGGCCGATACTCCAATTTCGCTCAACTTGGTGAGCATGGTTGCTGGCACTCGCCATTTTTCTCCACCAATGTGAGTTGAAACAATCACATACTTCTTGTTGACCTTTTCAACGGTAGCATTTACTTTGCCACCAGTCTTACCAGTGAACTGAACCATATCGCCCTTGATAAAGTTTTTGATTGCCTGCTTGGCAAGGTACTGACGCTTCAATTGGATTGCTTCTGCAACCTCTTTGAGCTGTTCGTTATTCATTTGGTAGATAAGTTCTACGGATTTTGTTACGATATTTGTCATGTTTCCCTCTTTCTGTTATTGTTCTTATACTATACACTCACTGGCCCTGCAATGCAAGACAATTTGAGCATAATACCTGAGATTTTTTCTGGTGAAAGATAATGGATCACATCATCTGTGTCATCATCTGTGCTGGAATGGATGCCAGGCAGTTTCACAAAAGGACCTTCTTTGCCATCAAATATAGCAATCTCATAGAGCGGTCCGTGGCTGTTCAAATTGACAACCGAAAGCTCGTAATTGCCAATCATTGTTTTGGCTTGTACCCCACCTTTAGAAACTGGGTGTGGTTTGAATTCTAAATCATTAAATGTCATTCTCGACCTCACTGATGGCATCCACTGCCTCTGTTGTTGGTGTCAAAGATGTCCTTGACACAATTTGAAACTCGTTCTTCTAAGCCTGCACCGTGATAAGATCCGTTGGTTAGAATCCTTACGGTGTTGGCACCTTTGATAATGTCTCTACCTGTGCTGGTGTGGGCTAGACAACCTGAAAGCATCATGCCCATTGTCACCAGCAAGATTATCTTTTTCATGATCCTGTGACTACCTGCCATACACCTGGCTTGCCTGGGACTTTTTCAAAGCCTTCAATAAACAAATGATGATCTGGATTACCATCATCATCTTTGGAATTACGGATTGCGGCATCTGCGGCAATCCAAACGTCTTGCCATGTGCCTGTGCCACCTACGACAGCCTCTGCATCGTAGCCCCAAACTTCACATTTATTCTGGATCAAAGATCCTTGTGGAATAGGTGAAAGTTTACCTAACCAAATAGGATCGCCTGTGCCACCAAAGGTGTTGTCTTCATACATGGACCAAACAGTTTTAAGACCATAATGGTCCTTATGCTTGGTGTAGTAGTCCATCTGCTCGAAGAATTTTTTATCTTCAGCGGAAATTGTTTCGGATTGTAAATCTAAATTTGACATATTAAGCCCTCCAGCTAGTTGTTTGCCTCATTGTCTTTACAGTATAAGGTCAGTCTAGCAAAAGGTCAACCGGTTTTGGTTACCTAATTTGACTTTTTATTTCTTGGATTTCTCTTTGCAGTCTATAGATATCTTCTTTGGTACCCTGCTGTCTTTGGTACTTTACATTGTCAGTCTGCATCTTTTGGAGCGTCTCTGTTTTTTCCGCAAGGTTGCGTTCGAGACCTTTCATTCTAATTTCCAAACTCTTTTTGTTATCAGTCAAGCTCGTTCCATTTCATTATTTCAATTTCACCGTCTTTGCCTCTGCGATATCTTAGATATCCATCTTTGACTAGAAGATCAAATGTGGCAGATCCTGCATCGCTGATTCCACTCTGTCTACCCATATGGTAGCCAATGGCTGTGAATATAACGGCTGTGATTAATAACCAAAGTTCTACTGGCATGGATTATTTATCGTCCTCTACCCAGTCAACGGTATCAATATCCCAGATGTCCGAGAAAGGAACGACAAATGTCTTTTTTGTCTTTTCATCTACCAATTCGACTAATTCAGTTTTCATATCTCGTTTTGTGAGAACACCTAAGCCTTCATATGTTCCAGGACCTTTGATTGGCCTGTCTGAAAGATTAGGATGAGGCCTACCTAGATCATCTAGCATAGTCTCAACTTTGAATTTACAGGCATAAGATTCGCCTGCCTTCACATCTTCGATCTTAATCATTTTGTCATTTCCACAATAGTCTGGGCACCAGTATTAGTTAAGCTCTTACCCATTTCTAACATGCCATCTACATCACCTGGATTCATATAGAGATAGGCCGCACCAGCACCAATTGCAAAAAATAGAATTGCCTTAAACATCTTTTCCTCCTTTGTTAGGCGGTTCTTCTTTATTCCACACCAACAATAGAATCACGGGCAATGCCACAAGACCTATTGAATATAGAATTCCTAAAATTAAATTATCCATGCAAGAATGCTCCTAAGTGGTCAGGCTTACGATTGCGTCCTTTACGGAGTTTGATGAAGTTTGATTCACCTACTACCTTAGGAGTACCGTGGCGTCCACCGATGTTTACCACCCAACCATGTGGGCCTTTCATTACCGCACGACCTTTCATCTCTGTGGTATGCGGTGTTGAAAAATAGACAGTATCGCCTACTTGAATATTATTAAACATTGACCAATCCTTCAATATATGATTGTGGAACAGTTCTACCTACGTCTTTGCCACCTAGGTATTTGTTTATGTGTTTAGACGTAGTCATTGAAAACTTATCTTCAGTTCTAAAAGCACCTTGCTCATCATAACCTGCAACAGGTGTTTGGTATGAAAACAAGATAGTCTTGCCTTTGATGTTAAGTTCTGTCATGTTTGACGCAATAGGTTTCAAGTTCATTATAGGTCCTCCGTTTCTCGCCCTTGAGCGAAGTCCTGCAAGTCAGCCGCTAGTGCCGCCGCCTGTGCTCTTGTAAGTTGAAGTGAATCAAAAAACTTGTCTGCGGTTGCAGGAAGTTCTGATTTACGCATGGTGACTTGAACACAAGTTCCTCGTTCTTTGCCGCCAGCGAATCTTGTTAGTGAAACGCCTTGTGCGTGTGATTTAAGTTCTGTTGACATATTCTACCCTCCTTATTATGTATTAACTATAACATCAGTATCACGAAAGGTCAACTGTTTTGGTTAAGAAACTTTTCATGTTTGTTAATTTGTATTTGGAAGCCAATCATATTAGACAGGCTAGTGGCTAAATCTGGCCACTTCTCAACAAGGCACTCAACGAAATCATTCCGTTGTTGCAAGTTCATTCTTGCGAATAATTCAACTATTTCATTTTTATCCATTTAGGCCTCCACCACTTCAACATATCCATCTTCAACTGCATCTGGATCGTCTGGATCATAATCGACTTTACCAACCACGGTTGCCATTTGGCTGTCCTGATAATTGCAATCAACATACCTAGTTTCAACACCTTTGAATTCTTGTGTTAGACTAGTTTTGATTTCATCATATTCAATACCGCCACCATCTAAAAATAATTGTTCAGCTTCGTCTTCGCTATCTGCTAAAACGTCTTGAGCAATCTCAATGGTGTAGGTTGAGACTTTTCTATAGACCTTTTTGCCTAGGTCGTCTTTTGTAATAAAGATATCACTTATTTTGTTCATATAACCCTCCTAATTGTTCTAACAGTATAGCCTCAGTCTTCATCGTTGTCAACCTTTAATTCTTCAACGATGTAGGTTATTTTGTCCACTTTCTCAGAGTCTCGAATAACCTCTGCATCCTCTTTTTTTGAACAGTAAGCAATCACATCACCGTTGTCTACTCTTTTTACAATATACATATGCCTCCTAACTGATGTTCCATTTGAGTTGAACTTTGCCTTTGTGTAGGCATTCTTTGAGGTACTCAAGATATTCTACAGTCCTGCCTTCCTCAATCATTTTATCAATATTTGATATCATATTGTTTTCAGCTTCGCCGAAGTTGAAAAAATACTGACCGTCTGTATCTTCAACGGTTAGTTTTTTGTGTTTCCAATCTTGATAAAAATAAGCCATCTTACATACTCCAATAGGTTTCTGAACTTGGCGAACAGTAATAAGGACGGTTCGCTGGTTCCATAAATTCTTTACCGTTCATCAAGTTCTTCTTCTTGACTTGCTTTTCAATTCTGCTGTGAAAATATTCTGCTTCTGCAATACCATATCGGTACTCTGCATAATTTGGATCTGTCTTCAACAATCCTTCTGCCTTTGCAATCCTAGTGAGCCCTGCTTTGGCGGCCGACATTGTTTTATATGACTGACGATGATCTGGACGAGCCACTCCATTACGATCTGGCTTACCAATAATATAAGTTGATGATTTTTCGTAGATGTAAAACATATTTCCCTCTGTTTTGCCTAACTTGTCTCTATACTATAATGTCGACGGCTGTAGATGTCAACCTATTTTGGTAAGATGATTTGAAAGAAATGATTTTCCTGGCGGACCCCACAGGATTCGAACCTGTGGCCTCTGGTTCCGCAAACCAACGCTCTATCCAACTGAGCTAGGGGTCCGTTTACCGGCTTGACGATGGAGGCAAGAAGGTCCAACCTTCTCCACATCTAATGCAAGGGTCATAGGTCTTGTAACCATAACGCCCACTAGGAGCCATGCAAGCCGTTAATGACATTAGTAATAGTAAAGTAATAACTAATCTCATTAAAAAATACCACATCCTGAAATGCACAGAGTCATAGGATTGCCATCTTGTAGTAAACCTATTAGACCTGTAAATAAAAAGAATTCAATCATCTTAATCTCCTAAATCTTACACTGATAATAATATATTCTATTTCAATTGTCAACCAAATTTGGCAACTAAATACTTTTGCAGTTAACCAAAAGCTGTAACACAAAGGAGAAATCTCATGACATTAAGAAATATTAGCCTTAACTTAGAGTTGGGACAGGAAATTATTGTAGGTCCTAAAAATGAAAGAGCAAAGATAACAAAGATAGAATTCCACGAAAAGTCAGGAGAAGTAACCTTAAAGACAACTAGAGGCACTCGTAAAGCATTAACTTTTCGATTATGTGACGACCGCTACAGCGGGGTCTATAGTAACATCGCAGACAAGTATCGCTGATAAATACTTTTATGAAGATTAGTGAAGTCATAGGTGAAGAAACACCAAGCAAGTCATATTGCAAAAACACTCCTAACCATAAGATGAGTGCAAGTTGGTTAGCCTCTTGCAAAGCACAAGGGTTAGTGGCTAGAGACACAGGCAAAACTCAAAAAGATTCTCGCTCAGGTAAAAGGAAAAAACTTAGAGGTGTAAAAGCCAAAAGCGAGAAGTACGGAGGTTGGGTTAGTGCCACTAGAACAGGATAGTAAAATGCTACAACTAACAGGAAAGGTGTTAATAGCACATCCAAATCTTCAAAGTCCGTTTTTTAAAAAGAGTGTAATTTACATAATTGAACATAACACGGCACAAGGTTCACAAGGCATTGTCTTAAACAAACCAAGTAGATTTCCTGTCAATACATTGTTTAAGAATAAAGGATTAGAATTAGATGATCCTTCTACAATACACAAAGGTGGACCTATAAATGAAAAGGCTGTTAGCCTATTCCATACAGGTGAATGGACTAGCACTAACACTTATCCAGTTGGACCATACTCTGTGAGCTCGGATGATTTTATGATTGAGAAAATGGCCAATGGTGATGCACCTGTGTATTGGAGAATGTTCGGTGGCATTGCAGGATGGGGCCCAGGACAGTTAGAAGCAGAAATAGAAGGAGCCCAACCTTTTGGAAAGAGTTGGTTGACTATACCTGCAAACGATGTTATACTGTTTGAACATGATGGAGAAGACCAATGGAACAAGGCATTGGAGTATGCGAGTCAATTAATGGTGGATCATTACTTTTAGTTCTAAGAAACAAATTAGAACAAGCCAATAATTATTCTCAAAAACTAGCTATTCAAAATCAAATAGATCGAATTGTTGCACAGAACTTTTTGAACTATATTAACGGCAATAGTCAGTAGGAGAAAAAAATGAAAAAGTTGATGGTTGGCCTTATAATATTATTTGGCATCCTAACCTCATCAGCACTCGCAGAACAGAAAAAATTAGCAGTCCTTATTGATTGTGATTCTGATACAAGCAAGATTTTTGAGTTAGTACAAGGCGAAAGATTTAAAGAAATACCATTTGCACAAGGTAGTATGATAGTCCAAATAGCGGCGTTTAATGGTGCACCTGTGACAGCTGAAATGATAATGACAGTGAATCCACAGACTCAAACCTATAGCATGATTGCAATGTTTCCAGATAACCATGCGTGTATTATAGTTCCAGGTGCAAATTTTGCTCCTATTATTCCGCCACAAGGAGGAATAGAACAATGAAATGGTTAGTTATAGTTATTTTTATGAATCTCAATCAAGGAGTTTATGTTTTTACAGAACCAACATTTGAAACTAGAGAACAGTGTATTGCCAGCATAACAGATCCACAACAGATTCCTAACTACATGAAAAAACTTACAGAAGAATATTATCCTGAGCCATTTCGTGTAAGAGCTGTCAATTGTATGAGCGAAGATGAATTTAGAAAAATTATAGAAAAATATTCAAAAGAAGAAAAGATTAATTACATATGAAATGGATTTTAGTTTATATTTTTATGTCAGGCACAGAACCAATGTCAATAAATGCGTTAGGACCTAAACAAATGTTTGATTCAATGACAGAATGTTTTTTCGCAAGAGAGAAACTTGCTGTCACTGTAGGAGGTGAAGCACCTGGATATTATCCTGTGAACACTCAAGCCATATGCGTCAAAGTAAGTCTACCAGAGGTATAAATAATTTTATAGTTCAGTAGACGGAGAAAAGAACTTGTCTGACGTGTTAGTCCTAAATGCAGATGCCCAGCCTGTATCCTATCTACCACTAAGCGCCATCCAATGGAAAGAAGCAATTACCTTTATGTACCTAGATAAATGCGAGGTACTAGAATGGTATGACGATTGGGTAGTGCGAAGTGCAAGTTGGGAAACTAAAGTACCAGCTGTGATTATGTTAAAAGAATTTATGCGGAGGCGACGGCGGCCTAGGTTCTCAAAAGTAAATTTATATATACGCGACCTCTACACCTGCCAATACTGTTCCTCAGAATTTCCAAGACAACATCTAACGCTTGACCACGTTCGCCCACTTAGTATGGGTGGTAGAACAAAATGGGATAATATTGTTGCGGCCTGTCAAAGATGTAACACTGCCAAGGGTAATAAAATGATTATGAAACCTAAACGCAAACCTTATGAACCAGACTATTATGAATTGGTTAGCAAACGTAAACAGTTAGAATTTAACCTTAGACATCCTAGTTGGAATAATTATCTTTGAGGGCTACAGCGGGGCCTGTGGGATCTGCAAGTATGTGTTCAGCAAAATCAATGTGTGTAGTTCTACCTGGATGAAGATTATCTCTTGCAGTGTCTTTCCATTTATCATCATTTAGAAACATTTTATTTTGATTTTGTTTAGGATCAAATAGGTCTGGATGCATGTACCAATCACAAAAGTAGTGGTAAATGTTTTTGTTTTTAAATTTTTTCGATGTATGGTCAACTTGTTGTAACAGTTGCCACGTGCTATCGTAATCATTAAATAGATATTTTGTATAGTGTTTGCTTCTGGTGCTATTAATCCAAGGACCTATTGGATCATTATGGTCTGGGTAAAATATACAATGCCTATTGATATAAGTCCACAATACAATTACCATATCAGTTTTTTCAAATTGGTAGTCTAGAATATTTTTATATATTTTTTTATTGCTGGCTCCTGCTTCTCCTTGGTTATCTAAACCTATTTTAAATTTAGAAGCAAATACAAATGGCCAGGCTTGGATGCTTGGATGTGGACCAGGCGCACCGTTTTCATTATAACAGTCTGCTAGTCCATGACCGTAAGTCATACTACATCCAAACGTAACCAATCTCTTTATTTGAGCCAAGCTACTTTTTCTCCTGCATCGACTCTTCTTTTGTGTTCTTCAACACTACCTGGATAGCGCCATGCCCATATTGCAACAAGGGCCATAAAGCCACCACTCCATAGTATTGCTTTTAGATTGCCTGTAGCAAACCATGTAATTGCAAGTGTAGAGGACATTACTAATATCATTAGGTACTTTGCTTTAGTTGGAAATACTCTTTTCTTTGTCCAATTAGTAAGAAACTTTCCAAACCAAGGATGATTATATAACCATGCCTCCATACGTGGTGAGCTTTTAGCAAATGCCCATGCCGCAATTACTAGGAAAATACTAAATGGAATGCCTGGAGTTACAAAACCTATGTAGGCAATACCTACACAAAGAAACCCTAAGGCTTGATACAAATATTTTTTAATAGGATTCATTATTTCCTTTCTGACGTTCTTTTGAATGTTTTCCTTAGTGCATCAACTAATTCACTCATCATTGCATCTGTGTGCAATGGTGTAGGAGCAATTCTCAAACGCTCTTGTCCTACAGCGACAGTAGGATAGTTAATTGGTTGAATGTAAATGTTATAGTCGTTTAACAACATGTCGCTCATAACTTTACATTTTTTTGCATCACGTACCATTACTGGTACTATATGAGTGCAAGCACAATCTAAAACTTCAATGTCCACCTCGGCTAACATTTTTTTGAGTGTGCTTGCTCTCTCTTGATGTTTTTCCCTAAGTTCAGGATGATCTTTGAGATATTTTATAGATGCCAAGGCACCCGCACAAATAACCGGGCTTGTTGAGGTGGTGAATATAAATCCACTAGCTACACTGCGAATCGCGTCTATGACGGTCACGTCACCGGCAATATAGCCTCCTTGAACTCCATATGCTTTACCAAGTGTGCCATTTACTATATCGACTCTTGTTTCGTTCATTTTTTCTAAATACCCTGCACCTGTATTTCCATACAGGCCAACAGCATGAACCTCATCAATATAGGTAATAGCATTATACTTGTCAGCTAAATCGCAGACTTCAGTAATTGGTGATACATCGCCATCCATGCTATACACGGATTCAAAAACTATGCAAGGTGTTAAGTTTTTACTGCGGCAATCAATCAATTTCTTTTCTAGGTCGTCCATATCATTATGCGTCCATATGATCTTTTCAGCTCTACTATTTCTTACACCCTGTATAAGACTAGCATGATTTTTGCTGTCGGATAGGAAACATATGTCCGGAATGATCTTGCTTAGAGCGACTAGTGTCCACTCATTGGCAACATAGGCACTGGTATAGAGTAAAGCCGCTCCTTTGCTATGCAGTCGGGCGAGTTCGTTCTCTAATGCTACGTGATAATGACTTGTGCCGCCAATGTTTCTTGTTCCACCTGAC